>Ga0224508_10003335_pt1 | contig 13299 bp, 7 predicted proteins | sample SF_Jan12_sed_USG_4_FD_170157 | JGI IMG/M metagenome (GOLD analysis project Ga0224508, IMG submission 170157) | Sediment microbial communities from San Francisco Bay, California, United States - SF_Jan12_sed_USGS_21 | ecosystem: Environmental > Aquatic > Marine > Sediment | place: USA: California...
GGCGAAGCTCGAAAACCCGTCGGCCCAGCCACTGGCTGTGGGCCACCTATCTTGCTCGATGGATGCGGAAGGATCGCGGATTGCAACGAATTTCGGCGATGGTTTCCTCGTCTGGGACTGGCGGCAGAACAGGACATGGCTTCTGCCGAAGCAAGGCTGGGGCGGAGTGGATGTCGCGATTCACCCGACGCGTACGCTTCTCGCCCTGGCCGATTTGCTCGGGAAGTTCGCGATCGCACTGGTCGACTTCGAGACTGGTGAGACGGTTGCCGAACTCGAGGCTCCTGCCGGCCTGCGCGTGAACAGGATGGCTTTCACGCCCGACGGGCACTCGTTGATGGCCGTCGCGCAGAATACCGAGTCCGGGAATGAAGGAGGGGCCATGCTTTCGTTCGAGCTGCGAGACGGAGAGGCGCCGCCGCTCGTTCACAGGTACGAGAAGTCTCTCGACCAATTCGATTTTCTAGGCGGCAGCTCCCGGCTGCTACTCACGCGCGAGCGCAGCAATCTGCAACTCCTTGACACTGCAGATTGGCGTCTAGTGCGCAAACTCGTGGGACACCCCGAAAGCGCAATGATCGCAGCCGTTTCCTCGAGCGGCAAAGATGACGTCGCCGTGTCCTGCGACACCGATGGGCGCGCGATCATCTGGCTGCTGGGCAGCGCCCGTGAGATCGCAGACGCCGAAGAGGAATCCGCCCCGCTTCACTCGGTCGCCTTCTCCCGCGACGGCGCCAGCCTTGTTACTTGCAGCGCCGAGGGAGAGTTTTCTGTCTTCGCGATGCTGCCCGCGCCTCAAGGGCATCCTCTGCCTGGCTCGCCGCCGATTGTGGACGACGCGGAGCTGGAGTACTCGACAGGCGCAATCGGAATTCGAGAGTGCGAGCGTTTCCGGCTCGAGCTTCGGGTCGCCCGTTCGATCGGAGCAAACCGATTGTGTGTTGCGAACGCAACCGACCAGATATTTATTGGCAGGATGGGGGGCGACGTCATGGAGGTCGGGTGGGATGGCGGACAAATTGGTCAGTCATTGACGACCGAAATGACGATGATCACCGCGATCGCGAGTTCCTCGGATGGAAGTCTGCTCGCTTGCGGCGATGCGATGGGAGCTGTCGGCGTTTGGGATGTCCAGTCGGGTGAGCAACTGGGGGTTTGGGAGGGACTCGCCACGGCGGTCTACGGCCTGGACTTTCATCCGACAGGCCGGATACTCGCGATCGCGCCTGGTGAACGAAACCGGGTAGTTCTCTGGGACTTCGCACGCGCGAAGCCTGCGGAAGAACTGACGGATCCACTGTTCAGTGGGGTTGCGGCTGTGCGATTCTCTCCCGGTGGCGAGCATTTGCTGGTTGGTGGGGCGGGCATTGCATTGAGCCTCTGGGACGTCGACGAGCGCAACCTGATTGGCCGACTGCCTTCTATCGAAGACGGCGTTTTCTCCCTGGAGGTGAGTCCCGACCAACATTACGTCGTAGCCGGGACCATCGAAGGCGCAATCGCTATTCTCGACGCAGCCAGCGGCCGGAATGTCGGAAAATTCAGCGTCGGCGAACTGGTAACTTCGCTTGCGTTCCATCCCGACGGCGATGTGCTTGCCGCAGTGACACAGGAGGGATCATTGCGACTCTGGGACATGGGGGTCGTCGGTTGGGAGCACACCTTGCGTCGTCGTGTAAATCGAGATTTCACGGAGCAGGAGCGCCGTGAATTTGTCGACGTATCTGCCGAAATCGATGAGAAGTCACGGAGAACGTGGTCTCTCTGGCGCGGCACGATGTCCCTCGAAGAAATGGCCGGAGTCTCGGCGGAACGCGGCGACGCGCAGCCCTAGTCCAGGCCGGGATCTCCAACGGACTGACCAGAATTTGACGACCGCGGATGAGAAAAGGTGTCAGGTTTATTTTGTGCAAGAAAGGAAATTCTATCGCGATGTCGCGAATTGCTTTCTTCAGAGGACACAGCCCAACATTTATGAAAGATACGTTAGGGACATTTTTCACGTGTAATTTCGGTGAAAACAAGCAGAGAAAAACACACAACCAGAACGATAGATTCAGAACAAATGCGGAAGCTGCATGGGCCAGAACCTGACTTCAAATAACCCATTTGGATCAATCGAGAACTCAGTAGAGGAACATAACTGAATACTGAAAAACCGCGTGTCCGTGGTTGGGTACGCCCCTGGCCACCTTTAGTTGTTCATTGATTCAGCTGGTTGCCGAGTCAGCGCTGAACGGCGCCAATCTGCGCTGTGCCATTCTTGTGTCAGAACTCCGCTCAATTGCCTAACTTTGGGGAGTGACTCACTATTACCGTTGTAGTTCGTTATGAACAGGTGCGGACACAATTGCGGCTGCGCGACCTGCCCGGGCAATTGCTTGAACGTTCATCTGGAATCCGTTTCGGTGTGCCTCGTCGCTCACGAACAACTCGAGCTCCTTCAAGTCAATAAACCCGTCGTTATCGACATCGGCCGCACCCGAAATGCCTCTGCCAATGAAATATGGAAACAGTCCGGAATCGTTTCGTGCGCGTTGCGCATCGGATAAATGGACAAGCGCATCTAGTCCCAGCTGACCAAACCGGGTTGAAACATCGGCGACCAGCGCCTCCGGAAAAGCTGTGTCGAGCAAAAGTAATGAAGTGCGGAAGCGTTCGGCCAGCTCCCCAACTCCGATGCCAGTTGCCGAAACGCGGTCAGGATTGGCATCGGCCGGCATCAGGTACATGCCGTCGCCCACAGATGTCGTGTGGCCTGAGAAGAACAGCAGACGCGAAGCCGTTGCGGACGAAGTATCGATACTATCCAATGCTCCGAGGATTTCGGCACGTGTTGCGTCTACCAACAGGGTTATTTCATAGCCGGCGTGCTCGAGTGCTTTCGCGAGCCTCGTCGCTCCGGTATTCGCGAGGTCGGCAAGCTGCTGGTAATTGCCGATCTGAACTACGATCGCTGATTTACGATGAGACCTGAACTTCACGCGTTGGGAGGCTTTCGTGTCGCCTGAGTATTGCAGTAACGCCTGCAGGTTCTTCTGTGCGTATTTTTCCGAGGGGCTAAGTGTAAGTGCTTGCTGAAAATCTTGAGTCCTCGCTTGAAAGAACTCTGGTTCAAAGCGATACGTGGCGAAATCGGCCTGGGGCAGGGCTCGTAACGCAGCTGAGACATTGGCCACCGAATGTATGTTGGCGAGCCCGGTACCACGAAAGCCAAGATCGGCGAAGTCGTTGCTCAACTGCGCCGCTTTGCCGGGATCTTCGACAAGTGCGTGGAGCGCCGCAATTTCGCGGTAGACAAACCGGGTGTCGTCATTCAGGTCCTCGGGCGGTGGCCGCGGCTTCACACCGCCGCCAGCCGCGACAACCTCATTGGCGAAGTCCACAGCGACCAGAAACCTGGCGCAGGTGTTGTTGCAGAAAGCGCGTACGCTGGTCCATCCGGTCTGGCCACCACGAACCTGCAGCCTTACCCAGTCGCCCTCCGCCTCAGCGATATAGTAACGCTTATCTTCGGGAAGACGGCTAATTACCTCAGCGTCAATCGAGGGCGAGCCGCGCAGCTCCCGGATTCTCTCGGCCGCGTCCTGAAATTCATTCGCATCGTCGTAGTCGACGAGCAGCGTGTCCAGCTGAAAGCGGTCATGAACAAGGCCTGCGGACAGAGACTCGCTACCCATTGCCTCGGGAAGCTGGACGTCGACGGCGTAGCGATTGATTTCCGGATTCGGATAGGCCTGGCCGAAGGTGTCAATTCGCAAGCCTCGCCTGGCGCGAGTGACGCGGCCCCACACGGCCACGGAGTAGTCCTGGTCACGAGTTAGCTTGTCGACCTTCTCGAAATAGGCGACATCGCCGCGCTCGCTTGGCGCCGCGCCCTCCTGGAAGTTGACGACCGCAAAAGAACGGACCCTGGTCGAAAACAGCATGTGCTTCGACACGATAAACGACAACGCGTCGCCCAACTCAGCTTCTGTCGAGTCGTCAAAAGTAAAGACCGCGACCCGGTTATTCGCCTTCGGGAAATAGCGGAGAATTTCCTCCCGTATCGTGGCGATCTCTGATCCCAGTCGTGCCAGCTCACGTTCCAGGCTCTGGATTTGTCTTGTCGCCGGGTGAGGCATTTCTGGCGCGCGACGCCTTTGCCGCAGTTGATTCTTGAGTCGATTCCACCGCTCTATGATTGGGCGCAGCTCTTCTTCAGATTCGGCCGACTCAATGTCCTGAACCAGTCTCTCGAGCTCCTGTAAATCCTGCATTTCTCGATCCAAGCCCACGTCGATTCCTGCGTGAGCGGGCGTGAATACCACGCATACGATCGCGAAAATCGGCAGGAAACGTTTCCGGAGTCCAGTAGTCATTACGGCAGCTCACACACTTGCTGAACTTCGTTGACGAAATCCGGCGCAGTCTCACTAAGACGACTTGCCGCGTCCGCAATACTCAATGCTCCCGCACAATCGTTTCTCGTAAGTGCGCCGGCTGCCATGGCCGAGAGAATGGCTACATACACCTTGGGATGCATTTTCGCTTCATCGGGATTGGCAAGATCGACGCCGGCACTGGTCGTACGAACCGCTGGCCCATTTGAATCGTGGGCGTCAATGATCCGCGCCTTGACTTTGTAGTGTGGCTGCTGACGCGTAACACTTCCGTACAGCAGGGCATGCGCATTCAGGGCCCGGGCGATACCGCGACCATCATCCACTCCAGTGAACTGTGCGCCATCACAATCAGCAATCGTGGGAGACGGCGCGCGGGCCAGCTGAAGATGCAGATCCAGCTCTTCCTGCAGGGCAAGCGAAAGTCGCCCGGGAATATCGGATATCGGATCTCCAGGTGGCTCAAAGAAATGGCCGACAACCACCGGATGGCGCGCCGAGCTGGAAAACAGGCAGGGTGCCAGGTCGTTCGGGAGAAGTGAGAAATCAAATGCATCCTGTTGCAGGTTTCCATTGAGCGCCTCCGCGTCCATGTCGGCCGACCGGTAGCCGGCATCTTCGGTGATGACCTTGAAAGGGTGTAGCCCCGAGTCTTCCACCGTGACGGTAACCCGGAATGTTCCGCCACTCCCGCTTCTCGCGTTTCCGATCTGTCGGCCACCATCGTCAACCGTGATAGTCGCTCCCACCACAGGTCGACCGTCTGACGCATCGGTCACGGTGCCCACGAGCACCACGTCCGCGGCAAATGCCGCAATCGGCATCAGGCCGAAAAAGACCGAAGATACTGCGATCCTAGTCAATAACGGTAAACGAAACACGTGCCTTCTCGTCAGAAGTAATAACAGAATCGAAATCCTGGCAACCGCTCAATTTACTGGTTGCCGAAGCCGAACTATCGCTTTTCCAAACCACGTTCAATCCCCAGCCCACGAGATGATGTGGTTCTAGAGTTATTGTAGACGCCGGTAGTTTTTTTGTCTCTTCACCGACGACACGTTCAAGGTAGAACACTTCGTCATTGAGATCTACTGGGTTGACCTGCACCCTCAGGAAGCACTGCCCGATGCCGTTGTGCCCGTTATTGCCATTAAGCGGGTCAACCCTCTGCCATGCAGTAATGCTGATTGCTACGGCAACGGCAACGACAGCCGGGATTACAATCCGGCGCGCACGCCAGAACGGTGTATCGGTTGATTCACCTCCCTGATCGTTAAATACCAGCGGCTTCCCGGGCTTGCCAATCTTGCTGCACAGGTCAGCGTGCAGCTCCTCGAAATTCGCATGCCCGGGGGTTCCGTCCCAGGCCGAGAAATCCAGGGTATGCAGGCTGCGAAAGCGGAACGGCAGTTCCGTTTTATCCAAGAGAATGGGAACCAGCTTGTTCTCGTTCAGTGCGTAACTGGCCTCGTCCAGAACGTACTTCGATTTGACGGACAACTTCGACCACAGAACGATGGCGCAGCGACAGCTCTTGAGTTCTTCGCCGATAACATCATCGTATCGCTCTCCTGCGACCAATGCGGGGTCCCACCAGGTCTTCCAGCCGCATTCGGTCAGCGCCCTGGCAAGCTTGCGTGCCTTCGGCTTTTCTTCGCGCTTGTAGCTTATGAAGATATCGGTCATCGATTCTGGTGCCATCGAACTAAATACTAAGGCTCTCGCGTAACTGAGCCAGTTCGTCGCGCAAACCGCGCTCCAGGTCTTGGATCTTCTTGTATTCCAGGCATCGCTGGCCCTTAACGTCAAACTCGAGCGCGTCGAGGTCGTCTACGACAAGAACAGTCGGCACATCGCAGCCCCATGCGTATCCAACCTCAAGATAAACGTTGGAGTTTGCTGTTGAGAGGTCGGCTACCACCAACGTAGAGGATTTGATTCTCTGCTTTACCTGCGCCAATACCTCGCCAGTAAAAGCCTTCTCATCGGCACGTTCACACACGAATCCCGCTGCTCTCACCGCGTTGCTTATGCCATAGTGGTATACGTCATCCATCGATTCGTCGAACGGCATGGCTACAAATACATGCGGCTTGCTGTCCGAAGAGTAGCCAGCGGCGCGCAGCCGTGCCCCTGGAAGTTCAGTCTCGTGGGTATCGGCATACCCGCGATCGGAAAAAATGCGACCGTGAGGCAATAGCTCTTTCAGCGTCTCGGACAGGCGCTTCGACCTAACGGTGTTTCGCTCAATAATCGTGATTTGTTCGAGACTTCCCGGGACTCTCCCTTCTGAGACCGCGTCGGCCAGCCCCGCGATCTCGGCTTCGAATGCTTCGACCTCGTCAAGGCCATAGCCCGCCCCGTGCAGGGTAAGCCCCAGGTGAATTACATCTTGAGTATCTGCCAGGGCATGGAGGACTGCACGGGAAAACTCCCTGATTTGCTGATACCTGAAATCTCCGATAGGGGCTACGCCGCAAAAGAGCAATTTGCTAGCCATGGCGTGACCGTGTGAGGAAACGAGCGCAACTTTACCGGGTGGAGGTTTTAGCGGGTCAGTATCAAGGTTTGCTTCTGCGAAGCGCCTCGCGATAGCGCGGTCCAAACCGTGGAAATCCTGGGCATATTTCAGCGCCAGAACGTCGACGCGGTACTTGAGTGCATCGCCTTCTTCGACGCGTATCGCTATATCGTGTTTCGTTTGATTCATATTGGTCACGTGTTCAACAACATCTTCATGAGGTTGGGCAACCCCGCACCCTGATGATAGCGATCACGGCCAAGGTCGTTACAGTTCTGGAGCAGGATCTCTTTCACCTCGTCTGGCCGGCCGATGAACTCACGCCTGACAGAGAGAAAGGCGGCTAACATCCCGGACACATGCGGACATGCCATGCTCGTGCCGCTGGCGGCGCGATACAGGTCTCGACCCGAGGGCCGCATCGCGGCATTAGCCGAGCGAATTCGTTCCCCCGGAGCAACGACATCGGGTTTTACCCTGCCATCGGCCGTGGGCCCTCTCGACGAGAAGTACGAAATCCCATACAGATGCGGTTTGTCGGCGTTGACCGACCCGACAGCAATGCAGTCGTCCAGATTGGCAGGGTCACCAATGGATATCTGCGTGTTGAGGTTGGTCTCGCCGAAGTTGGTTTGTACCCGTAGCTGACCCTCGTTTCCGGCTGCCACGCAAACCAGTGCGCCCTGGCGCCAGATGTCGCGTAGCTCCTGGCAAATCGGCGTGTAACCACAGCCGTAGACGGTTGCATCAAACGGTCCGCCAAGGCTCAGGTTGGCACCGTGCACTCTCAGGCCCATGCCCGTGTCGTTGCGGCGGTATATGTCGTCGATCGCCTTGATAATCCAGGCATCCTCTCCGAATCCGTTGTCATCGAGGACTTTGTACACCAGCAGCCTGGTGCGCGGCGCGATGCCGCGCATGCGTCGGCCGTTTTCATCGTCGGATTCGCCCGCAATGATTCCCGCAACGTGCGTGCCGTGGCCGTCTCGGTCTGCGTCGACAGCTGTTGTGATACGTACCGGTGTGGAATCAGCCGTCGTGCAATCCAATACGTCGATGATCGTGTCATTGCTAACGAAGTGCGGATGGTCAAAGCGCGCCCCCGTATCGAGAACGGCCCACGTGACGCCGGCGCCCTCGGCGCCATAACTTGTTCGGGCGGCATCCACTTTTATTGGCGCAAGCGAGCGCGAAATCAGCTTCTGTTTTTCCGCACTTCGCCACACCGCGTAGACATTGAGTTCGGCTGGCCTGCAGGCCAGCGTCTGGATCTCATCGCTGGTCAGCCTGGCTGAGACAAATTTGCGAAGGGGCATAACCCTGGCGGCGGATTCTGCGGCATCGGGAGCGGAGCCTTGCAGCGCCGCGCGCTCCCGGACCTCTTGCCGGACGCTATCCGCCAGTGTCTCTATGCGCCCCGATAACGACGCGAGCGTTTCCGGTTGGGCTTTCTCGCGTTTCTTGAGTTCGCCGTAACTTTCTCCCAGCGCATAGTAGCCCGGGTGCAATGCCTCAATCAGGACCGGCTGACGAACGCCGACGCCGGCGAAGCCTTCCGCGACGTCACGTGCGACTACGAATCGGCCGGCGGAGTCGAATCCGAATGCGTGGTGAACGACAGAGCGCACCGTATTGTTGGCCAGGTAGCCCACCGACGAGTGCGGATTGAAGCGAAGCAGGTCTTTCGTTCGATCATTGACGACCATGTGGTCGTTAATTGTCCCGCGGGGCTCGAAATCCGACTTGAGGCCGGCGTCCAGCGCAACCGGGTCCAGCCTGTCCGCAAAGTTGTGCCAGGAGCGTATACGCTCGGGGATTTGCAGCGGGAAGCCACTTTCCTCGAGAAGATCCTGTACCTCGCGAATCCCGAGCGGCGACCCCATGGTGGCGAACAGCTCAACTTCGGGACGAGTAGACAGCTCGCTCAGCACCTCGAACGCGACGATGGTGCCCTGGCTGTGAGAAACAAGGACGAACGGCTGGCCGGATGTGGGGAGTTGCTCAATCAGCCGCTGCTTGATCTGCTTGCGCACCTGTTGGTCAAAGAAATACGCAGCCGTGTCCTTGACGAACCAGCGCAGGAGCCGTTCGGCGATCGGCCGGCGCAAGAAGCGGGGCAGGGGAAGTGCTTTGGTGCCGGGTCCTGCACCTTGTGGCAGTGCCTGCCCGCCGTCGAAAGCAAGGTAGTCAGCCAGCGCCTGAACGGTTCTGAGGGCTCGCTCGTCGTCAGGATCTACATTGATCTCGGCGAGCAATACGGCCGGGTCGAGTGATTGCCTGGCGCCGGCAACTGCAGCAGCTTTTTTTCCGCGCTTGCTGCCATGCAGAATATCCGTCCAGTAGGCCATGCGCGTCCGGTCGCCCATGTCGCAGCCAAATAGCGAAAGGTCCCACTCGGCCTTGAACTGTTCCTTTGGTGGATGTGCGCCGATGCCGTGGATGTACACGATCAACGGTTCATCGCTTCGGCGACGTGCGACGCGCTTTTTCGCGCGCGACTTCTTGCGAACCTTAGCCTGTTTCTTTGAGACTTTCTTCCTGGCCCGTTTCTTGGCTGCCATTTTGTTGCTCCTCTTCGGCCGACGCACTTTCCGCATGCATCAGCTCAGCTACCAGCAGCGACCTGATTTTCTCGGTCAGGTCGCTCTTGAATTCCTCGATATTCGCCACGCCTTCCGCGTCTCTTCTGACGAGTACCATGCGTTGATTGCCGAGGTCGAACGGCACGGTGGGGGAGTCCTCCTCCCGTATGGGTATCCAGCCCGTTCCCGACATTACGTCCGCTGCGGTAACCATGTGCAGCATGCCCGCTTCCACGAGCACGTTGGGATTGTCTCGGTATCGGTGGCCATCGCTGGCATGGTCCTGCTTCTGTTCGACTTTCTCCGACATGTAGCAGATGCCGTATTGCGCCGTCCTGATCTTCTCAACGAGTTGCAGGTTGATGTTTCCCGGTTGGTGCATCTTGTGCCACGGCTCGACGAAGACGTAGTCGTCGAAATCCTGCAACACCTCCTCGATAGCGTCCGAGATGTCCTGCGGTGCGCGGCTTGAGGATGCGACGAACATCAGCGGCCGCGGCCCTGTATCCAGTTCCAGTTTGCCCACAAGATCCCCAAGAGTAGCGATGGCGCGTGTGGTGCCCTCGCGCTGCTCGTGCGTCGCGACATCGGTTGCATGAAGAAGTCCGATGGCCTCAGCGATCAACTGCATTTCGCGCCGCAGGACTTTCGAGGGCCGCACCTTGTTCGAGATCTCTTTCAGGAACGCTCCGTTGGAATAGCCCTGTGCGTTCTTTGTGATCAACACGATCGCTGTTCGGGACGGTCTCGCATTCGTCGCCGCATAGAAACGCGGCAGTTTGGTGGTAACGGCTTCGTCCCACACGTCGGTACCGCGATTCCTATTGCGGCCCAGGGGCTTATCGCTGATCACCCAGAGGTTCTGGTTCTCACCGATAGCCATGGCGAGTTGCCGTCGGTAGTCGCCGTTGATATCGTGCAGGGTTTGGTGAATGCGAAACTTCGGATAGCTCCAAACCGTCGTAATTCCGGCACGATCATCCACCCGGGTGCGTTCGAATAAAGCGACCTGCGTAGCCCCGATCTGCACGTTCAGATACTTCTTGATCTGTCGCTGAACGAGTTCGTAGTGGCCGGAGTCGATAAAATCGACGGAGAGCGCGAACTGTTTCAGGTGTTCGCCAAACGACATACGGTTCGGAGCCATGTCTTCCTCCCACTCCAGGCAATTGCAGGTTGTTCGTCTAGTCGAGCCCTCTGTCAAATGCGATCAGGTCTGTCCACTGCGGAAAATCAATTAACGGGTTCCGATTTCCCTGTACTGCGAATATGGTTTCGTTGCGATGGCGCTCGTATGGTGATGGCGGTGCGCTGTTCGCCCAGCCCACCAGCATGCTAATGGCGTCGGCGTCATATCTTGATGCGCCGATCTTGCCTTCGTGCGCCAGCAGGAAGTACAGAGTGGCACGTGCCACGACCGCTTTGCCGCGCGACGGTTCGAACAGCTTTGTGCTGTTTTCCTTGCGCCCGGCCGAGGGCATATAACCGGGCCGGTTCGATGGCCCCGGCTGGCCGGCACCGTTGAGTTCGCTATAAACGCAGTTGGTGCGGAAATTGTTCGCAGCACCATCGGCGGATATCAGGTGGTGCAAATCACACTTGGCCACTTTCTCTTCGTGAAACCAGGACTGCGGCACGATGTGTTCGCAATTCAGATACTGGTTGTTGCGCATTCGCCGTGGAAGATCAGTCCTGTGGCCGAGATCCGTAAGAATGTCCTTCAACAGGAGTTGCTCCGGCGCGATGACCACGTCGGTGTAGACGCACCGAAGTACGCGATCTTCCTGCAGGTCGACATTCGTGTACAGGTGCGCGCGTGCGCGATCGTAGCTCAGGTCCTCAAACTGCAGGCTCTCGAACCCCGCGCTGGGAGAGAAGCTCTCGAAATCGGCCAGCGGCGCCGGAAAATCGCTCGCGATCTCCAGGGTGCCCTGAAGCAGGTCGGCCAGGCGCCTGTACAGCTGCTCCGGCGCCAATGCGTCGGCCTCTACCTCGGCAATAATATTGTCGTAATACTCCTCTTGCCTGCGTGTGATTTCGGTATCTGCTGGCAGGTAGTCGGCTTCCCTGGCGGACTGAAGCGCCCGCAATCCCTGCAACACACTCTTGTCGTGCAAGGGATCTTGCTTGAAAAGTTCGAAATCGGTGCGGCCACTCGAGGTGCCCGGCACAACCACGGTCCCGCTGGCGCCACTGCTACCGATCATGATGTTGAAACGCAGTGGAATTTCCACACCGCCGCCCGAAATTACCGTGGGGGAAGCAAGTCCTGCCCCCGGGCTTGCCTGGGGTGGCAGTTCTGCGGCCAGCACTGCGTCAACCAGTCGTCGCTCGTCGGCTTGAAGGTGCGGCGCCGAATCACGCAGCTGATCGATCAGGCTGCCAACACGGGTACCCTCGTTGATCACCACTGGCTGATCGGTCGGCCCGTGTTCGGCAGGAAGCGCGGACAGCGCGTCCCTGTACATTTGTGCTTCGTCCTCGTCCTCGATTGTGAGAGCGGCGTGGTGCAGCGCCACGACCTGCCATTCGTCGTCGAAGACCGGCGAGCCACTGGAGCCCGGTTCGGTGTCAGTCATGTAGTGAAGGAATTCGTCGGTGCGAGCTGCGATGAAGTTCTGCCGCAATGACACCCTCTTGGGGCTTCCGCCCGGATGATGAACGATATTGACGCGATCGCCGACGTCGATATCGTCTCCGCGGGGCGTGAGGTTGTTCCAGCCGAAGCCGGCCAGATTGGCGCCTGCTTCATTAACGGGTTCGATGGCTATCAATGCGAAATCCAGTTCCTCCGGCGGGCTGTGCAGGAACAGGCGCTGGGGCTGCAATCGAAATTCGAGGGGAGTAATGTTGACGCCGCTGCCCGGAGCAGAGTAGTTGAACTGCACGATATGGTCGACAGCGTCACCGGCATTGCCAATAACGTGTGCGTTGGTCAGCAATACGTCGCGCGAGACCAGGAATCCCGTCCCGTCGGGCGCCCGTCCCGGCGCGGTCACAATCCTTCCAACGCTTTGCGAGGCACGGGTGCCACGCTCCAGGAAGTTCGCTGACATGATCTGGCTTGTGCCGACGATTGACTCGAAATCGCGGTTCACCTCATCGCCGACAACGCGGGCCTCGCGCGCGATCTCGTCATCGGATTCATGCCGCGCGACGATGTCCTCGATCCGGCGAGCGGCTGCGTGATAGCCCTTCTGCATCAGTCGGCGCGGGGCCTCACTGATTGGAGTCATGCCGAACCAGTCGCGTTTTGTCAGTCGTTGCAGTACTTCCTGGCGTTGCTCCTGTGTCTGGTCTACACGCTTCTCGATGTACTTGCGAAGTTTCGGATCGTTGATCATCGGTGCCGCTCCGCCTGATTCACGACAGGACTCCCGAAAAGGAACTCCCTGCTCAAATTATAGCTCTGAGTTTGCCCACAAGCGCTATAATTGGGCTAAATAAAACAAAAAAGGCGGCGCTTTATGACGAGACCTGGACTTACGCGATACCGAAAGGCTTTTCTGTCAACTATGTTGCTCGTGTTATTCGCCAGCGGCTGCACGGTTCAGTACGTGTCTCGCTACGACGAGGCTACGGAACAAAGCATTACCAAGATTCAACGGAGCGTCGAGACTCTGCTGCAGAGCATTCAGCAGAACCTGGGCACACCCGATGCGGCGTACGAGAACTATGCGCCTGTCTACGAACAGCTCCATGTCGATGCCGCTTTGCTCCAGACGCGAGCCCAGGCAATCGATCTCAACAGCATTACGGCCGAGCAGAGCGAGCTATTGTCGGGGTGGCTTGGCAACGTGGAGGAACTCCACAG
>Ga0224508_10003336_pt1 | contig 13295 bp, 12 predicted proteins | sample SF_Jan12_sed_USG_4_FD_170157 | JGI IMG/M metagenome (GOLD analysis project Ga0224508, IMG submission 170157) | Sediment microbial communities from San Francisco Bay, California, United States - SF_Jan12_sed_USGS_21 | ecosystem: Environmental > Aquatic > Marine > Sediment | place: USA...
GCAAGTACGTGGAGGACCAGCTGGCCCGCGAGATCGGCCTGGAGGTCGCCCGCCTGGCACGCGCGGCCGAGCAGCGCGGGATCGCCTACGAGAACAGCGTCCGGCTCGGCAAGCCGGCGGAGTGCCTGGCCGAGGCCGAGCGCTCCGGCGCCTACGACCTGGTCGTGATCGGCGCGCCCCGGCCGAAGGGCGCGCCCGGCCTGCGCTCGCGCATGACGCCGGAGACCCTCGTGCGCGCGCTCAAGACGCCGCTGCTCGTCGTTCCCCATCCCGGCTGAGGGAAGCCCGGTCGATGGAGCCCACGCCGGATACGGACGCGAGCGAAGCGGAGGAAAACGACGCGGCCTGGGTCGTCGTCGAGACGGGGCTGGAAGCCGAGGAGCTGTTCGGCTTCTGCCAGGACGTCGAGCGCCTGTTTCGCATCAATCCCGCCTACGTCTTCCGGCGCTGGGAGGACCTCGGCGGCGGTATCGTCCGCTGGGCCGCGCTGAACGAGAGCAACGATCGCGAAATCGACACACGGTTCTCCGTCGAGCGCTTGCCCCACGGTCTCGCCGTGACCTACGCCAGCGGGCTCAAGACGCGGACCACGTTCCGCGTCGAGCCCGGCGGCGGGCCCGGCGGCGGCGGCGCCAAGCTCGTCGTCACCGACGATTACAGCGGCACGCCCGAGGCCGAGCGCGAAGCGCGCGTGGACGAGGTGGACACGAGCCTCAACTCCTGGGGATACGGCCTTCACAAGTACCTTCGCCAGTGGCGGCGGTGGTCCGGCCTGGCGCCCTGGCGCTGGTACATGCGGCGCGTCTGGCAACCCATGCGGCCCATGGCGCGGCGCATCGTCTTCCTGTTGATCGTCATCACGGCGCTGGAGTTCGTCGGCTTCCTGCTGGTCTTCGCCATCTTCCGGCTGAACCTCGAAGGGTATCTGGGACTCTAGTGTTGCGGCCCCGACGGCTTGCACCCCGAAACGCAAAGCAGCGGAATTACCACGAAGGCACAAAGATACTAAGGGTTTCAATACGTTCTTCGTGTCTTCGTGTCTTCGTGTCTTCGTGTCTTCGTGGTAAGGATCTCGTCGTCGGCAGGAGGTGCCTTCTATGGGACCGAGAGCACGGGTGCTTCTCTCGAGTAGCGGAATTCCACGCTTTCGCCGAAGGCTCAGCGCCGGACCTTGCGGTCGCTGGTGAAGAAGGTCCAGCGAAGGCCGCCGCCCACGGCATAGGTCACCTCGTCGCGGTAGAGCGGGCTGTCGTCGTTGGCCGAGCCCGTCCAGAACCCGATCTGGGTGCCGCCGAAGAACTGGATCCGCTCGGTGACACCCCAGGACAAGCCGAGGCTGACCTCGCTGCCCACATAGCCCGGGTCGGCACGATGGCGCGGCCGGTCCGCTCGCACGTCGGCGGGCCCGACTTCGTAGAAATACTCGTTGAAGCCGTCGAAGCCGAAGGTCGCGCCGACGGCGGCGATGGCGCGCAGGTCGATGTCGAAGAGGCCGTTGCGCCGATAGGTGATCGCCGGATTGACGGTCAGGCCCTGATAGCCGACGCCCTTGAAATCGGTCGACAGAACGACCCGCCCCGCCAAGGACAGATCGAGCTCGTTCACGGGATCGTCCGCCAACAGCTTGCCGATCAGCTTGGGGCCGGCTTCGAGCAGGTAGTCGAGGTCGTCCATGCCGCGCCGCGCGTCGTTGTCGTCCGAGTCGACCGGGAAGGACGCGTCGAGGCCGACATTGAGCTCGAGCCACGGAATGTCGACGAAAAGGCCGCGCGGCCCCGCGCCGTCGCCGGCGCGGAAGAATTCGCCCCGATAGACGGCGTAAGGCAGGGCGATGCCGTTGACGTGATTCTGATCGGCGGCCGGATAGTCGGGCAACCAGCCGCCCCCGCCGACGACGCCGATCTCCCACAAAGGCCTTTCGCGAGGCCCGCTCGGCACGGGCCTGTCGGCATCCCCGGCTTCGCTTTCGGCTTCGCCCTCGCCGCCGGGCGCGTCCTGCTCCGCCAGAGCGGGCCAGGCCAGGCAAAGCGCCGCGATGAAGAGCCAGAAGGCGGGTCGGATTTTCATTCAGGGTCCTTGTTTGTAGCTCGTTGACGACGGCTCGCCGACTCGCGGGCCACACTGTCACCCAAAAGTTTCCCTATGGTTATGGGCGGATGGTCCAAGGGTCGCCGATCCTGACCCTTGGTGTAACATCGAGGCCCGCGCTCTCGAACCAGGGAGGACAGCCGATGCTCGACGTCGCAGGAAAGTTTCCACGCCACAAACTCATGTTCGGCCCGACGCCGGTCGAGAAGCTGGAACGGCTCTCCGCCCACCTGGGGGGCGGCGTCGAGATCTGGGCCAAGCGGGAGGACTGCAACAGCGGCCTGGCCTTCGGCGGCAACAAGATCCGCAAGCTGGAATACCTCGTGCCCGAGGCGATCGAGCAGAACTGCGATACGCTGGTCACGATCGGCGGGGTGCAGTCGAACCACACCCGCCAGGTCGCCGCGGTCGCGGCCAAGCTCGGCATGAAATGCCGCCTCGTCCAGGAGAGCTGGGTGCCGTTCAACGACGCGGTCTACGACCGGGTCGGCAACATCCTCATGTCCCGCGTGCTGGGGGCCGAGGTCGAGCTGGTCGACGAGGGCTTCGACATCGGCATCCGGGAAAGCTGGGAGCGCGCGCTCGAGGACGTGAAAGCGAAGGGCGGCAAGCCCTACGCGATCCCGGCCGGCGCCTCCGACCATCCCCTGGGCGGCCTGGGCTTCGCCGGCTTCGCCGACGAGCTGCGCGAGCAGGAGGCGGAGCTCGGCTTCGCCTTCGACTACGTCGTCGTCTGCTCCGTGACCGGGTCGACCCAGGCCGGCATGGTGGTCGGCTTCGCCGCCGACGGGCGGGCCCGCAAGGTCATCGGCATCGACGCATCGGGAACGCCGGCGCAGACCCACGCGCAGATCCTCAGGATCGCCCGGAACACGGCGGATAAGGTCGGTCTCGGAACGGCGATCGCGTCCGACGACGTCGTCCTCAACCCCGACTACGCCTATCCCGCCTACGGCGTCCCTTCCGAGGAAACCAACGCGGCGATACGTCTCGGTGCGCGCCTCGAGGGGATGATGACCGACCCGGTCTACGAGGGCAAATCCATGCAGGGCATGATCGACCTCGCCGCCAAGGGCTTCTTCCCGCCCGGCTCGCGGATCCTCTACGCCCACCTCGGCGGCGTGCCCGCGATCAACGCCTACAGCTACCTCTACCGCAACGGCTGACCAAAAAAAGGTGTCAGGAACCTTTTTAACGATAGTTATATCGATTTCTCAATATGTTAGAGATCTAAAAACTCCTGCAAAAAAGGTTCCTGACACCTTTTTCCGTCCAGCGATGGCCCCGCGATAGAAGCCTTTGGCCTCCGAACGCGCTTCGGCTATCCTTCCCCGGCCCCGGAGTCCACGGAAGGAAACGAGCTCATGGCCAAGCCCGAGAAGCATGTCTTCGTGTGCACGCATACGCGTCCGAGCGACGATCCGAAGGGCTCGTGCAGCGCGCGCGGCGGCCAGGCGGTCGTGGACACCTTCGCGGGCGCATTCGAATCGCGCGGTCTGTGGGGCCGTTTCAAGCTCAACACCTCGAGCTGCTTTGGGACCTGCGAGCAGGGCCCCTGCGTGCTCGTCTACCCGGAAGGCGTGCTGTACCAGCCGGTCAAGCCGGACGACGTCGCGACGATTATCGAGGGACACCTCCTCGGCGGCCGGCCCATCACCGCCCTCGAGGCCCCCAAAGACATCTGGGACTGACACGCAGAGCGCGCCCGGCCGGGCCGCATCGCGACGGCCGGGCCTTCCGGCCCTTGACTCTGCTCGCTCGATTTCACCACCGTCCCTCGGATTCGAGCTCGATTATTCCTGCGTATCCAGATCGACCACCGCTCTCGCCAGGAAGGTAACCGAACCCGTGCTGTTCTCGAAGTCCGAGACCTCGACCCCGATGCCTTCCAATTGCCTCGCCCGTACGTCCAATATCGCCATGCCTCGGGTTGGGATTGGAAACCCTGCCTCTATCTCCAGGTTCGTCGGACCATGGAACCGAAGGCGGCGAACAACCCCCTCTTTCTCCAAGGTCAAGTCGATGAAAGACTTTCCCGGATCTTCTTTGTCTACCTGATAATTGAAACCGAGTATGTCGTAGGTCCAAGGGTCATCGATGATCGGGTGATCCGGATCTCGTTTCATGGGTCTCCAAGCCTCCGGTTTCCTCCGCCCCCTACCCCTCGCCGCAGATCGCCTTCAGCGCCTGCCAATCGGCGGCGGACATCGCCGTCTCGCCGCCGGCCCCGGCGAAGAACTCCCGGCGGCTCTCGTTGGTCGGGTGGGTCGAGAGCAGGGCGAGCGCGGCGGGCATGTCGCCTTGCTCCTCCTGCAGGCGGGCGAAGAACGCGGCCACGCCGCCGGCGCTCAGGCCCGCCCCGCCGAGCAACTCGAGCGCCGTGGCGTCGGCGTCGGATTCGGCCTCGCGGCTGAACGAGGTCGAGAGCAGGGTCTCGCCGGCCAGGCCCACGATGCCGCCGCCCAGGTCGCCCAGCATGACGCCGAAGAAGAAGGCCAGGCCCAGCGACTTGACGATTCCCTCGGTGCCGTGGCGGTGCGTGACATGGCCCATCTCGTGGGCCAGGACGCCGGCCACCTCGTCGGGCGATTCCGCGAAATCGATGAGGCCCTTGAAGATGACGATCCGCCCGCCGGGCAGCGCGAAGGCGTTCGTGACGCCGATGTCCAGCACCGAGACATTGAAGGTGTAGGGCGAGCGCGCGACGCCCGCGAGCCGGCCGGTCAGCCGGTCCAGCACGGCGCGCCCGGCCTCGGCCTCGCAGAACTCGGGCCGCTCGCCGCTCGCTTTGGTGAAGAGATCGAGGACCTGCGCGAACACGCGCTCGCCCAGGTCGACCTCCCAGGCGATCGGGATCACCTTGGCGGCCGCCTCGGCGAAGCGCGGCAGGGCGAACCACAGCACCCCGGTCAGCACCGCGACCGCGAGCACCGCCATGGTCGCCCAGCGCGCCGCCCGCTCACCCCAGCCGCGGTGCCGCAGGACCAGCTGCGGCGCCCGGTCGACCAGATCCTCCAGCAGCGCCCGGTCCGCCACCACCAGCCTGGCGCCCTCGCCGGCGCCCTCGCCGGCCCCCTCCCCGGCCACGCCGGTCTCGAGCCTGAGGCGCAGGGGCCCCTCGCCGAAGACCTCGCCCAGATAGCGCAGGTCCTCGTAGGGCCAGAGCGCGACCCTCCGGCCCGTCCCGTCGCTCAGGCGCAGGCCGGCCACGTCCAGGCTCACATCGACGTCGATGCGCGCCGCGCTCTGCCCGTCGTTGAAACTGCCCGCAAAGCCGCTCATCCCGCTCCCTGATGCTCCCTTGCCAAGTGAAAAGGCCCTCTCCCGATCACCGAGGTCTCACCACCAAGACACCAAGACACGAAGGGGTTCAATTCTCTTTGTGCTTTCGTGCCTCCCGCCTTCGCGAAGCCCGCTTCGGCGGGCGAAGGGAGGTGGTGGTGAAAATATGGGGCCTGACCCGATGTTCCGCTAGAATGCGCCGACGTCGAGCGCGTCGGCGAAGCCTTCGCCGCGGCCGGGCATCAGCTGCTGGCTCTGCGCGATCGCGGCGTAGTCCTCCTCGCCGGCCACCTTGAGCGAGTTGCAGACGACCCGGAACAGCGGGTGCACGTAGACCAGGATCCGCACCATGCCGAGTGCGACCACGACCAGCGCGATGACCGCGATCAGGACCAGGTTGACCGTCAGGTCGTTGGCCAGGATCGCCGCCGTGTCCGCGGAGGCCAGGTCCCGGTAGGCCGAGGAGAGCGCCGGCATGAGCCCCGTCGCCAGGCCGGTCGCCACGCCCACCACGAGGCTCAGGGCCAGGTAGAACAGGAGATAGATGCCCAGGACGGAGCCCGTCGAAAGCTCGGAGTTGAAGCGCAGCGCGCCGTAGCGGGTCCGCGAGACGAAGTAGCGCAGCTCGTGGACCCGGTACCAGACGTAGATCAGGCCGGCGGTCGGCAGCCAGCACAGCCAGGTCACGAACCAGCGCCCGAAGATGTCCGAGGCCCGGCCGTCGAACTCGAAGCGGCGGTCGCCGAACCAGGTGTTCTCCGTGCGGTAGCGCTGCATCTGCGTGCGGTAGACCGGATAGGCCAGGCCCAGGGTCACGAAGACCACGAACATCCAGCCGAAGGCCAGGAAGCCGTACTTGAAAGCCGAGCCGGACTGTCCGCCGCGGATGCCGCGCCACTGGGTGCGCGTCAGGCGGTAGCGGCGCGCCCGGTAGATGGCCAGCTGGATCAGGAAGAGAATCACGACCAGCTGGACGAGCTCCTTGATGGCCACGGCGCCCAGGTCGTTCTCGTAGAACATCCCCACGGCGATCGAGGCGCCGACCAGTGGCGCCAGGATCGCCAGCGCGACCAGGAAGCCGATCAGCAGCTCCTTGGCCGTGCCGCTGTACTCGAAGCGGTCGCCCAGGAAGTCCACGCGGCTCCAGAGATAGCTGCGCAGCCGGGTCTTGCCCCAGAAGCGGTAGATGCCGAGGGTGAGCAGGCCGAGCAGGCCGTTCGAGACCGCTATGCGGCCGAGATCGCCGGCCCGGCCGTCATAGGTCACCGTATGGATGGCCGGAGGTGCGGCTGGCATTGAGCCGGGCGTTCCACCGGGCGTTCCACCGGGCGGTGCGTCATGCGGGCCGCCGGGCGGGCCGCCGGGCCGGTCGAAGGGATTCATGTCGTTCATCTTAACCCCCGGGTCGATCGAAAATCGAGACCCAGGGCATAGCATGCAAGCGTTGCGCGTCCCTTAAGGCCCAATTTTCGCCAAATGCCGGAGATCGTGAAGGCGCGCACTTTCAGGGCAATCGCTTGAGGCGGGCCCTTTTTCTTCCTCCCCCCTCGCGGGGGAGGACCGAGGAGGGGGGCAGGCTCGTTCGATCGGAATGACACCTCTGAGCGTGGCACGGGCGACCTTGTCCACCCCCATCCAAACCTTCCCCCGTCGAGGGGGAAGGCTTCCTGGCGTTCGAGCGATTGCCCCGGAGTCACTTTCCGCTTGGCCCGGCGCGGGGCCCGCGCCTATCTTCGGGCTCGACGATTCACCCGCCGGTAGACCACGGAGACACAGCACGAAATGGGCAAGTTCGGCGTCGGTCAGGCGCTGCGTCGGGTCGAGGACCAGAGGTTCCTGACCGGCGAGGGCCGCTATTGCGACGACATCTCCCTGCCCGGCCAGGCGGTCGCGGTGCTGCTGCGCAGTCCTCACGCCCACGCCGAGCTCGGCGCGATCGACGCGGCCGAGGCGCGGGCGGCGCCCGGCGTGCTCGGCGTCTTCACGGCCGAGGACCTGGCGGCCGAGGGCATCGGCGACATCCCGTGCCTGGCCCCGGTCAAGGGCAAGGGCGGCCAGCGCACGATCCAGCCGCCCAAGCCGGTGCTGGCGCGCGGCCGGGTGCGCCACGTCGGCGACCCGGTTGCCCTGGTGGTCGCCGAGACGCGCGCCCAGGCGCAGGACGCCGCCGACTTGGTCGCCGTCGACTACGTCGACCTGCCGGCCGTCGTCGGCAGCGCCCGGGCGCTCGCGCCCGATGCGCCGCGGCTCCACGACGAGGCGCCCGGCAACCTGGCGGTCGACTGGGAGCTGGGCGACGCCACGGCCGCGAGCGCGGCCTTCGAGGCGGCCGCCCATGTCACGCGCATCGAGCTGGTCAACAACCGCATCGTGGTCGCGGCACTGGAGCCGCGCGCCGCCCTCGGCCAGTACGACGCCGAAAGCGGCCGCTTCACCCTGACAACGAGCACCCAGGGCTCGCACCGCCTGCTCGGCTCCCTCTCCCGCATCCTCGACGTTCCTCGAAAGCGGATCCGCGTGCTGACCCCCGACGTGGGCGGCGGCTTCGGCATGAAGATCTTCTGCTACAACGAGCAGGTCCTGGTGCTCTGGGCGGCGCGCCGGCTGGGCCGGCCGGTCAAGTGGACCGGCGAGCGCCAGGAGGGCTTCCTGTCCGACACCCAGGGGCGCGACCACGTGACCACGGCCGAGCTGGCGCTCGACGCCGAGGGCCGCTTCCTGGCCATCCGCACCGCCACCCTGGCCGACATGGGCGCCTACCTCTCGCCCTTCGCGCCGGTCATCCCGACCGAGGTCTCGGCCATCATGCTGCCGGGGCTCTACCGCATGCCGGCGGTCTATGCCGAGGTCAAGTGCGTCTTCACGAACTCCGTGCCGGTCGACGCCTACCGCGGCGCCGGGCGGCCCGAGGCGGCCTACGTGGTCGAGCGCCTGGTCGACGCGGCGGCGCGCCAGCTGGGGCTGTCGCCGGTCGAGCTGCGCCAACGCAACATGATCGCGCCGGAAGAGCTGCCGCACACCACGGTCACGGGCCTCGCCTACGACTCGGGTGACTTCGCGCAAATCCTGGACCAGGCCCTCAGCCAAGCCGACTGGGCTGGCGCGGCCGAACGCAAGACGGCCGCGCGCACGCGCGGCCTCTACAGGGGCATCGGGCTGGCAACCTATATCGAGTCCTGCGGCGGCGTCGGCGAGGAGGACGCGCGCGTCCGGCTCGACTCGGACGGCGGGCTCACGGTCTATGTCGGCACCCAGACGAACGGTCAGGGCCACGCCACGGCCTATACCCAGCTCCTGGCCGAGCGCTTCGGCCTCGCGCCGGAGCTGATCCGCGTGCGCCAGGGCGACTCGGACGACTTGGCCGAGGGCGGCGGCACCGGCGGCTCGCGCTCGCTGCTCATGGGCGGCCAGGCGATCAAGGGCGCGGGCGGGGTCCTGATCGACAAGGCCCGCCGGCTGGCCGGGCAGATGCTCGAGGCCGCCGAGGCCGACATCGAATTCTTGGAGGGCGTCTTCACCGTCGCCGGCACCAACTTCGGCATCGGCCTGGCCGCGCTCGCCGAGGCCGCGGCCGGCGGCACGGGTCCCGACGGCCGGCCCCTGCCCGAGGACCTCGCCGGCTCGCTCGAGGGCGCCTTTCATCAGGGGCCGCAGGCCCGGACCTTTCCGAACGGCTGCCACGTCTGCGAAGTCACCGTCGACCCGGAGACCGGCGCCGTAGACGTCGAGCGCTACGTCGTGGTCGACGACTTCGGCACGGTCATCAACCCCCTGCTCTGCGCCAGCCAGATCCACGGCGGCATCGCCCAGGGCCTCGGCCAGGCGCTCTTCGAGCACACCGTCTACGACCCCGAGAGCGGGCAGCTGCTCTCCGGCTCTTTCATGGACTATTGCCTGCCGCGCGCCGACGACCTGCCGGCGCTCGAGGTCACGCTGGTCGAGGACTTCCCCTGCGCGACCAACGCGCTGGGCGTCAAGGGCGCGGGCGAGGCCGGCGCCATCGGCGCGCCCCCGGCCCTGATCAACGCGCTCGTGGACGCGCTCGCGCCCCTCGGCGTGCGGACCATCGACATGCCGGCCACGCCCGAGCGCGTCTGGCGCGCGATCCGCGACGCGCGGGCGGCCGGGGTGTCGCCATGAGCCGGTCGGCGCCCCGCGGCCCGGCCGGCGACCTGCTCGCCGCGATCACGGAAATTGCCGAGCGGGCCGGCGCGGTCATCCTGGAGCACTACGCCCAGGGCGCCGCCGTCGAGGTGCGCGCCAAGGCCGACGCCTCGCCGGTCACCGCCGCCGACGAGGCGGCCGAAGACGTCATCCTCGAAGCGCTGGCCGCCTTGACCCCGGAGATCCCCGTGGTCTCCGAGGAGGCGGCGGCAGCGGGCCACGTCCCCGACGTCTCGGGCGGCACCTTCTGGCTGGTCGACCCGCTCGACGGCACCAAGGAGTTCCTGTCCAGGAACGGCGAGTTCACGGTCAACATCGCGCTCGTCGAGCAGGGCGTGCCCGTCGCGGGCGTCGTCCACGCCCCGGCCCGCGCCCTGACCTGGACCGGCGCCAAGCCCCTGGACGAGAGCGCCCCGGCAACCGCCGGCGTCGCCGAGACCGGCGGCCCGGGCCGAGACATTTGTGCGCGCCCGCTCCCCGCCGGCGGCGCCGTCGTCGTCGCCAGCCGCCGCCACGGCAGCGGCGAGATCTTCGACGCCTTCCTCGCCGACTACATCGTCACGAAACGGATCACCGCCGGCAGCTCGCTCAAGTTCTGCCTGGTCGCCGACGGCACCGCCGACCTCTACCCCCGCTTCGGCCGCACCATGGAGTGGGACACCGCCGCCGGCCACGCCGTCCTGCGCGCCGCCGGCGGCAAGGTGCTGACCGCCGACGGCGTCCCCCTCACCTACGCCAAGCCCGGCTTCGAGAACCCGTTCTTTATTGCCTATGGGCGGGGGTAAAGGTCGGTATCCTGTTCCCCCAGTTGTCCGCCGAATTCGGCCGGGAACCCGGGGCCGCGCGCGGACGGCCCCGGATCGCTGCTCCGGTCATGGCTCGGGCCGTGAGTCCCGGAACGCGGTCAGTTGTAGCGGATCCGCGCGCCGTAGACCCGGGTGTTGTGCTTGCCGGCACCGTCGTCCCTGAAGCACCCGTCGATGATGTAGCTGTGTGAGAACCCGTCGACAACGGGGCCCGTGATCGTTGTGTCGGTGAAGGTCCGGACGCTGGCCGACTCGCCCGTGGTTGATGTCTCTGCCATCGCCAACCAATCGCCGGTGCCGGGCGTAAGCCTCCGCAGAATGAACGGTCCCATGTCGTCGACCGAGTTGTCCCAGGCGAAGATCTCGAAATGCGTGACCGTCACCCCGTGCGGCAGGGAAAGCGGCGCCAGAATGCAGAGGGTCGCGTTGGTTTGGCCCGGGTTTATGTAACCGGATTGAGTCTTCACATAGGTGCGGGTACTCGAGTCCGGCCCAAACGCCACTCCCGACAGGGTGATCGAGCCATTGACGCCGACGCCCTTGGCAAGGTCGGACAGGTCGGCCACGCTCACCGCACCGTCGGCGAGTTCGCTGGTGCCGACCGAACTCGCCGCGAGATCGGCTGCTGTCAGCGAGTTGTCCACCACTTCGAGCGAGGCCACGCCGCCTGTCGCGATCTCGCTCTGGCCCACGGCGTCGGCGGCTATGTGGCCGGCGCCGATGCTTTCCGTGCCGACCGAGAAGGTGGGGCCGATCAGGAGCAGGCCACTGCCCGCCGTATAGGTCGTGTCGGTGTCGGGTTCGCAAATCACCGCGCCGTCGGCCAGGATCTCGCGGATCGACGAGCCGGCGGCGCAGATGCCGGCGACCCGGCTCTGCACGACGCTCGTGTCCGCGGAAAGCGTGACGTCGCCCGCAAGGCCGCCGCCCGCAAGGCCGCTGCCCGCCAGGACCCCCGTTATGTCGCCCTCGTTGATGTTGTCCGGCGCGCAGGTCCAGGCGCCCGCCACGAACTTCGCGACCTCGCCCTCGGCGCAGTCCAGGGCGCTCAGCGTATCGCTTTCGACCGTCTTGGCCCGCAGGCCGTAGGCCGCGGCGGCCAGCGGCTGGAGCGGCGTCATCTCGGCGTCCTCGCCGACCTTGACGCCCAGGAACAGCGGGCTCTCGAACAGGCTGGGGCCGAGCGGGTTCGCGACATCCGCGCCGAGGATCACGTCGAACGTGCCGTTGGTCACCGTGACGATGTGCATTTCCGACCACAGCAGCCCGCTCGTGGTATCCGGATCGCCATAGAGATTGAAGGTCATGGCGACCGTGCCTTCGACCGGGTTTCCCTCGGCATCGGTGAGCGAGCCCTGATAGCTGATGGTCTGCGGCACCTGTGCGCTGGCCGCGACGGGCGCCAGCGCCAGCAGCGCGAGCAATGCCGAGACGGCTGCACGGCACCATAAGGATTTCGCTTTCGTCATGTTCCCCCTCCCCTCTCTCAGCTTCTCTCCGCCGGGATCGCGCGGCGGGACCCTGAATAACCCTACCACAAAAACAGGCATTCCGGAACGACACGAGGAAACCAGGCGCCGCGGCGAGAGCGGCCCAATTTCGGGAAACTCGGGCCGGAGCCGGTAACCGCGCGTAAGGAGTCCGCCCAGGCTCGAGCCTTCGCCGCTGTCCGGGATCGACAGGCGGGCCCGGGAAACCGGTTGCCCCGCCAAGGCCGACCTCCACCCCCGCTTCGGCCGCACCATGGAGTGGGACACCGCCGCCGGCCACGCGGTACTGCGGGCGGCCGGCGGCAAGGTCCTGACGACCGAGGGCGCCCCCCTCGCCTACGCCAAGCCCGGCTTCGAGAACCCGTTCTTCATCGCGTATGGGAGGGATTAGGTCGCGGATTCATAAACGCATCGTCGGCGTTGTCGCGGCGGATCTCCGCTGTTCCCCCGACTCCGGCCCTTCCCACGACTATCTTTCTATGGCGGTTCGTGACTCTGAGCGGACCCAATTGGACCCGCTATTAGGGTGAATTCCCGATCAGCGATGACACTTTTCACCAGGTCGCCGATCGATATTATTCTGCTTTCATACCTTCCACTACTATCTTCGCGCACGCCTTTGCGACCGTGGAGCGATATTCTTCGCTCACGTTATTGACCCAGCCGGCCTCAATGACAAAGTCGCCGCGCGGGCTCCCCCAGCTGCTCATTTCCTTCAGGGACATGAACTTTTCCGGCTGCTGCTCCGCCTTGGCAACGCAGAGTGGCGTAAATGCTAGGACGATAGCCGCCTCTGCGCTTGCCGCCTCCATCTTTCCGGCCGTTCCGCCCGTTACCCAGCCACCCCAGGCGAAACCGATTATGATTGCAGCGATCGCGCCACCGATCGCGCCCCATGCCGCGGGCTTTACCGATGCTGGTACCTTCATTGTGAAGCCTCCCACTTGTAGTCCTAACGGGGATTCCCAATGTGGAACCTTTCCATGTTCGGACGTTCACGGATGAAAAACTCCTCCAAGTTCGCATCCTGGACACGACTAATTCCAGGGCGCAATGATCTCGATCAAGCCAACAGGGCTAGTTGAGGGTCCTTGGTGGCTGGCCGCACACCCAATTTTCGAGGTTATCGAGGTGCCAGCTGACGTTCGTAGTTCAGCTTGTGGCTATGAAGAGCCGACCTGAGATGCCGCCGGCCGCGACAGCAATGCCCCCGATAGCTGAAGCACGAGCCTGAAGGTCGGCTTTCGACAGTTTCCTTCTGCTCGACCCCCAGCAGCCGACCCGTCCCAGGGCGAGTAGACAGGGCCGGAGTTGAACATCCCGCTGGAATTTGGAAGAGGGAATTTGAGGTAATTTGTCAGGGGTCGATCCTGTAGGGACGGTCTTGGGTGAGCATTTTGAAGACGACACGGCAGAGGTGTCGGCCGAGGGCGCGGATGGCCTGGTTGTGTTTCTTGCCTTCGGC
>Ga0224508_10003337_pt1 | contig 13292 bp, 11 predicted proteins | sample SF_Jan12_sed_USG_4_FD_170157 | JGI IMG/M metagenome (GOLD analysis project Ga0224508, IMG submission 170157) | Sediment microbial communities from San Francisco Bay, California, United States - SF_Jan12_sed_USGS_21 | ecosystem: Environmental > Aquatic > Marine > Sediment | place: USA...
CATCATCAACGACCGGTGCACCGGCAATTCGGTGTTTGACCAGCTCGTGTATTGCATCGAGCACCTCGGTGTCCGGTTTTAAGGTCACCAGCGTTCGTGCCATGTAGTCCTTCACTACGCAGGATTTCGTGGTCATGCGGATTCTCCGTCCGATTGTTCACGCGACTGCTCGCGTTTCCTGCGGCAGTTGCCATTGCCGCTGCAGAGTTCGCAACCGCCGCCGCTCAAACCGCCGCAGCTGCCGCTGATAGCGCGGCGGCCATTCATGACCCCGACGCTCATGCCAGTGATAACCAGCAGGATAACGAGAAAACTCAGGATAAGTGTCGTTGCAATCGTGGTCATCAGTTTCTCAAGAGATCAAAGCTGGAAGTGGTTAACTCTCTAATACCGTTCTTATTGCGCACCAGGAAATAACCAGCCAAACCGAGGTCTTCGGCAAGCGTCAAACCGGCCTCTGGTCCCAGCACGAGTAATGCGGTGGCCATCGCGTCGGCATAAGCAGCGGTGTCGCTGATCACGGTGACGGCCGCCAGGTCGTGAGTAACGGGGCGGCCGGTACGCGCGTCAATCGTGTGCGAATAATGTTTACCGTCATGGTCAAAGTAATTCCTGTAGTCGCCCGACGTTGCCACGCTGGTATTGGTGACTCGCAAGACCGAATGTGGCTGACGGGTTGTCATCGACGGCGCTTCGATCGCAATGGCCCACTTCTTGCCCTCGGCGTTCCGGCCATGGACTCGCAGCTCGCCGCCAATCTCTACAAGATAGTCCTTTAACTCGTAGTCGTCGAGCACCCCGGCCAGCCGGTCTACGCCATAACCTTTGGCCCAGCCCGACAGGTCAATGTACATGCCACTGCTGCGCTTGCGTACGGCCGGAACATTGCAGCGTGTCGTTATGCCTTCGTAGCCGACGTCGGCCATTACCGCCTCCAGCGCCGCGGCATCCGGCGGTTCACGGCGCTCGCCGTCTGGGCCGAACCCCCACAAGTTGACGAGCGGACCGACCGTGACATCGAAGGCCCCATTGCTTTGGCGACTGATCGCAAGGGCATTCTCGATGGCCTCGCAAAACTCGGCGGTCACTCCAATCCAGTCGGTACTCGGATTAGCATTGAATAGCGAGAGCTCCGAGTCATCGCGCCAGGTCGATGTCAGCCGATCGACAGCAGCCAGCGTCTCATCGAGGCGCGTCCGCAATTGGTCTTTGTCGATGTCAGTGCCGGGCGCAACCAGCTTCACACTGAACGTCGTGCCCATCGTGCCGCCGGCAAGTTCGAACTCCGGCAGCCGACCGACGTCTCCGCATGACACCAGGGCGAGCGTCGAAATAAGTACGCAACATCGAAACGGTAAGTTCACGCGACGCTACCCGCCAAAATCGTCAAGCAGTATATTTTCCTTGGGCACGCCGAGACTATCGAGCATCTTGACGACGGCACTGTTCATCATCGGCGGTCCGCACAGGTAATACTCACAATCTTCCGGCGCCGGGTGTTGATTCAGGTACTCGTCAAGTAGCACCTGGTGGATGAAGCCGGTGAGCCCATCCCAGTTGTCCTCCGGTTGTGGTTCCGAAAGTGCCAGGTGCCAGGCGAAATTGTCATTGATTTCTGCGAGCTTGTTAAACTCATCCTCGTAGAACATTTCCTTGAGGCTGCGCGCGCCATACCAGAACGTCATCTTGCGCTGGCTGTGCTTGCGCTTAAGCTGATCAAATATATGCGAACGCATAGGCGCCATTCCTGCGCCGCCACCGATGAACACCATCTCATTGTCGGTGTCCTTGGCGAAGAACTCGCCGTAGGGCCCGGAAATAACTGTGTGATCACCAGGTTTCAGATTGAAGATATATGACGACATGATTCCGGGCGGTATCGAATCGTCCGCGCCCGGAGGAGGCGTCGCTATGCGAACGTTAAGTTTGATGACGGTCTTCTCTTCCGGATAGCTCGCCATCGAATACGCACGCATTTCGGGATTCTTGACGTGCGATTCATACCGCCACAGGTTGTAGCGGTCCCATTCGTCGCGAAACCGTTCATCGATATCGAAATCGCTGTACTTGAGATCATGCGGCGGGCACTCGATCTGTATGTAACCACCGGCGCGGAAGTCCAGTTCTTCGCCTTCCGGTAACGCGACCTCCAGTTCCTTGATAAAGCTCGCGACGTTATTGTTTGAGACAACAGTACAGTCATAGCGTTTGACGCCGAATACCTCGTCCGGTACCTGAACCTGCATGTCCTGTTTGACCGCCACCTGGCACGACAGGCGGTAGTGGTCCGCGGCATCACGTTTGTTGATCACCGAACGCTCCGTTGGCAGGATCGCGCCGCCCCCGGACAAGACACGTACGCGACACTGTCCGCAGGTGCCGCCACCGCCGCATGCAGACGGTATGAACAGCTCGGCGTCAGCCAGTCCCTGCATCAGTTTGGAGCCGACGGGAATGGCCAGCGTTCGTTCGTCGTTGACGACGACATCGACATTGCCTATGGACACGAGCCTGGAGCGTGCACCAAGGATGATAAACACGAGCAGCAGGACAACGGCGGTAAACAGGCCGACGCCCAGCAAAACTTCCAGCAATATACCGGTGTCCATGTCAGATACCCGAGAAGCCCATGAAGCTCAGCGACATGAGGCCAACGATGATGAATGCGATGCCGAGACCCTGGAGACCCACCGGGACGTCGGAATATTTTAGTTTCTCGCGAATTCCTGCAAGTGCGATCAACGCGATCGCCCAGCCCGTGCCGCTGCCGACGCCAAACACGACTGATTCCGCGAAGTTGTATTGCCGCTCGACCATGAACAGCGTGCCGCCGAGAATCGCGCAGTTGACTGTGATCAGAGGCAGGAAGATGCCGAGCGCGTTATAGAGCTTCGGAAAATACCTGTCGAGCGTCATTTCGAGGATTTGCACAAGTGCTGCTATGACACCGATGTAGCTGACTAACCCTAAGAAACTCAGGTCGACGTCGGCAATGCCGGCCCAGGCCAGCGCCCCGTCGGCGAGCAGGAACGTGTAGATCAGGTAGTTCACAGGAACTGTGATGATCTGGATGACGATCACGGCTACGCCCAAGCCGATGGCCGTCTCGACGCGTTTGGACACGGCGAGGAACGTGCACATACCCAGGAAGAAAGCCAATGCCAGGTTCTCGACGAAGGCGGCCTGGATGAAGAGGCTTACGTACGCTTCCATTAGGGTCTCCTCACACTTGGCAGGTCGCTGTGTTGCCGGACCAGATGGCCCCGGGCAAGGCGCGAGGAATGAAGATTGGTTAATTCAATTGAGTGACGAGCAACGCGGCGCGGGGCCATCTGGTCCGGCAACCCGAAGGGACGGGACCCATTTTGCCCACTACGGCGTCTCTCTTCACTAAAGTACATTAAATACATTGCGCTCATCGTTTCTTGTATTGAACAAAATGGAATTCCGTCACAGCGATCTGCCAAGTGTGAGGAGACCCTAATAAACCTCCGTCCTGTGAACTTCATGAATCCGGTATTCGGGTTTTTCGGCCTGCTGCGTGCGCCACGTGCGGATGCCCCAGATGAGAAGGCCGATGATGAAGAACGCGCTCGGCGGCAGCAGCATCAGGCCGTTGGCTTCGTACCAGCCGCCGTCGGAGACGAGTTCGAACACCGGGAAGCCGAGCAGAGTCCCCGCGCCAAACAGCTCGCGCAGCACCGCCACGGAGATAAGGATCAGGCTATAGCCCAGTCCGTTGCCAAGACCGTCGATAAAACTCATGACGACGCCGTTTTTCATCGCAAACGCTTCGGCGCGGCCGAGCACAATGCAGTTCGTAATAATCAAACCAACGAAGACCGATAGTTGCTTGCTGGTCTCAAATGCGTACGCGCGCAGGAGCTGGTCAACGAGGATCACGAGCGACGCGATAATCGTCATGTGGACGATGATGCGGATGTTGTTCGGTATGCGATGACGCAATGCACTGATAGCGGCACCGGACAGGGCGGCGACGCTGGTCAGCGCGACGCACATGAGCAGCGCCGGCAGCAGCGAGGTCGTAACGGCCAGCGCCGAGCAGATACCGAGCATCTGTAACGTAACCGGATTGTTGTCGACCAGTGGATCGATCAGAACTCTGCGAGCTTCACTCATTTGTGCTGTCCTCACGGAAAGTCTTGAGGTACGGTCCGAATCCGTGCGGCCCGGTCCAGTACTGCACGAGGCCAGTTACGCCGTTAGCGGTTAACGTGGCGCCTGACAGACCGTCGATCATATGCCTGGCGCCCGGCGCGCCGGCCGGCACAACGCCCTTGATAACGCGGATTTGCGGCTCGTCGCCGCGGTCATAGACGAGCTTGCCAGCCCACTGGGCGCGCCACGGCGCCTTGTCAATCTGGTCGCCAAGGCCGGGGGTTTCGGCGTGGGCGTAAAAGCGCAGACCCCTTACGGTATTACCATCGGGCGCTACCGACAGGTAGCCCTGCATTGTCGACCATAGGCCTTTGCCATAGACGGGAAGGATGACCTGGTCGACTCGTATACCGTCCTTGACGATATAGACTGGCGCATACTTCGCGCGGCGACCGATGCCGGCGAGGTCCGTGTCGGACGGTATTGAGATTCCGAGTTCCGGATCGCCGGCGGCCAACGATGCGTCGAAGGACGCTGGATCCACAGCGTCGCTGTACTCACCTGTCTCGAGATCGACCATGCGCGGCTCGATCGCCGCGAACAGTTCCTCAATATTGCCGCCGGGTTCCATCAGGCCGGCCACGTCGAGGATGATTTTCTGTCGAAACTCTTCCTCGTTCTTCTCCTGCACGGGCTTCAGCACGATGGCTGCGCTCGATACGATGACTGAACAGACGAGACTCAGGCCGATTGCCACAATGAGCGTGTTCGATATGCTGTCGCGGTCGAATGCTTTTTTCTCAGGCATTGCGTTTCAACCTCCGCCGGACATTGGCACGGATGACGAAATGGTCGATGACGGGCGCAAACACATTCGCGAACAGGATCGCGAGCATGATGCCCTCCGGGAACGCCGGATTGATGACCCGGATCAGCCAGGTCATAAAGCCGATTAACAGGCCGAAGACCCACTTGCCAGCGTTAGTCTGCGCAGCACTGACCGGGTCGGTTGCCATGAAGATGGCACCGAATGCGAACCCACCGAGCACGATATGCCAGTGCCACGGCATCGTCATCATCGGGTTGTTGCTGTCGGCACTGCCAAACAACAGTGTCGGAATGATCAGGCCCGCGAAGACGGCGACAATGATCCGCCACGAGGCGATACGCGTGAATACGAGGATCATGGCGCCCAGCAGGCAAGCCAGTGTTGATGTTTCGCCGAGGGAGCCCTGCATTTGTCCGACGAACGCCTGTGTCCAGGTCAGGCCCATGCCCGCAATTCCGGCCATGCCCTCTATCGCGGAGACGCCGAGCGCGGTTGCGCCACTGAAGCCGTCGACGGCCGTCCAGACCGCGTCGCCCGAGATCTGTGCCGGGTAGGCGAAATACAGGAAAGCGCGGCCAACCAGGGCGGGGTTGAGGAAGTTCTTGCCGGTGCCGCCGAATACCTCCTTGCCAATGATAACGCCGAAGGTGATACCGACCGCCACCTGCCAGAGTGGAATCGTTGCCGGTAGAATCAGCGCGTACAGCCATCCCGTCACGAAGAATCCCTCGTTGACCTCGTGGTTGCGGACGCCGGCAAACAGCACTTCCCACGACAACCCGACAACCATTGTGACGATATAGATCGGCAGGAAGTACAGCAGCCCGTGCACGAAGCAATCGTAGACGCTGGCCGGATCGTATCCGGCGCCGAGCAATGGCAGTAGGGCGCCGCGCCAGCCTTCGATGCTGGTGAGCCCCAGGCTCTGCAGCGCCATGTTGGCCTGGTAACCAGTATTGTGCATGCCGAAAATCGCAGCCGGCGCTGAAGCGAAAACGACAATGATCATGACTCGCTTGAGGTCGAGCGCGTCGCGTACGTGCGGCGCACCACGCGCGAGGTCTGCCGGTGAGTAGAAGAAGGTATCGACCGCCTCGAACAGCGCGTGGAATTGTTCGAATCGGCCGCCCCTCGTGAAGACGGGCTCGAGCCTGTCGAGGAACGAGCGTAGTGCTTTCATCAGCCGTTCACCTCGATCTCGTGGAGGTTCTTACGAAGATGCGGGCCATAGTTGTATTTGCCGTTGCAGACGAAAGAACAAAGCGCCAGGTCCTCTTCATCGAGTTCAAGACAGCCGAGGTCACGGGCGCCGTCGGTGTCGCGGACCAGCAGCGTCTTGAGTAATGGCGTCGGCAAGATGTCGAGCGGCATCACCTGCTCGAAACTGCCTGTAGACACCATCGCCCTCGGGCTGCCGTTCTGCGAGGTCGTGAAGTGAAAACGCTTGCCGAACAGCTTGCCGGTGAACGCGCGCGCCGCCGAGAACTTGCCGTTGCCTGGCCGCATGAAGGACAGAAATTCACGCGGGGTCCCTTCCTGGAGCACAGTGATCTGGAATTCATATCGTCCCAGGTAGGCAGCCCAGTCAACCGCGCGGTGGCCGTTCAGCACCGAGCCAGACACGACGCGCACATTGCCAACCGACAATTCGCCACGCACCAGGTCGCTGGTATTGGCACCGACGCGCGTCGTTATGAGCCGCGGGTTTTTAACCTTCGGGCCGCCAAGTGCTACGACGCGCTCAATCGGGAGTCGACCCGTAGCAAAGAGTTCGCCGATGGCGATCACATCCTGGTAACCGACGTGCCACACGACCTTGTGTTCGCTTACGGGCTCAAGAAGGTGAATATGTGTGCCAACAAGTCCGGCCGGATGCGGGCCCGAGAACTCCGCATGGCGGAACTGCTGGCCGTCCGGGCATGCGATGCCGGAATCGGCGGCAGTGCACAGGTAGACGCTGCCGTCGGTTAGCTTGGAGACGATCTCAAGGCCTTGCGCGAAGCTCTCCTTCCTGGCACCGATCACTATAGCCGGATCGGCGGCAAGCGGATTGGTGTCGATTGCTGTGACGAACAGTGCTTTCGGGGATGCGTCGACGGCCGGTATCTTGCTGAATGGCCGTGTGCGAAACGCTGTCCACATACCGCTGGCCTGCAGATTGTCGCGCACAGCCCCGCTTTCGAGGCTGTACAGGCGCTCGGTCGAAAACGTGTCGAACTCTTCGGCATCGTCGCCCTCGAGCCGAACGACCACGGACTGCAGCACGCGTCGCTCGCCCCGATTGATGGCGGTGACAACGCCACTTCCGGGTGACGTAAAGTGCACGCCCGGGTTCTGCTTGTCGTGATAAAGCGGTTGACCGAGTTTCACCCAATCGCCCTCACTAACGAGCATGCCGGGTTTAAGATCATGCGTACTGGGACCGAGCAACGCGACGGACGAAATTTTCGCGCCTTCGCTGATGTGCTGGTCAGGAACACCGGTCAGGGGAATATCCAGGCCTTTCTTGATTTTATACTGCATAGAAAATGACTACTGGTTACCTACCACCATAAGGCAAAAAGAGAGCAGCCGATGAGCCACAGGCAGCCCACCGTCTGAATGGCTAGTGTCGATTCGATCGCCTCGGTCATGGATTCGCGATTCTCGACGCCGACACGAATCCCGGCCGATGCGCGCCAGGCCAGGACCAACAACAGGATCGGCACCGCCGGCGCCAATAGCGGCAATAAGCCTTGTATTGTCAACCAGACGACGATTGCCGCAGCGGCAACATGCATGGACAGGTACAGATTCGCCGTCTTCGCCAACCCCATTCGCACCGGCAAAGTGTTCTTGCCGCATGCGCCGTCAGCTTCGATGTCCGGTACCTCGTTGATCAGGAGGATGGCGGATACCCAGATGCCGACCGGCAGGGAAAATAACAACAATGCGGTGTCGATAGGCGCGCCCTGTAGCCACGCCGCGCCGCTGACCGGCAAAACGCCGAAGGCCACAACAATTGACGCCTCGCCAAGACCCAGCGTGCTCAATTTCACCGGCCCAAGGGAATACAATACGGCAAGCGCGATGCCCGCGAGACCGAACAGCAATACGATCGGCCCTTTTTGCACGACCAGGGCGATGCCTGCCAGCGATGCGAAGACAAGCAGCGCCGTGCCCAGGCGTGCCATCCGCGACTGCGACAGGATGCCGGTCTGAATAAACCGCGAGCCGCCCGTATAGGGATAAATCCGCTTGTCATTGCGTCGATCCGTGCCGAGGCTCTCGTCGCCGACGTCATTCAGAACGTTACTCGCCGCGTGCACACAGACGGTCGCGAACAGCGCCAGCAAGAAGACGAGAATATCAATGCGACCCGTTATCATGACACCCCAGGCGGTTCCGGCCAGGACGGGCAAGACGGAGGCTGGGAAGAATTTTGGGCGCGTCGCGTGAAAAGCGCGCTTTACCGCTTTCGCGAATGAATCGCCGGCAAATTCCTCCGCAATCGGATTCATCGGTGGGATCGAGTCTCGAGACATCCTGTAATCCTGCGTCAATTGGCGGCTGGAAGGCGGCCGCGCGCTCACTATCGTGAGCCAGTTATACGCGCAAAAATCCCGAGTTACATACGCGCTTTCCGATAAGCGCAGACCACTAGGCTTCGCTCATCGAGACCTTGTACAATGGCCTGCTTTGCGCGGCTGCGATCGTGGATCAAATGCTCCGGCCGCTATTCTTGATTGAGGAAGATGGGCCATGAAATTCAGCAAGTTATTCTGGCTCCCGACGCTGCTCGTAGTGTTTGGCGGTTGCGGCGGCGATGAGAGCGAAAAAACCGGCGAGGTGGCCGTGGCGGATGATGCGATTGTCGTGACCGACGCGGAGCTGAGCGGCAATCCGTTCATGACGGAGTGGGATACGCCCTATGGGGTCCCGCCGTTCAGCGAGATCGAGAACGCGCATTACATGCCGGCTATCAAAAAGGGCGTTCTTGAGCTTCGCGAGCAGATCAAGGCAATTGCGGAGAATCCCGAGCCGCCGACTTTCGAGAACACGATAGTCGCGCAGGAGCTTGCCGGCAAAACGCTGGAGCGGGTTGCCACGACGTTTGGCAATATCACCGGCACCGAGCTCGATGATGAATTGCGCGTACTGGAAACCGAAATTTATCCGCTGCTAACCCGGGAATATGACGCGATCACTCTGAATGCGACGCTGTTCGAGCGGATTCAAGGCGTTTACGAGCAGAAGGACAGCCTCGACCTGAATGAGCAGGACGCGCGCTTGCTCGAGCTTCAGTATCGCAGTTTCGTGCGTGCCGGTGCCGCGCTCGATTCTGAGGTCAAAATACAGGTCGCGAGTATCAACTCGGAAATTTCGGCACTGACCACAGAGTTTGGTCAGAATCTCCTCGCCGCGACGAACGCCTTCAAACTCAAAATTACGGACGAGGCGCAGACGGCTGGTTTGAGCGATGATTTCAAAGCGGTAGCCTGGAACGAGGAAGAGGGGGCATGGGTTGTCGGTCTGGACCGATCTTCCTACGAGACGTTCATGACGCAGTCGGAACTGCGGGAGTTGCGGCGGCAGCTGTTCGACGGATACCGCTTGCGTGCGTCGTCCGGTGAGGGCGAAAACGGTGCGATCGCTATCAAGCTTGCCCAGCTGCGGGCGAAGCGCGCCGAGCTTATGGGTTATAGGTCGCACGCGCACTACCAACTCGAAACGCGCATGGCGAAAACGCCCGAGGCCGCTGAAGACTTCCTGCTGCGCGTTTGGCGCCCCGGACTGGCGCGAGCCAGGGAAGAGCTGGCCGACATGCAGAAGCTTGTCGGTGACGAATTCAAAATCGCGGGACATGACTGGTGGCACTACGCCGAAAAAGTCAGGAAAGCGCGTTACGATCTGGATGAAAACGAGACCAAGCCGTATTTCGATCTCGAATCAGTGCGAAACGGGGCCTTCGAAATGGCGAATCGCCTTTTCGGTCTGACCTTTGAGCCTGTGGATGTGCAGGGCTGGAATCCGGTCGTCACGTCTTACGACGTCAAGAATGCAGACGGTGGGCACCTCGGTCTCTTTATGGCGGATATGTACGCCCGTGATTCGAAACGCGGAGGTGCCTGGATGAGCAGCTATCGCAATGCATCGAACGTCAAAGACGAAAACATCCGGCCCATCGTGACCAATAACCTGAATCTACCCATGCCACCGGAAGGCGATCCGACGCTGATGCGTTTCTCGGAAGTGGAGACGCTGTTCCATGAGTTTGGGCACGGTTTGCACGGTCTCATGACGCAGGCGCATTACTCGATGTTCTCCGGCACGAGCGGTGGTCCGCGCGATTACATAGAATTTCCGTCGCAGATAATGGAGCACTGGACGGCCGAACCGGAGATGCTGGCAATCTATGCACGACATTATGCGACCGGCGACGTGATTCCGACGGAACTCGTCGAGCGCATGCGCGTGGCAGCTAATTTTAATCAGGGTTTTAAGACCACAGAGTACATAGCTGCATCGTTACTGGATCTGCGCTGGCACATGCTCTCATCGGATGAAGCCGCTGAACTGACCGATGCACGTGCATTCGAGCAGGAGGTACTGAGCGAATACGGCCTGATCGACGAGATCGAGCCTCGCTATCGGTCGCAATATTTCAGCCACATATTCGCAGGCGGTTATTCCGCGGGTTACTACGCCTATCTATGGTCCGAGATTCTGGACGCCGACGGTTTCGCGGCGTTCAAGCAGGCGGAGGACATATTCGATCCCGGGACAGCGGCACGGCTGAAGAAATGGGTTTATGAAGCAGGCGCGTCGCTTGAAGCTGATGAGCTGTATCGCAAATTCCGCGGCCGGGATCCCAGCATCGAGCCGCTGCTTGAGGGCCGGGGGTTTGCGGTAACCGAGGATAACGAGGACACCTGAAATTGAGTGGCTGACCTATTTTTTTTAGAAACTCCGGCGCAATAACGGCGTTTTTGTCACAGCAAGAGATTCTGACAGGAAGCGGCCCGGAGTTCGAAAAAACAGGCGTATTGACATAGTATCGCCGCTCGGCCCAGAACCCGCGAATCGAGATAACCATGCTGCAACGTTTCGGTCTTTTGATCTGCACGATATTGTTGTTGCCCGCTTGTGCACGCGATGAGCCGGGCAGCGATGATTACGATCCCGCGCGCGACTATTTCTCGTTTGCGAATACGGATCAGTTCGTAACCGAGCACCTGGCGCTCGACCTGGTCGTTGACTTTGATACGCGACGATTATGGGGCAAAGCGCGCCTGGACATGCAAAGGCTCGATCCGGAATCGACGGAAATCGTACTGGACACACGTGACCTCAGTATTACGGCCGTTACGATAATTGTGAACGAACAGTCCGTCCGACCCGCCGACTTTCGATTTGCGGAATCCGATTCAGTCAAAGGGACGCCGCTGGTTATCGGGTTGCCAGAAAACATGGCCGGCGCCAATAAATTCAGCGTCGCGATCGCTTACGCAACCAGCCCGCAATCCACCGCATTGCAGTGGTTACCGCCCGAACTAACGGCGGGCAAGAAACACCCGATGGTGTTTTCGCAGTCGCAGGCCATTCATGCACGCAGCTGGGTGCCATTGCAGGATACGCCGGCCGTGCGGATTACCTACGAGGCCACAATAACGACGCCCGGGACGCTGCTGGCAGTGATGAGCGCCGATAACGATCCGCTGGCGGACCGAGATGGCAGCTACTTTTTCGAGATGCCGCAGCCGATCCCGTCGTATTTGCTTGCGATCGCCGTCGGCAACATTTACTTCGCACCACTGGGCGACCAGACGGGTGTCTATGCCGAGCCCGAGTTACTGGACGCGTCGGCCGACGAGTTCGCCGACACCCAGGACATGCTGGATCAGGCGGAACAGCTCTTCGGGCCCTACGAGTGGGGCCGCTACGATTTGCTGGTTTTGCCACCGAGCTTTCCGTACGGTGGCATGGAGAATCCGCGCTTGTCGTTTATTACGCCGAGCCTCCTGGCCGGAGACCGCAGTCTCGTCGCGGTGATCGCGCATGAACTGGCGCACTCGTGGTCCGGCAACCTCGTAACCAATGCCACCTGGCGTGATGGCTGGCTGAACGAGGGTGTGACCAGTTACCTCGAATCCCGCCTGATGGAAGTCATTTACGATAAAAATCGCGTCGATGAAGAACGGGTCTTGTCATATGAAGAGTTGCTGCTCGATTTCGAGCAGGTATCGCCAAATATGCAGGCGCTTGCGCCGAGGCTCGACAGCGGTGATCCGGACGACTTTCAGGCGACGATTCACTACCACAAAGGCCAGCTGTTTCTGCAGTTCCTTGAGAACGCGTTTGGCCGGGAGGCGTTCGATCGTTTTCTAGCCGGCTACTTCAGGGATTTCGCGTTTCAAACGATCACGACCGAGCGCTTCCTCGAATACCTCGACGAAAACCTGTTGAGCGCGGCAGACGCACCCGTCAGTCGCGGGCAGGTCGAGCAGTGGTTGTACCAGCCCGGGCTCCCGGACGACGCGCCGATACCGAGGTCGGCAACGCTCGATGCCGCGGCCAGGATGGCCGGTGCCTGGGCGGCGGGCGAACTGGATCTCGATGAAGTGCCGGTTGCTGAGTGGAGCCCGCATGCACTCATTCATTTTATTAACAGCGTGCCGCGCGACATCGGTAACGACCGTCTGGGCGAATTGGATGCCACGTTTGGACTAAGCGCCACGAACAATGCGGAGATCGCCAGAACCTGGTTCATACAGGTCGCGAATCGCCGTTATACGACAGCGTATCCGCAACTCGAGGCGCATCTTGCGCGCTATGGCCGCGGCCGGCTAATCACGCCCGTGTATGCGGCGCTGGTTGCGAACGGTGTCGACCTTGCGCGAGCGCAGGCTATTTTCGAAAAGGTGCACAGTAATTACCATCCATTGGTCGAAGCCGCAATCGCGCGCACGCTCTAGCTCAGCACTTAGAGATCGTGCGACACCTTGTCGTCATCGACAAAGTGTCCAAACTTCAGAAACGATACGACGTTTCTCCGAACAATGCCGCTGCTCGTGATATAGCGATGCGAATTGCCGACTACGAGGAAATCGTCCATTCCCTCGACTCGTGTGGCCGCAACCGAAACCTTGCCGTCGTCCTCGTCTGGCAACATCGCCGACATCAGAATATTGATGGTGCCGGTGCCCGCGATTACGCCCAATTCGAAATCGACGGGCCCGAGGCGTGACGGAATACTCTCCGCTCCGGTCGTGCCCAGCTGCATGCCAGCCGCGCCGCTGACGGTTGCCATGCCGGGCCAGTTGCGGGTCTTGTCGACGATCTCACTGCCCTGATTGGGTGGTCC
>Ga0224508_10003338_pt1 | contig 13287 bp, 8 predicted proteins | sample SF_Jan12_sed_USG_4_FD_170157 | JGI IMG/M metagenome (GOLD analysis project Ga0224508, IMG submission 170157) | Sediment microbial communities from San Francisco Bay, California, United States - SF_Jan12_sed_USGS_21 | ecosystem: Environmental > Aquatic > Marine > Sediment | place: USA: California...
GATCCTGTAGACGCCCGGTGATGTCATGCACGACCACTATATAACTGCTATCCCCATTGGTCTTTTCGAGCGGTCCGACCCAGAGATCTGACGGAAATTCGGTGCCGTCGATGCGTTTAAAAACACATTGTTGATGAGTCGCAATTTCAGACAGGAATTCATTGGCAGCCGAATCAGCAGAAAACAACTCCTGTAGATTCTTCCCGACCAAATCAGTCTCCTCGGCATTAAAAAGAATACGTGCAGAATGATTGGTGCTTTGAATCGTATATTCGGAATCACAGGTGAGAATTGCATCGGGCACATGGTCCATGATTGCCTGTAAATGCGCTTCATTTTTAGACAGAACCTCCTGCATCTCTACGATCTGGGTAACGTCGTGCTCTACTTCGATCACCCCTTCGAATTCCCCGTTCGCCGAATACAGCGGGGTGGTTATCAGTTCCAATACGACAGGATTGCCATCTGCGTCGCAATGAGTATGTCTAACCCTTGCAGGACATCCTTTCTCCATGACTTCGATAAATGAACAGGGGTGATCAGGTTCCGTACAAGGCGCATCCAGCCGATGCGAAATCTGGTAGCAATATCTATAATTTTTCTCATCCTGACCAGGAGGAATATATTTCTTCGCCTGATTGTTCATCAATGCAATCGTGAAATCAGGTCTGATTACGAGTAGTGGGTCCGCTATACCATCGATAATCGACTGCAGAAAAATTCTTGTGTGATCTAGCTCTGCGGTACGTCGTTCGACGCGTTGCTCTAGATCTGCGTGAACCTCGTGAAGTTCATCGACATAAGCCTTGCGCTGTTGCGTCTCACGACGTAGTAAGCGATGAGTAGCTAGAAACGTGATGGCCAGGGCCAGGTAGAATACGCCCAGAATTCCACCTATTATCCAAAAAACGACGCGCTGCCTTACTTCGACCTCTCTGACGACTTCAGATATATTCAGATAAGTTTCGAATACACCAATCACATCACCTGTCTTTGGCGACTTGATCGGGACGTATTGCTGGTGCAGATCCTCTACTTCAATAATATTATCGAACTCGTTCAAGTGGTTGGGATGGACCTGGCCAGAAATTGGCGTACCTGCGAGCGCACTCTGCACGCCTTTATTCTGTTTTGCGTCGGCGCCTATTTCATGACGGTTAGTAGAATAAAGGACAATTGAATCCCGGCTATAGATTTTAACTTTCACCACCGGAACCCAGCGCAATTCCTGTTCCAGGTGCAAATTGATGTTGGCGAGCATCGAATCCGATAATGCGCTTCGGGGCTCGACGAGCTCCTTTTCGAGTCCTTCTGCGAGCAACGAATTTCGCAATACGATCGAAAGATTCTTATTGTGCGAATCCAGGTGATCGCGCAAGTATTCCTCACTTAATTCATTATGAAAATACAGCAGTGCTAACAACGTGACCGTCATACCGACGATGCTGACAATCATAAACTGGCGCAGTGGTGATGACATCTTCATCTCGAGTTATTAAAGGAGACCCGGGTTGGTTTGTTATTGAGTATCCAAATTTGATTTACATCAAGATGGACGGAAAATATTTTCAACGAAAAGAATAGCAATAACGGGGGTAAATTTCTCTTAAACTTGGCGCCAGGCGTGCCAGCATGGGAATTCCAATATTTGAGAATTTTCGTCTGCCAAGCGAGACAGGGACTGAATTTTCAGGGCCGGATCAACCAGCCATACGCAGCTCAAAGTGAGCAAAACTTTGCGCAATCTTCTGAATATCCATTTCATCGAGTGAGAATCGCTCGGTTACACGAAACTCGGAATTTAGGCAGTGAGCCGGCATGCATTCCTGAATCACGTAATTTTCGACCTGCAGATCAACCAGTTCAGCAACCAGGTTATACAGTTTCCCCCGATCGATAAGCCGAGGGTGAATCGTCGTCCTGACTTCATAATCAAGATTGGACTCGACAATCAAGCGAGCACTTCTCCATGCGCGTTCCCCAGAATTTTTAACGCCAGTAATATCCGGATACTGTTGCACCGATGCCTTGATATCGAGACCAACCCAGTCGAGTAGTGGTAACAATCTTTCCAATCGATCAGGATAGGTCCCGGCGGTGTGCAGGCCAACTTTGAAGCCCATGCGTTTCACTTGCCGCACCGCCATGGCAAGGCCCGATTGCAGGGTCGGTTCGCCACCGCTGAAGACAACTGCGTCGATTAGCGTTTTACGCTGGTGCAAAAATTGCACAGCCGATGACCACGGAATTCCAGGCGCAGCTCGGCGGCGAATCAAGTCACCGTTATGGCAGTAGTGGCAACGCCAGGGGCAGCCTTGAAGAAATAAAACCGCGGCCAGATGACCGGGATAATCGATTGTGGTAAACGGTTCAATACCGCCGACATCGATTGGTTTACGAGTCCGGGTTTTTTTCGTGGAAGAATTTACGCTGTTCATGCTCGGCCTGCTTACCAGGATTGAAAGAACTCACGGGCCGGTGATAGCCCATGACACGGGTCCAGATTTCGCAGCGTGTTCGCTCTTCATCTGTCAACCTAGTGAACGTTTGTTGAGTCATGATATTTTCCCTCGTGATAATCCAATTTAATCTGTTTTGCCGCGATCAACTCGTCATCGCAACGGGGACAAAATTCGTGCTCACCGCTCAGGTAGCCGTGATTTGGGCAAATCGAAAAAGTCGGTGTTACCGTAATGTAAGGCAGATGAAAATTAGCCAATGACCGTTGAACCAGTTTCTTACAGGCCTCAACATTGGAAATACGTTCGCTCATATACAAATGGAGAACTGTTCCTCCGGTATATTTCTTTTGCAGTTCATCCTGCATCTGCAGGGCTTCGAACGGATCGCTGGTATAGCCGACCGGCAGCTGTGACGAATTCGTGTAGTAGGGTTTTTCAGGCGTTCCTGCCTGCAGGATATCCGGAAACTTTTTACAATCCTCGCGTGCCAGTCGATAGGTAGTCCCCTCGGCCGGGGTCGCCTCGAGGTTATACATATGGCCTGTTTCGCGCTGGAACTCTATCATGCGTGCGCGAATATGATCCAAAAACCGGATGGCCATGGCTCTTCCCTTTTGCGAGACAATGTCTTCGCGGTCATGCGAAAAATTACGAATCATTTCGTTGATGCCGTTTACCCCAATGGTGGAAAAATGGTTACGCAATGTTCCCAGGTAGCGCCTGGTATAGGGGAACAATCCGGCATCCATGTGCCGCTGAATCACTTTACGTTTGATCTCGAGGCTGTTCCTGGCCTCGATCAACCACTTGTCCAGCGCCGTTAACAGTGCGGTTTCATTGTCTTGATTCAGGTAGCCGAGACGCGCACAATTTATCGTAACCACGCCTACTGAACCGGTCTGTTCTGCCGAGCCGAACAATCCATTACCGCGCTTCAATAGCTCGCGCAAATCCAGTTGCAATCTACAACACATGGAGCGGATCATGTTTGGTTTCAATTCCGAATTTAAAAAATTCTGGAAATACGGGAGTCCATACTTGGCTGTCATCTTGAACAACAGGTCGGCATTTTCAGAATCCCAGATGAAATCTTCCGTAATATTGTAGGTCGGGATAGGAAAGGTAAATACACGGCCCTTGGCATCGCCTTCGCTCATCACTTCGATGTAGGCGCGATTGATCATATCCATTTCGCGCTGCAGTTCACCATAGGTGAAGGCCTGTTCTTCGCCTGCGATGAGTGGAACCTGTTGCTGCAGATCTTCAGGGCAAACCCAGTCAAATGTCAGATTGGTAAAAGGCGTCTGCGTTCCCCATCTCGAGGGCACGTTGAGGTTGTAAATTAACTCCTGGATATACTGACGAACCTGCTCATAATTCAGTCGGTCTTTACGCACAAAGGCGGCCATATAAGTGTCAAACGAACTAAAGGCCTGAGCCCCTGCCCATTCGTTCTGTAAGGTACCGAGAAAATTCACAATCTGACCTACGGCGGAAGACATGTGACGGGGCGGCCCGGCCTCTACCCTGCCCTCGACCCCATTTAAACCTTCATTTAATAGAGTGCGTAATGACCAGCCTGCACAGTAACCCGCTAGCATATCAAGATCATGGATATGAATATCACCGCTGCGATGCGCATCACCAATTTCGCGGGGATAAACATGATTGAGCCAGTAATTGGCGATCATTTTACCGGAGGTATTGAGGATCAGCCCGCCAAGCGAGTAACCCTGATTAGCATTGGCCCGTACCCGCCAATCCGATCGGTCCAGGTATTCATTGATCGACGAAGAAACATCTACCAGGGTTCGCTTATCGCGCCTTAAGCGATGATGCTGTTCTCGATAAACGATATAAGCCCGAGCGGTTTTGAAATGGTCCGATGAAATCAGGACTTGCTCAACAATATCCTGAACCGACTCGACATCCGGGATTTGTTGGTTAGCAAAACGATGGCATAAAACCTTTATCACCTGTTGGGTTAAAAGACAGGCTTCTGCAAGATCGAATTCCTGTGTGGCTTCACCTGCCTTAAGCAGTGCCCGCTCGATGCGTTTATGCTCAAACTTAACCTCGGCACCGTCTCGCTTGATGATTCGTTGAGGCAAGGATAAGACGTCGTTTGCTATACCCTGGATCATTTTTCTGTCCGTTACGGTTGATGCAGTAAAACTACATATTGTGTTTATATGCCGGATCGACCACTATATATAGCGCTACAACGATTTTTATTGATCTAGATCAATTACTATTACGTATATCTAAAGCGGGCTGGAATTGGAAACTCGAACCTGGGGCCAGGGAAATAAAATTCTCGAAAACGGGAAGACATCCTCCCAGATATGGGAATAAAGGAGCCTTGTTCCTGATTTCAGCAATCAGAAAGTATCCAGGATTCCATTATCTACTGAGACGAGAATCGTTTTATAGCAAGGTTTTGTGAATCTCTGTGTTATTGACGCTGTGAAAATGGTCGCAAATCGCGTGCCATACCAACCCGTATCAAATATTTGGCATTACCCTTGCAGGTTATTTATTTAACGAATAATTAAAGGGACGTTATTAAGAGTTATGAAGTCCGAAATGTCGCTTCAGACGAAGGGCCTGCTCGCATTTGCGGTGCTGACAGTCTACGCCGCAGGACTCACGGTGTTCGTGCTGGATCAGAAAGAGGCATTGATTGGCGAAGTAGAGCAATTGCGCTTTGTCTACGAACGCGAAGGGGCAGGATCGCAGTCCGACCTCGCCACCCTGCGCACCCTGCAAAACCTGCGAGCGCAAATCCTCGTTCAGCCTAACGATATCGATAAGGAGCGACTGCGCGATCAACTCGCGTTTGTCCGCTCCCTCTACGAGGGCCTGCCGATGCGTTATCCGGGCGGAGAGACAACCCTGCTCTCGCTGCAGGGAGCGCTGGACGAGGCCTACATCAACCCCACGTTGGCGAGCGTATCGGCCCTTCAGTACAATCTTCAGGATGCGGAGGCCATGCTGGGCCGCCGAATTGATCAGATTCGGAAACAGCAGATTAGTCGTGTGGACGGGTTCCGCAGTCACAGTAACAGTGTAGCGATCGCCGCGCTGGTAATCGGTGTACTGGGTCTGATGGCAATCGGTATCACCAGTGGTCGCTTTCTCAAGACAATCAGCCGCGATCTGAAAACACTGGAGGTTCAGACGACTGCCGTGGTCAAGCGCGAAAGCCTGCCAGCCGAACTACCCAACAGCAGGCTGCCACAGCGCGGTGACGAGATCGGAAAGCTCTCCGAGGCCCTGGGACGTATGGCGATCGAACTCAAAGAGCGCGAACGCCGGGACAAAATCGAGCGCGAAAAGTACATCCACCAGGAGAAAACCGCCGCTATTGGCACCCTGGCCGCCGGTATTATTCACGAGATCGGAAATCCCGTGGCGGCAATTGCCGAATTGGTGCGCAACATGCGGGAGGATGATGCGTCGCGCAGCCTCGATCACGAGGGACTGCACACCACTTGCAATGCCGTCCTGCAGCAACTGGAGCGCATCGTCGCAATCGTACGGGATGTGTCGGACTTTTCCACCAGCCCCTCCAGAGAGCGCGAGCTGCTCGATCTCAATCAGCTGATCCGCACCACCTATCGACTCATGCGTTACGACAAGCGATTGCTGAAGGTCGGGTGCGCCCTGGAACTGGACAAGGAGTTACCGCCGGTGGAGGGCAACGAGGAACAATTGATCCAGGTCATTATGAGTATGCTGGTCAATGCGGCCGACGCTGTAGAAGGAGTCACCAGCAGGGTGCCGGTGATTACCATATCCACTCATACCGAGAACGATCGCTTGCACCTGGCCATCTGTGACAACGGGTGCGGCATGGACGAGGAGGCGCAGAAGCACATATTCGATGCCTTCTACTCCACCAAGTCGGTTGATCGGGGGTCCGGCCTCGGCCTAACCCTCTGCCAGTCTATCGTCACCGAGCACGGCGGGATGATCGAAATCGAGTCGCAAGCCGATGCCGGCACCACCGTCCACATCTACCTGCCGCGAACCCCGCAGGAGCAGGAAACTTAATCCGTGTAAATAGCAGTCTTGTCCGGGTAGATAAAGCCGGCTGAACGCATTCAAACCGGCTTTTCAGGATTTGACTCCCCGTCGTCGTCGCATATCGACCTGTATGCTTGGGACCTTCACCAGAAGTCAGGGCTGTTTTTGAGAGCATATGAGAATTTTAAGTTGCATGATATTGTTCGTGTCCCTAAAAAATCGGACGCCCGGAAATCTTGGGCGGGCGCCAGAAACCGACCCGTAACAGACGCTGTTTTACTGCCTGGCCGACCAACAATACCCCTCTTTCTTCGAGCAACTGGACTGCCGCTGCCAGACCCTGCCAGGCATCGTGTTTATACTTTACATACCGGGACCGGCTTCGCTAGTCAGGAATCAGGCCAGTGTTGCGCAGGCTCGTAATCGCAACCGTGATCTGATCATCGATCAATTGCGTGGCGGACCGGGGATCGAAGCTTTCGGACTGAATCGACCAGATCAGTTGCTGGCTCGCGCTATTGTACAGGTTGGATTCGAGCTTCAGCACTTCATATTTGTCCCAGTAGCCGGGCGTGGCGACCTGGACAGCGTGGTTGAAATAACTGTGGTAATCCCGGTAGTGGCGATCGAAGGTCGACGGCGTGTAGGTGTAGGTCGGTGGCGTATAAGTGTTGATTTCCTCGACGCCGATCACGCGCGTGACCAGCACCGCATCCATCGACTGCGCCCTGATCGCGGTATCGAGGGCATCCTTTGACGATATCTGCTCGTCGGTCAGCACCTGGTAACTCGATTTGGCCGATACACCCAGGGCCTCGAGTTCCTTGACGAAGGTATCCTCGAACAGCCGCCGAACGACCGGCTGATCGGAAACGCCGATAATCAGGATGTTGTCGACGGTTCCCGAAAAATTGCTGTCGCGCCATTCTGCCAGCGGCTTGATGGCGCAGGCCGCCAGCAGCGCGGTCATCGCTAAGGCGAGCGCGAGCTTCCCTGTCGAACCGGTAATCATGAATATGGCTCCTTGACTGATGATAATCTTCGGATAATAAACACGTTAAAACGCTCTTATTGTACTCTGCCAGTCCCCGAACAGACTACCGTCGGTTTGAATTATTACACCGTCACTTTACCTGGTCACCGCCTGTCAAGAATGGATTTGTCTCGAGCGGACTGACAAACCCCTGCCGGTGCGATATCTGGTAGCAATACCAGTTCCAGATTTAAATCGATGTTAGTGCGTATCTATTTCTTGGCGCTATCCTCTCGGATCTCTACCCTTTTTTTCCCAACATGGTAATCAGCATCGATCTGCTTGGCCCGGTACATGTTCTGGTCAGCCACCTTCAATAATCCAGCTTCGGTTTCGCTATCTCGCGGGTACATCGCGCCTCCGATATTGACACCAACCGCGCTTGACAGGTCGCCAATGTGGAAAGTTCTGGTCAGGCTTCTAGCAATCTTGGCCGCGCGTTGTTCTAGCAGTTCGATATCGGCTAGCCCTTCGAGCATTACCACAAATTCGTCGCCACCGAGTCGAGCCGCTAAATCCCCGGATCGAATTTGCGCCTGCAGCCGTCGGGCAACAATTTGCAGCACCTTATCGCCAACCTCATGCCCATGGTTGTCGTTGAAGGGTTTGAATTTTTTCAAGTCAAGAAATAGTAGGCCAAACGGGCTCGATGCTGCCAGTGCCGTCCGTATGGCACGCGACAACCGCAAGCGATTGCCGATACCTGTCAATAAATCGGTCTCGGCCTGGGCGGTGGCCTGGGTAATTTCCGAATGCATTTCCCCGCCGTCGCGCATCACCGCAACCGAATATCTTTCCCTATTAAGATCGAGATTTGTTATGGATATGGATATCGGGATCTCCCTGCCCGACTTATGAAGCGCGCTGAGTAAAGGTCTTGTGCCCATAGAAGTGGGTTTTCCACGATCAAAAAATTTTGCGAAATGCGATTCATGCGCCTTACGATAGCTCTCGGGGATGAGGCAGTTAAGGGGCTGACCCATTAGTTCGTCTGCCGAGTAGTCCAGTAGCCCCTTTACTGACGTATTGGCAAATACTATCAGACCCGTGCCATCCACGACGACAATCGCATCGGGTAGTACATTAAACAGATCACCCAGTACAAGAACCGTGTCTTTCATGTCGCACCATTTTTCATCTTCAATATACACGCCCGTCAAATTCAGAATTGCGGTATTATTGCTTGCAAATTGTGTTCCAGGTCTTTCGGCACAGGCCGCCATCTGTCAATTCGGAATTCATGGTTATAGAATTGTTATGGTTTTAATCGAGAGTAACCCCGCTGATTCTCTATCGATTCATTATGGATGTTTACTGCTCTGGCCCAAAATAGGCATCAACCACCAAAGTCTCGTCTCCACGTTTCAGTTCAATAGTTGCTGAGCCCCCCGGGCGCTTGGCCTTGACTGCATAGATCAGATCAAAATTATCCTCGAGTAGCACACCGTCAAAACGCAGCAGACGATCTCCTTTGCTGATCCCGGCCTTCGCGGCCACAGAGCCCGACACACGATCCGTTACCAGCAGTCCCGCCTGAGCATCCCTATCCCCCAGCATTACGCCAAGCCTGACCCCCTTCGGTTTGAATACCTCGTACTCCTGATAGACCAGATAGTCGACCGCTCGCATTGGAAAGCTCGGAATCTGCGCATCCATGAGTTGGTCAAGCTTCTCTTCGGGGACTTCGAGGTTATGCCCCCCCACCAGGGTATAGGGGAGCGGCAGCCGGCGATGCACCCGGCGTGGGACGCCAAAGCCATAACTCACGTGCCAACCTCCGGCAACAATAACCATGTGGTGATCGGGGTGTTCCCGCATATAGTCGGCCACTGCAGTGGCCATCGCCTCATCCCACAGGGTTTGACGGCGGAAGAAACTCTCCACTATAGGCGCCCCTGCCTCATGGACGGCGAAAATCTTTTCAATCATCGCACGCTGATAGGGATCGCTCATATCCATCTCGGGGAGTTTCTCCCGGGTCTCATGATCGAGTTTATCCAGTGGCGTCATACTGACCTTGCGTCCTAACGCTTTGGGAACATTGAGGCCAATCACCGGGATTTTCTGATCACGACTGAACTCCAGTAGCTCACGATAGAGTTCAAAATCGGTGCCCCAGTTCTCGAACCAGCGACTTTCTCGCAAGAACTCCTTCTCACTCAACTCACCAGCCACCCACCGATTGAGCGCTCGCTGCTGTTTGCTGTTGAACATTTCCATCCCCAGAGCCACCTGGCCGGGATAACGAGCCTGCATCGCCTTTAAGATCTCAAGCTGCAGACGGTGCGATGCAGGATTATCGTGCTGCTCGCCTACGTAGACCAGCGGGTAGCGGATTAAGCTGGAAAACAGATCCTGTTGGTTGATGTAGTGCCCGGTCGCGGTATGGAGGATATCACCGATTTCTGGTGTTCTAGTGGGTGGATAAGGTGCTTCACTGTCCCATTGGGGGGATGTATGACTACACCCTCCCAGAATAAGAAAAAATGAATAAATCAGATTTCTCGTCAAACGACTCATCACATCTCCATAGTATTGACTGACGGTGGGGGTATTTCGCATTATATTATTTCTACATAACCACATTAGCTATTGTACCGTCAGCCAGGGAGATACCAATTCAAGTTCAAGGGTTTGGCCTGCCGCCTTTGTTGCAACATTTCTTAGTTTCTATTCTTGTAAATCCTTTTTGCAGAAAAGACTGATAAGTGGATTGGATGGAGATGGAAGTATCTAATTAGCCGAACGTCTCTTGCGAGCACCAGGCAGCACTCGATAATTCAGTTTCAAGCGTTGGCTTCGTTCATAAATCGCCCATTAATTTCTAATTCTGGGGGTCGGCTTTCTCCAATGAAGACGCTGAAACGGGGCAAGACCACCGAGCCGTTTCTGCTAAAATGGCGGCTTGTTCGATTAACCGTTCGGGGCCGGATTGGGCCTCGAGGTCCTGATTTCGCGATGCAAGACAACCTGATTCAAAAATACAACATTCCCGGACCCCGCTACACCAGCTATCCCACGGTGCCGTACTGGGAGCAGGATTCGATCGATCCAGAGAAATGGAAAGCTACAGTCGAGCGGGCATTCATCGAAAGCAATGTCAGCGAGGGGATTAGTCTCTATATTCATCTCCCTTTTTGCGAGAGCCTGTGCACTTTTTGTGGATGTCATAAGCGCATTACCAAGCGGCATGACGTCGAATCACCCTATATCGATGCCTTGTTGAATGAATGGAGCAGCTATCGGCGCCTGTTTTCGACCATGCCTCGAATCAAGGAATTGCACCTCGGCGGTGGCACGCCGACATTCTTTAGTCCCGACAATCTGAAACGGCTGATCGATGGCATCATGCAGCACGCTGCACTGGCTGAGGACTACGAATGGGGACTAGAAGCCCACCCGAATAACACTTCCCGGGAGCACCTTCAAACCTTGTACGACCTGGGATTTCGCCGCTGCAGTTTCGGGGTACAGGACTACGATCCGCTGGTGCAAAAAACCATCAACAGGGTGCAGCCATACGAGCGCGTGCGGCAGGTAACCGACGGGGCCAGGGAAATCGGCTATACCTCGATCAGTCACGATCTGGTATTCGGATTACCACATCAGACGCTAGCGAACGTCATCGACACGATCAACAAAACCAATCAGTTGCTGCCCGACCGACTCGCGTTTTACAGCTATGCCCACGTGCCGTGGATCAAAGGCACAGGCCAGCGTGGGTTCAGCGAGGAAGACCTCCCCAGAGATGAGGCCAAGCGCTCACTGTACGAGGCGGGCAAGCAGCTTTTTTCCGAACTGGGCTACATCGAAATCGGCATGGATCATTTCGCGCTGGAAACCGACAGTCTGTACCAGTCGATGGTAAACAGGACTTTACATCGTAACTTCATGGGATATACAGCGAGTAAAACCCAGCTCATGGTCGGTCTCGGCATGTCAGCGATCGGTGATTCCTGGTATGCCTTTGCGCAAAACGAAAAAACGGTGCCGGAATACGAGACACGCGCCAACCGGGGCGATTTGCCGGTGTTTCGTGGTCACCTGTTAACCGATGAAGACCGTCTGATCCGTCAGCATATTCTCAATATCATGTGCAATTTCGAGACGTCATGGGCAAAGCCGGAGACGCAGTTTTCGCAGCTGGATGAATGCCTGCAAAAGCTCGAGGAAATGAAAAACGACGGCCTGCTGCGGCTGGAGGGCAATAAGCTCGTAGTGCCGGAACCGGCAAGACCCTTCGTCAGAAATATCTGCATGGCCTTCGATCTGCGACTGATGCGCAACGCCCCGGAAACCCGGATCTTCTCGATGACCATATAGAGGCCCGGTCTTTTGCTCCCGATCCAGGGAAATTTATAACCTGCTTAATCTCGGTCAACCCCCCCGGTGGGGCCCTACCCGGCGGGGCTAATTTAGTATCGCGGCCGGGGTACTGACAAGTTAACTTTTTAAATCGAGAAAACTCCAAAATTCTTGTCATTATTAGATCACGACACTTTCCCAAGACGCAAAAGCGCGCATTCTTAGTAGTTGATAAATCTTCGCTGATATCAGATGTCGCCCCAAATTGAATAAATTGTAAATTGCGGCATGCACATTTAATAATCGCTGTGCATGAAATACCGATTTGAATCTGCGCATTCCTCGTTCTCGTACCCTTGTAGGCTGATGGGAAAGTTCAGCTCGATTGTTTGCATACTGTGATGTGTCATGAATTGAATCTGGGATCAACTCTCGATGGGCGACACCATAGCTTCGCAGTTTATCGTTTACTATCTTTCGAGGTTCACCTTGATGCTTCTTCAGTAATCGTTTAAAGAACCGCTTGGCTGTCGCACCATCCCGACGTTTCTGGAGATACACATCAACAACCTCTCCATCCTGGTCAACAGCCCGCCAGAGATAATGTTGTTTACCTTCAATCTTGACGAAAACCTCATCAATGAAAAATGTATCGCCATAATCACGATGTTTTCTCTTTAACCTAGCTGCGTATTTTGGGCAAAATCTATTGCACTACAATCGGATTGCCTCACAAGTAACGGTACTGACAAGTTAACTGCCGTTTAGCGATAATTGCTGAATGAAAAAGTCAAAACAATACAAACGATATCGTTTTCCCGCTGAAATTATTCAATACGCAGTATGGCTCTACTACAGATTCAATCTTAGCCATCGTGATATTGAAGATTTATTAGCTGAGCGCGGGATAAATGTTACCTACGAGGCGATTCGATTATGGTGCAATAAATTCGGATCGATATATGCCACTAGGTTAAGAAAAAAGCATCGAGGCTATGGTGATACCTTCTTCATTGATGAGGTTTTCGTCAAGATTGAAGGTAAACAACATTATCTCTGGCGCGCAGTGGACCAGGATGGTGAAGTCGTTGATGTATTTCTGCAAAAACGACGAGATGGTGCGGATGCAAAGCGATTCTTTAAAACGGCTCTTGAAGATACATCAAGACGGCACTGACAAGTTAACCAATTTCGTGCCTACCGAGTGGGGATTTGATACATCGATATTTCGAAAAAAGGAGTCAATGTAGAGTTTCTAATCCTGTATCCATGCAAAAACACCACTGATTGTGGTATTCCAGCTCATCCTCACAAGTTAACTTGTCAGTACCCCTTTTTGGGCTGACCACTCTTGTAGTACCTGGCACAGCCCAGGCTTACGGAGCTTCAGGAGGTGCAATTATTGAATTCTATTCGTTATGCATATTGATCCCTTTTGGGATTATTATATTTTTCTCA
>Ga0224508_10003339_pt1 | contig 13286 bp, 6 predicted proteins | sample SF_Jan12_sed_USG_4_FD_170157 | JGI IMG/M metagenome (GOLD analysis project Ga0224508, IMG submission 170157) | Sediment microbial communities from San Francisco Bay, California, United States - SF_Jan12_sed_USGS_21 | ecosystem: Environmental > Aquatic > Marine > Sediment | place: USA: California...
ATCCCACATCGCCGCCGACAGGTGAAACAGGTTGCGCGAGTGGACCGTTGGCGCCGGGAAGTCGCGGCGAATGGCCTCGAGAATCCGCTCATTCCACAGCCGCGCCATCGATTTCCCCTCGGGGGGAGTGCGCTCGCAATCGTCTCGGGTCGTCGATGAGCACGAGGCGGCCAACAGCGCTATCGCTGCGACCAAGGCGGCCAGGCGACGCGACGCTGAAATGTTCCCCACCCCCTGATGCTACGAGCGACAGTCGAGCGGGTATCGGTCGAAGACCCCTCGTTGAACCCGCGACCTTCGGGCGGCCATGAGCCCGATATGGCAGGTCCGCTGACCTGGCAATAAGCGCGCAAAGCCCGCTCGAAGGGGATTGCTGCAACTCATCGAGTGGATCGAACGTCAAGAGATTCCGCTGGGGCCCATGTCCATCGTCTTGAATCCTGCGCTAATCGTCGTCATAAACGACTTGGACCCGGCCTCGTGCCGGGTCCATCTTCGCTCGTAGCGGAGCGGGAGGTTCCCCCTGCCTTTGGGTGGGGGTTAGGGGGTGGGGGAAACACAGCAACCCGCCAGCGGATTCACTTCCCCACCTTCTCTGCCTGGCAAGGCCGAGATCAAATGCGAACGCGGAGGTTCTTGGGGTCATACATCGATCGGAGGGAAGCCTTCGCCGGGAAGCGCTCGCCGGCCACCTGGATCTCGAAGTTCCCGGATTTCACCATGTCGGCCGTTACCCCCTCGGGATGCTCTACGTACCCGAACCCCATGGCGCCTCCCAAGGTGTGGCCGTATGCACCCGACCGTAGATAGCCGACCGGGCGACCATCGTCGAGGATCGGCTCCTCGCCGTAGAGCAGGGGCTCGGGGTCCTCGAGCAGGAACTGCACCAAGCGCGACTTGAGTGGGCGGTTGTCTCGTTGCTTGACGAGTGCTTCTCGTCCCACGAATCCATCAGGCTTGTCGAAGTCGATTGCAAAGGAGAGACCGGCTTCGAGCGGGGTGTCGGTGTTCTCCATGTCGAGCCCGTAGTCGAGTCGTCCGGCCTCAGTGCGCGTGCTCTCCAAGGTCTCCATGCCGGCATGAGCGAAGCCGACCTCGGAACCGACGTCGATCATCCGGTCGTAGACACCAAGCGCGAACTCGGTGGGCACGAAGAGCTCCCAGCCGAGCTCCCCGACAAAGCTCATGCGCGCCGCATAGCCAACACCGTGATGCAGGTCGATCTCCCGAGCCGTGAAATACGGAAAGGCGTCGTTTTCCAAGTTGGCGGTCGTGATCTTGGTCAGCAACTCGCGCGAATTGGGGCCCTGCACGCTGAAGAGCGTGTAGCTCGAAGTGACGTCGGTGATGTAGACGCGTGCGTTTTCGCGGGTCCCCCGCCGCAGCATCGACTCGACACGTCTATGGAAGAATTCTGCCGCCACCACCAGGAACCGGTCCTCCGCAAGGCGGGTAACCGTTACATCAGCCTCAACGCAACCCTGTTCATTGAGCCACTGCGTGTACACGCACCGCCCAACAGGCACGGCGACGTTGTTAGCCGCGATCCGGTTCAACGTCGTCTCTGCGTCCGGGCCTTGGACGAAGAACTTCGACATCGAGGACATGTCGAACAAGGCGACAGCGTTGCGAACAGACCGATGTTCCGCGGCATGGAACTCGAACCAATCCTGGCGGGCGTAGGTGAGTTTGAATTCGATGTCGGCGTCGGGGGGAGCGAACCAAGATGTGTTCTCCCATCCCGAAGACTCACCGAAGTGAGCTCCGGCCTTCTCGAGCCTTTCGTGAAGCACGGAGCGTCGGACGTTGCGGGCCGTCGTTGGATGCGAGTGGGGCCATGATCCCGTTGAATGCAGCCGACCTAGTAGCTCGACGCTGCGTTCAGCGAGATAGGGACGGTTGGTCTGGAAAGGGTTCAGCCTGGCGATATCCACATCGGTGACGTCGATAGGCGCCACACCATCGACTATCCAGTTGGCGATGATGGATCCCGCGCCTCCACCCGTCAGGATCCCCAGCGAGTTGAACCCTGCCGCGACGAAGAAGTTGGCCAACTCCGGCGCCTCGCCCATGAGGAATCCGTTATCCGGTGTGAAACTCTCGGGACCGGTGAAGAGCTTGCGGATCCCAACGTTCTCCAAGGCGGGCAGTATCTCCATCGCGTTCTCGAGGAACGGTCCCAGCCGATCCCAGTCCGAGGGGATCTCGCCGAAGCTGAAGTTGTCGGGGATCTTGTCGAGCGACCACGGAGCGGCGACCGGCTCGAACAAGCCGACCATCAGACCACCAGTCTCCTCGCGGTAGTAGGCGAACCGATCGGGGTCCTCGAATATCGGAAGATCCGGGGACACCCCCTCGAATGGCTCGCTGATCAGGTAGGCATGTTCTATCGCCTGCAGCGGCACTGAAACGCCAGCCATAGCCCCGACTTGCTTCGCCCACATCCCCGCACAGTTGACGACGTACTCGGCTTCTATGGCGCCGGACTCGGTAACCACCCCCGTCACCCGGCCATTCTCTTGGGTGATCCCGAGAACCTGGGCTCCCTCGAGTACTCGAACACCTGCCAACCTGGCTCCTTTGGCCAAGGACATCGACACGTTGGCCGGGTCGGCCCTGCCCTCGTTGGCGGTGAAGAAGCCGGCGATGACATCGGAGGTATCGATCTGTGGCCATAGAGCGGCGACCTCGGCTGCAGAGATCTCCGCGCGGTCGATCCCCATCAGACCCATGAAGTCCGCTTCGCGTCGGAGCTTGTGAGTGCGTTCTTTGTTGCTGGCCGTCTGCAAGTAGCCGACCGGTCGGAAGCCGGTAGACAGGCCGGTCTCGTCTTCGAGAACTTCGAAGAGGTCACGGGAGTACTTGGCCATCCAGGCCAGGGTCTCGGTTGTCATGCCACCAGACACAACCAGCCCGGCGGCGTGCCAGGTGGTACCAGAGGTCAGCCGGTCGCGCTCCAGCAGGACGACATCGGTCCAGCCGAGCTTGGCCAGGTGGTAGGCGACGCTCGATCCGATTACCCCGCCACCGATTATCACAACACGCGCTCGATCGGGAACACCCTTCCCGGTGCCTGACGCCGACTCGGCTGTGGTCATCCCTTGGCCTCAGCCAGGGAATCCCCGAAGGCCTCGAGGGTGAGCGCCACATCCTGCGGGGAGTGGGCAGCCGAGATGAACCAGGGCTCGCGGGCATCGTCGACGGGAAGGACGCCGCGTCGGATCATGCCCAGGATGACCTCGCCGTACAGATCCTCATCGTGGTTGGCATAGTCGCGGTACTCCCGCGGTGCCTCCTCGGAGAAGGAGATCCCGAACATCGAGTGGTGCCCAACGACGTGACCCGGCACTCCCTCCTCGGCGAGGATGCCCTCGATCCCACTCATAAGCGCGGTGCCCGAATGCTTGATAGCCGCGAAGGGCTCGCCGGTCGCGAGGATGTCGATGGTGGCCTTGGCGGCAGCCACCCCGACGCCGTTGCCGCTGTAGGTGCCAGCCTGCATGACCCCACCGGTAGCCCAGTCCCCGATGATCTCGTTGCGCCCGGCGATGGCCGCTACCGGGAAACCGTTCCCCATCGACTTGGCGAAGGTGCCCAGGTCCGGGACAACGTCGAAGTATTCGGCGGCACCGCCGAGGCCCATGCGGAACCCGGTCTTGACCTCGTCGAAGATGAGAACGGAGCCGTACTCATCGCAGATGCGGCGCAGCCCTTCGAGATAACCATCGTCCGGCATCACGCCGAAGAAATTGCCGATCATCGGCTCGACGATCATCGCCGCGATGCTGTGGCCCTCCCTAGCGAACAGCTTCTCCATGGCTTCCAGGTCGTTGAACGGCACAACGCGAATGAGTGACCGGATCGCCTCGGGAATTCCCGACGAGTCCTGCAACGGAACCGGGGAGTGGCGGCTGCCAAGGCTGTCGACAGGAGCCCCTGAGACCGAGAACAGCACGTAGTCGTGGGCGCCGTGGTAGGCGCCCTCGAATTTCACGATCAGCTCGCGGCCGGTGTGGGCCCGTGCCAGTCGAATGGCATGCATGGTCGCCTCGGTACCGGTATTGGTGAAGCGGAGGCCATCGACCCACGGCACTGCGGCCCGGAAGGCCTCGGCCGCCTCGATCTCGCGGGCGGTGGTCATGGCAAAGGTCGTGCCGGCCGCGGCGGCCTCGGCGACGGCGGCGGCAACGACGGGATGGCCGTGGCCAAGGATGATGGGACCGAAGCCCAGCTGGTAGTCGATGTAGCGCTTGCCATCCATGTCATAGACATGAGCCCCTTCGCCCCGATCGATGACGAGGGTGTCGTCATCGCCCCAGTAGCGGTACCCCGAAGAGACACCATTCACGAGAGCAGCTCGGCCCCGCTCGAACCACTCGGCGGTTTTCTTGCCCTGGAGTCCCATAGCTCTCCCTTCGATGAGAATCCGAGCCTAGGTAGGGCGCACCAGCCTTGAGCCGCCTCCTTCCCGTGGCTGCTTGGGCCCACCCGCCGCTAGTAGATTGGCGACAGCCCCTTCGGCGGAGGTGCCATGGTCGAAACCCTCAAGCTCTACATCGGTGGCGAATGGACCGAGGGCACCGGCGACTCGGTGCACGAACTCATCAGTCCCGTTACTGGCGAACACATCGCCAACGTGCCCTTGGCATCCGCGAGCGACATCGATCGCGCTGTTGCCGCCGCACGCACGGCCCAGGATGAGTTCCGCCATTGGTCGGCCTTCGAGCGGGCCGAGCTCCTGCACCGAATCGCCGACGCCGTAGAGCCGAACTCAGACGAGATCGCCCGGCTGCAGACGCTCGAACAGGGCAAGCCGTACCACGCCGAGTCGATCTACGACATCGGAGAAGCGAACCAGTACTTCATCAACGCCGCCGAGGATGTCAAGCGACTCGAGGGCAGAGTCATCCCTGCCACCGACCGCAACAAGCGGATGTTCACTTTCAACCGCCCCGTAGGGGTGTGGGCGGCGATTACCCCCTGGAACTTCCCTGTCACCATCCCGCTCGAGTACGTCGCTCCGGGATTGGCGACCGGCAACGCGCTCATCGTCAAGCCTCCCGAATTCACAGCCTGGGGCGTGCTGAAGTTGGCCGAAGCCTTCGATGCCGCCGGGGTCCCCAAGGGGCTGGTGTCGATCATCCCCGGGGGTGCCGAGATCGGAGAGCAACTCGTCGCCCACTCGGGCATCGACGGCATTGGATTCACGGGCTCCTCCGAGACGGGCCGCCGCATCATCTCGCAGATGGGCATCAAGCGTTCGATCATGGAGATGTCCGGCAACGGTCCCACCATCATCACCGACGACGCCAACGTCGCGAAGGCGGCCGACCTCGCCGTTTACGGCGCCTACTACAACGCAGGACAGGTGTGCTGCGCCACGGAGAGGGTGATCGTGGTTGACAGCGTCCACGACGAGTTCGTAGAGCGGGTGATGAAAGCCTCTGCTGAGGTCCAGCTGGGCGATCCGTTCGACAAGGCCACCACCATGGGCCCGCTCAACAACGCGCCAACGGCCGACAAGATGGACAGACATCTAGCCGACGCCGCCGACCGCGGCGCCGCCATCCTCACCGGGGGCCGTCGCGCCGAGGGTTTCCCAACCGATCTGTACTACGAGTTCACGGTCATAGACGCCGTGCCCGAGGACTCGCTCGTGGCGCAAGAAGAGACATTCGGACCGGTCCTGCCGATCCTTTCCGTTGGGGACGACGACGAGGCCGTTGCGCTCGCCAATCGCACGCACCTCGGCCTGCAAGCTGCCGTGTTCACGTCCAGCCTGCAACGGGCGTTCTGGTACGCCGACAGAGTGCGCTCGGGCTCGGTGATTATCAACGACTCGACGGACTTCTGGGAGACCTTCCAGCCTTTCGGTGGTGCAGCGGGCACCGACACCGGTTGGGGACGCGGCAGCCTCGAGGAGTTCACCGATGCCCAGACGATCGTGATCGACCTCAACAACGTCAAGTGAGTCAGCAGTCCGAAAGCTGGGCCGAGCAGGCTCTGAAGGATGCCAAGCCTGCGGTTTTCTGGTCCGACCGCGGCGATGGTCCGCCACCCGCTCCAGAGCTCGAGGGCAAGTCCACCGCAGACCTCGTAGTGATCGGCGGCGGATTCACCGGTCTGTGGGCAGCGATCCAGGCGTTAGAGGAGCAGCCGGGCCTGAAGGTGGTCGTACTCGAGGGAGAACGTTGTGGCTTTGGCGCCAGCTCACGGAACGGGGGGTTCTGCGATGGCTCGTTGACCCATGGGCTCGAGAATGGCCTAATGCACTGGCCGAATGACACCGAGGCGCTGACGCGTCTGGGGCGCGACAACCTCGACGGCATCGAGGCCGGCGTCGACAAGTATCAGATCGACGCCGACTTCCGTCGATCGGCTGAGATTGGGGTCGCCACTGAGGCCTGGCACATCGACTCGCTCCAAGAGCGCCTGGCTAGATACCTGGCCAACGGCGACGACGTTGAACTGCTGACAGCGGACGAGATGCAGGCTCGGGTCAACTCACCGACATACATGGGTGGCCTGATTCGCCGTAACGATTCGGCACTCGTCGATCCCGCTCGGTTGTGTTGGGGGCTGCGGGCGGCTGCGGAGTCGCTGGGCGCCACCGTGTACGAGCGCTCGCCCGCGACCGACGTGAGCAGCACAGCGACGGCCCTTCGGATCGCGACGCCGGAAGGCACCATCAACTCGAAGAGGGCGGTAATGGCGACTAACGCCTATCCCGGCCCGGTACGCAGGCCCCGTCGCTACGTCATCCCGGTCTACGACCACGTCCTCATGACCGAACCCTTGAGCGCCGAGCAGATGGCCTCGATCGGTTGGCAGGACCGTGAGGGCCTCAGCGACCTGTCCAATCAGTTCCACTACTACCGCCTCACCGCCGACGACCGCATCCTGTGGGGCGGCTACGACGCCACCTACCACTTCAACGACGGACTTCACCCCCAGCACGATCAGAGCGACGACACCCACGGGCTGCTGTCCGAACAGTTCTTCGACACCTTCCCCCAGCTCGAGGGGCTGCGCTTCACGCACCGCTGGGGCGGGCCCATCGCCACCACGACGAGATTCACGGCAACCTGGGGAACCGCCCACGACGGCCGCCTCGCCTGGGTGTCCGGATACACAGGCCTCGGCGTCGGCGCCAGTCGTTTCGGTGCCAGAGTGGCCGTGGATCTGGTGTTCGGGCATACCACCGAGCGCACCGAGCTGGAGATGGTCCGCGACAAGCCGTTCCCCTTCCCTCCAGAGCCATTGCGATGGACCGGCGTCCAGCTCACACGAAGGGCCATCCAACGAGCCGACCGCCGCCAAGGCAGACGAGGTCCATGGCTCCGCCTGCTCGATCGCTTTGGGGTCGGCTTCGACTCGTGAGTGTCGCATGACAACGAGTGACCAGTACCGAAGCCGATCGCTGTGGCACTACAACCACCCGGGCTCCCTAGAGCCGCGTCCGCCACTGGCTGGCGATACCCAGGTCGACATCGCCGTCGTCGGCGGCGGCTACACCGGGCTCTGGACTGCCTACTACCTCTTGCAGCTGGATCCGACGCTGCGGGTGATGGTGATCGAAAAGGACATAGTTGGATTCGGCGCCTCCGGGCGCAATGGCGGGTGGTGCGTCGGTGAGCTGGCCGCCGGGCCCGATCGGCACGAGGAGGTTGCGGGCAACGACGCCGCTCGTCGCTTCCTCCATCAGCTATTCGACTCGGTCGACGAGGTGGGGCGAGTCTCGGACTCCGAGGGCATCGATTGCCAGTTCGCCAAGGGCGGCACGATTCGGCTCGCCCGCAACAAGGCCCAACTGGACCGCCAGCGTGAGGAGGTCGACCACCACCAAAGCAGCTTCGGGCTCACCGACGACGATCTCCGACTGCTCGACGGTGACGAGGCCAGGGCTCACCTCAACGCCACCGGAGTGCTGGGCGGCCTGTTCTTCGCTCATACCGCGGCGCTACACCCGGCACGATTGGTCAGGGGTCTGGGCGAGGCGGTGGAGCGCCTTGGCGGCACCATTGCCGAGCAGACAACCGCCACCGCCATCGAACAGGGACGCGTCGTCACCGACCGGGGCGTCGTCCGTGCCGATGTCGCGGTGCGGGCACTCGAGGGCTACACGCCAAGCCTCGACGGCAAGCGCCGTCGACTGGCTCCGCTGCACTCGCTGATGGTCGCTACCGAGCCCCTGAGCGAGGCCGCTTGGGCAGAGATCGGTCTGTCCCAAAGACAGACATTCGCCGACGACCGGCACATGGTCATCTACGGCCAGCGGACCGCCGACGGTCGCATCGCCTTCGGTGGTCGCGGCGCGCCGTACGGCTTCGGATCACGGATCGACTCGGCCATTGAGCAGCGATCGCGCATCCACGATCTCATCGTCTCAACGCTGGTCGAACTGCTGCCGTCGCTGGAGGGCGTCGCCATCACCCATCGTTGGGGCGGGGTCTTGGGCGTGCCCCGCGACTGGTTCCCGTCGGTTGGCTTCGACCGCCGCAGCGGCATGGCCTGGGCCGGCGGCTACGTCGGCGAGGGCGTCGCCGCCGCCAACCTGGCGGGCCGCACCCTCGCCGACCTCATCACCGGGGCCGACTCGCCGCGGGTCGACCTGCCCTGGGTGGGTCATCGCTCGCGCAACTGGGCGCCGGAGCCACTGCGCTGGCTCGAAATCAACGGGGCGCTGCGGGTGATGGGGCTGGCCGACCGGTCCGAATGGCGCTCCGGCAAGGACTCGAGGTTGGCCAGGGGAATGAGGAGGCTGTTGCACTAGCCACCGTGGCTACAACGCTCGATAGTCTCGAATCAGGATGACTGAAGCCGCCGACGCAGCCGGTCCTCAACTGCCAGACCGCACCCAGGTGCTGGTCATCGGAGGCGGCATCATCGGGTGCAGCGTGGCCTACCACCTGGCACGGCGCGGCATCACGGACGTCACCGTCATCGAACAGGGCAAGCTCACGGGCGGGACCACCTGGCATGCTGCAGGACTCGTCAGCCAGCTCAAGTCCTCCCACAGCCTCACAAGGCTGGCGACGTATTCGGCCCGCCTCTTCGAAGAGCTCGAGGACGAGACGGGACAGGCGACCGGCTATCGCAGTCCCGGCTCCATCTCGGTTGCCGCCGACACCGAGCGTTGGGAAGAGATCTTGCGTGGGGCCTCGATGGCCACCACGTGCGATGTCGAGACCGAGGTGATCGATCTCGATCGGGCAACGGAGCTCTTCCCGCTCCTCAACACCTCCGATCTCGTCGGCGCCCTCTACATACCCCGCGATGGCCAGACCTCCCCGGTGGACACGACCATGGCATTGGCGAAGGGGGCGAAGGCTCGGGGCGTTCGCATCATCGAGGGGGTAGCCGTCGAGAAGCTGCTGACGGACGATGGCAAGGTGGTCGGCGTCGAGACGGAGCGAGGGAGCATCGAAGTCGAAACGGTGGTCCTCGCCGGCGGCATCTGGACTCGACAGCTCGCTGCCACCATCGGCGTGAATGTGCCGCTGCAGGCCTGCGAGCACTTCTACATCGTGACCGAGCCCCTCGACGGGGTGCCGCCCGGCATGCCGACACTGCGCGACCCGGGTGGATACACCTACTTCAAGGAGGAGACCGGCAAGATCATGGCCGGGTTCTTCGAGCCCCGGGGCAAGGTATGGAAACTGGACGGCATCCCCCGGGACTTCTCTTTCGGAACGCTGCCCGAGGACTGGGAGCACGTTGGTCCCATCTTCGAGCGGGCCATCCACCGGGTTCCTGCCCTTGGCGACTGCGAGCTCCAGCTGTTCTTCAACGGCCCCGAAGCGTTCACTCCTGACGGGGTCTACTACCTCGGTGAAGCTCCGGAGGTCGACGGCTGCTTCGTGGCCGCTGGTTTCAACTCGGTTGGCCTCCAGTCCGCAGGCGGCGTCGGCTGGGTCCTCGCCGATTGGATCGCCGACCGCCATCCGCCAATGGATCTGTCGTCGGTGGACATTCGGCGGGCCTTTCCGTTCCAGGCCGAGCCCGATTATCTGGCAGAGCGAATCCCGGAGAGTCTGGGACTGCTGTACGCCATGCACTGGCCTTTCCGCCAGTACGAGAGCGCCCGCGGCCAGCGGCAGTCCCCCATCCACGACCGCCTGGCAGCAGCTGGTGCCGTCTTCGGCGAAGTTGCTGGTTGGGAGCGGCCCAACTGGTTCGCGCTCGACGGCCAGGAGCGGGCATACCAATACAGCTACGGAAAGCAGAACTGGTTCGATGCATCCGGAGTTGAGTGCGATTCCGTTCGCAACGCCGTCGGATTCTTCGACCAGACTTCGTTCACGAGGTTCCGCGTCGAGGGCCCCGACGCGATGGTTGCTCTCAATGAGATCTGTGCCAACGAGGCAGACGTCCCCCTCGGCAAGGCCGTCTACACCCAATGGTGCAACGATCGGGGCGGGATCGAAGCCGACCTGACGGTCACGCGTCTCGGTGAAGCCGAATACATGGTGGTCACAGCGGCGGCGGCCGCCACCCGCGACGGAGCCTGGCTCCGCCGCGCTTGTCGCGACCGCAACGTCACGGTCACCGACATCACGGACGAAATCTCGATGTTCGGTGTCATGGGCCCGAACTCTCGAGCACTCCTCTCCGAGCTGACGCAGAGCCCTCTTGGCAACGACGACTTCCCGTTCGGAACCGCTCGGCACATCGAGGTGGCCGACCACGAAGTCCTGGCGATGCGGATGACCTATGAGGGTGAGCTGGGTTGGGAGCTCTACCTGCCATGGGCCGAAGCGCCGGCCCTCTACGACGCCATCTTCGAGGTCGGTGATAGCCACGGGCTCAGGCACGCCGGCTACCACGCCATGAACACGCTGCGACTCGAGGCGGGCTACCGCCACTGGGGCCACGACATCACCGACGAGGACACCCCGGTCGAGGCCGGCCTCGGCTTTGCAGTGGCCTGGGACAAGCAGTCCTTCAGGGGCCGAGATGCCCTGCTGGCACAGCGGGACCTCCCCCGCACCAAGCGCCTCATCCAGTTTCGCTTAGAGGATCCGGATCGGCTGCTGTATCACGACGAGCCCATCTACCGCAACGGCGAGCTGACCGGCCGAACCTCGTCCGGTATGTGGAGCTATGTCGAAAACAGGTGCCTGGCGATGGGCTACCTCAACAACCCCGGCGGTGTTACCAAGAGCTGGCTGGAGGCCGGCTCCTTCGAGATCGAGGTAGCGACCGAGCGCATCCCAGCCACGGCATCGATCAGCTCCTTCTACGACCCCAAGAGCGAACGCCTCCACATGTAACTCTCCCCCTTCAGGGGGAGATGCGAGGAGGACGCAGTCCGACGAGCAGAGGGGGTCGAGGCGCCGGGACAACGCTCCGGCGTAGAGATTGGACCCGCCGTTCGACCTCCTCCGGCCCTGCGGGCCACCTCCCCCTGATCGTGTGTCGCAACTGTCTAGCCAACGCGTTCACCCCCAGCTCGACCCCCTCCGACCTCGCCTCGCTCGGCCACCTCCCCCTGACCGAGTCTTCGCGACTGTCTGGCTATCGCATTCGCCCCCAGCTCGACCCCCTCCGACCTCGCTTCGCTCGGCCACCTCCCCCTGCAGGGGGAGGATCCCTAACGCTCGCGCTGAAACGCCAGCTCCTTGTCCCCTTGTTCGGCGTCCATCTCGCGGGCGTAGCGGTGGCCCGAGTAGACCGCGGTGGCGATGGTGCCGGGGGCGTTACAGTCGCCGACTCGCGTGATCTCGATGCGGTCAAGCAGCTCGTGGTATAACGCGTCCTGGGGGATGCGTGAGGTGGTCATCACCACGCTCGCGGCCGCCACCTCCCGGGTGTCGCCGGTGTAGATGTTCTTCAAGAGCGCCGAGTCCTCGCCCACACCGGCCAGCGAGGTTCCCGTTTCCAACGACACTCCCAAGCTCATGAGCCTCTGCTGGACGCGGTGCTGCTCTTCGGTGTTCGTCGTCCAGGTCGACACCTCGTTGGCCGGCGTCACCAGGGTGACCTCAGCCCCCGCCAGCTGGAGGGTCTCGGCGATGACGCTGCCCATGTAGTAGTGATCGTCATCGAAGACCACCACCGCGCCGGTTGGCCGCGCCCCGGCCATGATGTCGTCCGGGGTCGATACGGATGGACCTTCCCATCCCGGGACCGGCTCTTCCAGCCAGCGCCCCTTCCCATCGCGCCGCCACTTGGCTCCGGTGGCGAGCGCCACCCGATCTGCAGCAAACTCGAGGATCTGCTCGGAATCCACGACGCTGTCGAGCCAGAACTCGACGTTGCGGAGCTTGCTGATCTGGTTGAGGCGCCAGTCGCGGACACGCCCCCACTCGGCAAGTCCGGTGAGCCCAGACTCGAGAGCGACGCGACCCCCAAGCTCCGTGCGCGCTTCGGCCAGCGTCACCTGATATCCCCGCTTGCCGAGCGCCACAGCGGCCTCCAGGCCGGCGGGACCGCCACCGACTATCAGCACGGAGGCGTCGGAGCCCTTGGCCGGAATCCGTTCGGGATGCCAGCCCTTGCGCCACTCCTCGCCCATCGTTGGGTTCTGAGTGCACCGAATCGGGGTACCGGTCTGGTCACCCGTGTAACAGATGTTGCACCCGATGCACTCGCGGATCTCATCGTCGCGACCTTCGGCGATCTTCAAAGGAAGGAACGGGTCGGCGATGGAGGGTCGGGCGGCGCCGACGAGGTCGATGACACCCTGGCGAACCAGGCGGAGCATCGTCTCGGGAGACGTGAATCGCCCGACGCTAACCACCGGCTTCTGGGTAACGCCCTTGACCCACGACATGGTCTCCTCGAGTGCAGCCTCGGGGACGAATCGCGAGGTCCCCATCTCGAAGGTGTAGTCGTGAACGGTGATGTCCCACAGGTCGGGAAGGTCGGCCAGCAGCTCGAGCATCGCCCTGGGCTCGGCGGTGTCCTGATTATCGTCTTCCCCACCGGTGCTCGCGGAGAAGCGCACCGCCACTGCGCAGGTGTCGCCAACGGCCTCCTTGGTTTCCTCTATCAGCTCGCGCAGCAGCCGGGCCCGATTCTCCAGTGATCCGCCGTACTCGTCGGTCCGAGTGTTGGAGGACAGCAAGAATTGGCGGAGCAGGTACCAGTGGGCGGCGTACACGTAGACGATGTCGAACCCGGCGCGCTGGGCTCGCTTGGCCGCTTCGAGGTGCCACTCCTTGAGCTGACGGATGTCCGACTTGTCCATGGCGCGGGTCTGCACCGGATCCCAGACCCCGGCCGGCCGCGAGTACGTTCCAAGGGGCACCTCCCGCGAGTAGTGGTTGGCGCTGGCGGCCCCA
>Ga0224508_10003340_pt1 | contig 13286 bp, 12 predicted proteins | sample SF_Jan12_sed_USG_4_FD_170157 | JGI IMG/M metagenome (GOLD analysis project Ga0224508, IMG submission 170157) | Sediment microbial communities from San Francisco Bay, California, United States - SF_Jan12_sed_USGS_21 | ecosystem: Environmental > Aquatic > Marine > Sediment | place: USA...
CGCAGATGGTCGCAAGGTGTTGATTGCCGACAGCGACCATTACGGTCCCGAGGACATCAGCTACGAGTGGGTCTGGAAGACGTTCCTGCGCGGCCAGCACCCGCTGTTCATGGATGTCACCCAGACCCTCGACTGGTGGACGGGCGAACCGTGGGACCCCGCCGAGAAGCGCTGGGCCAAGGTGCACCGCGCCCTCGGAGCCATCCAGGAGCTGGTGGAAAGCGTCAACAAGCAACGCAAGGGCCGCCCCGAGAGTGGCCTTGCTGATATGGCGCCCCAACGGGCAGCCGGCGGTGGAGCAAACGAAAGAACACGTCCCTCCAGCTCGCCCTGGACCCTCTTCTCTTCGAACAAGCCGTGCAAACGCAAGCAGAGCGGCGCTTGCGGCAAGGCTCGCGCCAACGGCGACGAGCTCCTGGTCTACGCCGGTGCATCGGAGGCGGTGCGGATCTGCCAGTTGGGAACTCGTGAGGAGTACCGCTCGCGCTGGAAGAACAGCCGACGGGCGGGCTACGCAGCGCCCGCCGCGATTTCGACATCCAACAAGAGCGGCTGTCTCGAGCTCGAGAACCCCTCCGACTCCACCGCTATCTTGCATCTCGAGCGGGTGCTCGACACGGCCGGGTCGGCAGCCGGCTGACCGCTTCTCCACCCGGGTCCGGGGCGGGTTCAGCCCGGAGTGCACTATGGCATTTTCAGCACCATGCCGACGCTGCTACGGTTGTCTCGTGAGTCTTCGACCCGGGATCTGGGCGGCTTTCCTCTTTCTGCTGGCTGGCGCCGTAGCGGCGCAGGGTCGGCCGGCACTCCACCACCAGGACCATCCCAAGGCATCGCCCGTTCTCGCCCAGTACGACTTCGAAGAACCGTCTCCCTCCGGGCCCGACACCTTCTGGGTGCGCCAGCGATACGGCGGTGAAGTCGCCTTGAGCACCGCTTTTCGGGTCAGCGGCGTGCGGTCGCTCCACATCAGCGAGGTCCCGGGAAACCGCGACTTTGCAGAGTTCCTGGCCTACTTCGACGAGCGGCGTGAGGGTACCGTTTTTATCCAGTTCTACCTCTTGCTGACCGACCCCGAGCAACGGTTCAACTTCGGCCTCGCCGGCCCAAAGTGGTTTCTCAACCTCGAGCGTCATGGTCACGCCATCTGGCTGCAAACCGATCAAGGCTTCTTTCGTCACCGGTCGCAACAGGGCTGGCAGCCGCTCTTTGCGCCCCGACCCTTTGCCTGGTACTTCGTGGACTTCGTTTACCACGTGGACCAGGGTCTCTACGATCTGGCGCTCTTCGAAGAGGGTCAGGAGGATCCAGTGATCGACGTTCGTGGAGTACGCAACCTCAACGGACACGACCGTTCGTCCGTCAAGTACTTCTCCTTGATCGGAGATCTAGAAGATGCCGGTCGTTTCGACTTCTTTGTCGATGATCTGATCATCGCCACCGACCCCGCGGTGAGGCAAAAGCCGTTTGTTGCGCCCGGTCGGCGTCGCACGTTCGTGGATCAGTTCTCGGTAGGACCGATCAGAGCACTCACCGAGCAAGAAGTGAGCGATCTCTTGTGGAAAGCAAGGCGCTGGCGTGACGAAGTGGGCTGGGAGCCCGAGACCGTGGACCGGGATCTCCTCGACCGGCTGGAGTCGGCGGCCGACGACGCCTTCCGCGCCGGCGAGCTCGATTTCGCGGAGACCGTCTACCTTCGCCTGCAGAACCACCCGCGGCGACGAACCCGTGCACTTCTCAAGCACGCCGACATCCGCCACCTGCGAGGCGATGTACAAGAAGAGCGACGGCTTCGCGAGGCAATCTACGGAGCTCTCGAGTACGAAGAATAGAACCGCATCGGAGGCAGATTCGAGGCCCTACATAAGCTTCCGCTCGGCGTTTTTCGTGAGGTAGGTTGTAGCTCCGTGAAGGACTACCGCAAACATCACCACCCCTTTGGACGGGGCGATGAATCGAAAGCCCCTCTAGCCTCGACACGCGGAACCATGAAAATGAGACACGCGGTGGCCACAACTCTGCTGCTTCTTCTGGGCCCAGCCCTCGCCGCCCAGCCCGACTCGTACCGATCGATCGACGGCAGTAGAAACAACCGGGAGCACCCGAATTGGGGAAGCGCCGGAGTCGAGCTGCTTCGCCTTCTTCCGGCGGCATACGCCGATGGTCGCTCGGAGCCGGCGGGGGCGAACCGGCCCGGTCCCCGAGAAATCAGCAACGGCTGTGCGGCTCAAGACGCGCCGGTATCGAACAAGATGGGTGTGAGCGACTTCTTTTGGGTGTGGGGTCAGTTCTTGGATCACGACATCTCACTGACCGGAGCCGCCAAACCGTCGGAGTCGTTCGACATCGCGGTTCCGGCCGGGGATCCCTCGTTCGACCCCGCCTGGACCGGCACGGTGGTCATCCCTTTCCAGCGGTCGACCTACGCGAAGGGTCGTGTACGCCAGCAGCTCAACGAGATCACCGCCTGGATCGACGCGTCTCAGGTCTATGGCTCCGACATCGAGCGCTCCCGCGCTCTGCGGCGCAACGGCGGCAGAGGAGATCGGCTCAAGAAAAGTAAGGGCGGGCTGCTTCCTTTCAACAGACGAGGTTTTCCCAACGCACCGAGCGACCACGCTCCATCTTTCTTTCTAGCCGGTGATGTGCGCGCCAACGAAAACGTAGCCCTCACCGCCGTTCATACCCTCTTTCTGCGCGAACACAACCGCATCGTGCGGTTGCTTCGCCAACAGGGCGGGCTGGATCGCGAAGATCGCTATCAGCTCGCTCGTGCCCTGGTAGGGGCGGAGATCCAGGCGATCACCTACAAGGAGTATCTGCCCCTGCTTCTCGGAGCGGGCGAACTGTCGTCTGATTCGGACTACAAGCCGCGCACCAACCCAGGGATCGCCAACGTTTTCTCCACCGCCTGCTACCGGTTTGGCCACAGCATGTTGCCGACTTCCCTGATGCGGCTGCGGCCCAACGGTCAGCCGATTCAGGCCGGCGACCTGCCGCTACGGGATGCGTTTTTCTCTCCCACCGAGCTGAGCCGGCACGGCATCGAGCCGTACCTGCGAGGTTTGGCTGTTCAGCGGGCACAGGAAGTCGATGGCGGCGTCATCGATGATGTCCGCAACTTCCTCTTCGGCGAGCCCGGCCGCGGAGGTTTCGATCTCGCGGCACTCAACATCCAACGTGGGCGGGATCACGGCCTGCCCTCGTACAACCAGGCGCGGGCGGCTCTCGGTCTGTCACGGGCGAAGACGTTTGCCGACATTTCTTCCGACCCCGAAGCCCGACAGCGGCTTGCCGATGTCTACGGATCGGTCAAACTAGTCGACGCCTGGGTCGGAGCACTCGTCGAGGACCATATGCCCGGCACCATGGTCGGCGAGCTCGCCTTCCATGTGCTGCGCGACCAATTCGAGCGGCTACGAGACGGCGACCGCTTCTGGTACCACCGCGCCCTCCCCGAGTCCCTTGTTGAGTGGGTCGACCAGCACAGCCTGGCGCGGATCATCCGACTCAATAGCAAGATCGGGTCGGAGCTGCCCGATGATGTGTTTCATACCGACTCGCCCGGCGGCTGAACTGGGTACGGGTTGCTTGGCGAGGACGTTGATCTAGCGATCCTGCCGATAGAACCTGCGAAGCCTGGCGGTCTGGAAGAGAGCGGCAGATAGAACCGCCACCAGCGCCACGGTCGCCAGAATCACCACCATGCGGGTGGCCGGCTCCCCCATCTTGGCCCGCTCCGAAGCGAGGCGAAAGATCGTTCGAACCCACTCGAGACCGGCGACCACCAGCGCGACCTGCACCGTCCGCGCGGCCCAAGGCCGCCGCACGACGACAAGGGCCAGAAGAACGAAGACCGCGGCAACCAGGACCAGGTTGCCGCCGCGCAAGAAATGTGCGCCCAGCGCCACGAGGCTCAGAACGACCGGAAACAGAAGGAGCGCGCTCAACTAGTCGTGATGCTCGGCAGGTGAAAGCCGCTCCGCCCCAGGCAACTTGCCGACCAGTCGGCCCGGGTCGTGGATCAAGATCGGCAGGTGCTGGGGACAGATCCAAAGCCTCGAGCCCTGGTACTCGAGTGCAACCAGCGGCGTCTCGGTGTCGCCTCGCTCGCATGCCAGACATTGCTTCTGCGGATTCTGGGTTTCGTTCATCGATTCTCCCGGTTTCGAACCCGACTCTAACCCAGAGATTCGAGCTTTGCGATCGGCCGCGCGAACCGAAGGTAGGTGGCTACGCCTCTTCGTCGCCGTGGCGGATCCGATCGAATGGCTGCACGACGCTCGACGCGATGTTGCTCAGGTGGGCGCTCACACGACGCAGGACTCGGGCGGCGCTGCCATAGACAACGGCCATGTCGGCGCTCAGGTCGCTATCGGCGACCTTTCTTGTGTACCGGATCAGATCCGCTTTGATCTCACGGTGTGCGGCCACAACCTGACGTGCGTGATCCACGTCGTCTTCTCTGAAGGCCTTTTCACATCGCTCGAACAGAGGACGGATCCGATCTGCCAGCCCGCGTAACTCGTCGGCAAAGGGACCTTCGCGGCGGCTTTTCGCTAGAGCCACGACCTCCGCCAAACCGCGGGCGAAGTCGCCGATGCGCTCGGCATCTTGGACCATGCTCACCAGGACCAGGCTTGCGACGAGGTCCTGGCTCGGGTTGACGCTCAAATGTTGAAGGACGCTTCGCCGCACCATACGCTCCCCTTCGTCCACCACGTCGTCCATCTCTTCGAGATCGACCTCGAGCTCCTGGTTGTCCAATAACGCACCCAGTGAGAGATCGAGCATGCGCGCGGACTGCTGGAGCATCGTCGTGATGTCTCGAAACGCCGCCTCTACCAGGGTTGAAGGTTTGCCGGAACCAAAGAGTCGCTCGAACATCAGAACCTCCTCACAGGGTACCCGTCACCACGAGCAGCAGAATCGGCAGGGCGAAGAAGAGCCCGAGAATATAGACAGCGGCCAGCAACCGGTTTTCGGCACCAATCCGGCCGACCGCTTCGGCCAGCGCCAACGGGATGGCACGTACCGGCGGCGGCAGATAGATCACCGCTGACGCCGACAGGTTAAATAGAAGGTGGGCAAAGGCAACCGTCACCGAAGCCGTGCTGCCGGTGCTGAGGGCAGCAAGCATCGCGGTGACCGTCGTACCAATATTGGCGCCGATCGTATACGGGAAGACCTGCCGCAGTGTGACGACGCCGGCACCGACAAGGGGCACCATGACCGATGTCGTAATCGAGCTCGACTGCACCATGACCGTCATCAGGACACCCGCGACGATTGCCGCCGGCGCCGATCGGAAGAGGGTTCGGTGGAGGACCCCTTCAGCGCGTCCGGTCATCACCACCTTGAGCAGGTCGACCAGGAACTTGAGGCAAAGGATCAGGAGGAGAACCCCGGCCGCCAGTACCAAGGCACCCGAGTCACTCAAAACGTCCTGCACCCATTTGGCCAACGGACGGACAATCGCCTTCAACGGATTGAAGAGCTTGGTCCCTCCCACGCCTTCGAGAGCACTCGCAAGATAGGTCGAAGTTCGCGCGAGATAGTGCGTTGTCATCTCGAGCGGTAGAAATACCAGGACGGCCAACCAGTTGAAAAAATCATGGACCGTCGCACCGGCAAAAGCGCGCCGAAACTCCTCACGCCGGTTGACGTGCGCAAGCGAAACGAGCGTGTTGGTGACCGAGGTGCCGATGTTGGCTCCCATGATGATCGGGATGGCGCCCTCGATCGTCAACCCGCCAGCAGCGACCAGGGCGACCGTCATCGACGTCGTCGTCGATGAACTCTGTACCAGGGTCGTCGCGAGAATGCCGATGAACAAGCCCACAAACGGGTTTGCCGTGCTTTCGATGAGGGTTTCGGCGAAGCCCTTGCCAAACAGCTTGAAGGCAAGACCCATGAGGTCCAGCCCGAGAAAGAACCCGTAGAGAAGAAGGGCCAGGAGAACGGCGCGAAGCACCGTGGAGCCACCCCGGCCGGCGATCGCCTTCTTTACCGGGCTATCAGAGGTCATTCGCGTTGTCCCACAATACGGCGGCAGCGAGCGCACCTTTTCACAAGCAAGAACTCTATCTTCCCCGCTCCCAGACCAGATGCGGTAGCTCGGGAATGACGAGTCGCTCCATCGCCAACCGCACCGCGGCCGCCGACCCGGGGAGAGAAAAGATGAAGACGCCGTGGGCGAGACCGGCCACTGCCCGGCTGAGCATCGCCGCGGCGCCGATCTCCTCCCAGCTCAGCATCCTGAAGAGTTCGCCGAACCCATCGAGTCGCTTGTCCAGAAACCGCTCAACCACCTCGACGGTCGTGTCACGGGTCGAGATCCCGGTGCCACCCGTCGTGACGATCAGCTGCGCCTCCCCTTTTTGAAGTAGCTCGGAAATCAGCTTCCCGATCTCTTCGGGCTCATCTCGGACCCAACGACGATCGACGACCGTGTGACCCGCTTGTCTCAGGTTCTTGACGATCAAGTCGCCACCATTGTCGTTCTCGGGCCCACGGCTGTCGCTGACCGTAACGACGGCGCACAAGCACTTTCGGTCGCTGGCGGCCCGGCGATGCTGTTCGGTCGACTCGCTCACCACCCGATCGTAACCCGTGCTCGAACCCAGCACACTTTTGTTACTCTCCGCCACCGAAGATGAGACGCAAGATGAGACAGCTGCCGACGCTCGCCCCTCCTCTTCTCGTGGCTCTTGTGCTCGGCTCCCTACTGGTGGCGGATTCGCTGTCTGGCACGGAGCCGGTAGAGCTGCCAATACGTCGTCTCGCTTTTCTCGGCGAGGCCCGTCTTCCCCGAGATACCACCGTCGATGGAGCGCTCTTGGGCGGCCTCTCCGGGCTCACCTACGACCGGCAGCGCGACGTCTTCCACGCGATCTCCGACGATCCTTCCCAGCGTGCCCCGGCGCGCTTCTACACGGTCTCGATCGATCTCGCAGACGGCCGCCTGGAACAAGGCGACGTCACAGCGGTCGCGGTCACCACACTGAAAACATCCGCAGGAGAGACCTTCGCCGAGAAGACTCTCGACCCGGAGGGGATCGCGCTCTCACCACGCCGAACCCTGCTGGTTTCATCCGAAGGTCAGGTCGACCAAGGAGTTCCACCCTGGCTCCGCGAGTTCGCGCTTGACGGCTCGGCAGGCTCGTCGTTCGACCTCGATCGCAAGTTCACTCCCGCCAGACGGAGTTGGCTGCCGGGGCGTAAACATCCGCGAGGAGTGCGTCACAACCTGGCACTCGAGTCCCTGACCCTCTCCCCCGGGGGCTCGCTTTTCACGGCCACCGAAAACGCGCTGCACCAGGATGGCCCAAAGGCTGATCTCGACAAGGGGAGCCCCGTGCGGATCGTCCGCTACGACACCGACACCGGGGAAGTGACGGCGGAGTATCTCTACCGGACGGAACCCGTGCCGCACGCGCCCGTGCCCGCCGACGCCTTTCGCGTCAACGGTCTGGTCGAGCTTCTCGCCTTCGACGAGAACCGGCTGTTGACACTCGAGCGCGCTTATTCCTCGGGCGTCGGCAACCACGTCCGCCTGTTTTTCGTCGATCTGAGGACGGCCACCAACGTGCTGTCGGTGGAGAGGCTCGAACAAAGTGGTGCGACGGCGGTCGAAAAGACTTTTCTGCTGGACTTCGCCGAGCTCGGGATCGAGCTCGACAACCTCGAAGGCATGAGTTTTGGTCCAACACTCGCCGACGGCCGGCGGACGCTCATCCTGGTGAGCGACGACAACTTCGCCCCCGATCGCCAGGTGACCCAGTTTCTGGCCTTTGCGTGGAGCCCAAATCCGGTCACGATTGCCGCCATCCAGGGAGCCGGTCATCGCTCACCGCTAGAACGATCCTGGGTCTTCGACATTCCCGGGATCGTCACTGCCACCGACATCGGCCAGCGCGCGCCGGGATTCTGGATCCAGCAACCATCCGGTTCCGATCGGCCTGGCGCGTCGAGCGGACTTTTTGTCTCGACTCACGAGCCGCCGCAGCTCGAGCCCGGAGATCGGGTCCTGGCGACCGGCCGCGTCCATGAGGCCGGGCGCCGAGGTGCCCTGACTGTGACGCAGCTGGCCGGCGGCCGTTATCAGCCGCTCTCCAGAGGTAATGCTCTGCCGGAGCCGATCCGGTTGGGAGCCGACGGGCACGGGGGTCGGCCGGTCCCGGCAGCTTGGATCGATGACGATGGGCTGACGCTTTTCGAACCGCAACACGACGCCATCGACTTTTTCGAAAGCCTCGAGGGGATGTACGTCGAGCTCCACGACCCCCTGGTGGTCGGACCGGGGGACCGCTTTGGCGGCTGTGTCGTCATGGCGGGAGGCGGACCGAGACACGGACGCACGACACCCGGCGGCGTTTTGGTGTCACGCGAGAACTTCAACCCGGGTCGGCTCACTGTCTCGGCTCGTCTGCTGCCGGAGTCGGACGGGACCGCGTCGGGTTGTCGAGCCGCGGTCGGCGAGAGATTCGCCGGTCCGGTCCGCGGTGTTCTGCACTACGACTTCGGAACGTTTCGCCTGCTGCCTACAAAGCTTCTTCCTCGAGCGCGTCGCTCATCGCTGGTCGTCCCGCCGTCACCGCCGCTGCCAGGGGACCGTGGGCACCTCACGATCGCCACCTACAACCTTTGGAACCTCGAACCCGCGGACCGGGAAAACTCCCGGCTCGAACGGTTGGCGCGATCGATCGTCGATGATCTCGGCGCCCCCGATATTCTCGCGGTGCAGGAAGTTCAGGATGCGAGTGGCGCCAAAGACGACGGTGTCGTCGCAGGCAACGCGACGTTCGAAGCACTTACGCAAGCAATCTCGGCTGCTGGCGGGCCGACGTACACGTTCCACCAAATCGACCCTGCAGATGGCGAGGACGGCGGCCGACCCGGAGGCAATATCCGGGTTGGTTTTCTCGTCAATCCCACGCGGGTTCGGGTCCTCGACCGCGAGCGATCGACGTCTGGACCGCCGGCTGTCCAAACCGACCCTCAGGGCCCCCTGCTCTCGCCCAACCCGGGTCGACTGGGCTCTTCAGATCCGGCTTTTGCAGAGAGCGTCGAGTTTGGCTACGAGCCGAGCCGCAAACCCCTTACCCTCGAGACCGAGTTTTGTGGGCGCAGATTGTTTCTGGTCAATCTTCATCTGCGGTCCAAGCGCGCTGACGACCGGCTCTTCGGGGACCGACAGCCGCCGCTTCTCCACAGCGAGGAGCAACGCTCGGAACAGGCCGAGAGCGTTCGGCTTCTTGTCGAGAAGATTCTGGCGCTCGATCCGGAGGCGGCCGTCGTCGTGTTGGGAGATCTGAACGAATACACATTTCGTGCGCCTCTACGCGTCCTCGCCGGCGATGTACTCGAGAATCTGATCGAGAGGCTTCCGCCCGACGAGCGCTATACCTACATCTATCAGGGTAACTCGATGGTTCTCGACCATGTGCTGGTGAGTCACGCATTGAGCTCGAACGCGGAGATTCAGGCGATTCACGTCAACGCGGATCTGCCGTACGGGGAACGCGCGAGCGACCACGACCCGGTGCTGGCGCGACTGGCGATCGAGTGTTTGGACCCCTAACGTAACCCTCTTTGCAAACAACAAATGATTCCGGAAGAGGACGATTCTTCCATTACAATCGGGGGGTCACTTGGAGGGGTTGTGAATCCGGGTCGGTGGTTCCTCCGCCGCGCCCTTAATTCTTTAGGATTGGAGGTCTTTTTATGAGTATGGCGTCTGAGTTCAAGGATTTCGCCCTCAAGGGCAACATGATGGACATGGCCGTCGGCATCATCATCGGCGGCGCTTTTGGCAAGATCATCGCCTCGTTGGTCAACGACGTGTTGATGCCGGTCATCGGTATGGCCATGGGCGGAGTCAGCTTCGCCGATCTCTACAAGTCCCTCGACGGCAACTCGTACGAGTCGCTGGCGGCGGCCGAGGAGGCGGGTGCCGCGATCATGAAGTACGGCTCGTTTTTCCAGAACATCTTCGACTTCGTGATCATCGCCTTTGTCATCTTCATGATGATTCGAGCCATGAACAACATGCGCAAGAAGGAAGAAGAGGCGGCCGAACCGCCCGAGCCGAGTGACGAGGTCAAGCTTCTCACCGAGATTCGAGACTCGCTCGGCAGGAGCTAAACACCACACAGAGAAGCTGCTGACGACTGCCAGAGAACGACCAGGGCCGGGGTCTTCCCGGCCCTTTTTTTTTCTTGGCACGTGTTAGATTCCAGCGGCAGCAGTCTGCTGTCCCGCTCGATTTGGAGGATCCTCAAAAATGAACAGTGGTTTGATTCACCTCGCCCGGAAGACTCTCGCCCTCTTACTGCCCATGGCCGCCCTGACGGCGGCATGCGCGCAGCCGATCTCCGATGCCACGGATTCGACCGACTCCGGCACGGAGCGCCACGCCGCCACCCACGAGCTGGGTCCGGCCGCCGTCGAGGCCGCATCCTTGATTACCGCCGAAGTGCTCCGTGCACCGATCACCGAGCTGGCGAGCGACGAGTACGCCGGTCGCGGCCCGGGGAGCGACGGCGACCGCATGACGCAGGAGTATCTGATCGAACAGCTCGAGACCATCGGTTTCGAGCCCGGCGCCTCCGAGGGTGGCTGGCTACAGCCCTTCGACATCGTCGGGATCGACGCAAAGGCACCCGGTACCTGGAGGTTCTCCGCAGGCGACAAGGCCATCGAGCTCACCTGGTGGGACGACTACATCGCATCGAGTGGTGTCCAGGAGGAGAGCGCCCGGATCGACAACGCCGAGTTGGTCTTTGTCGGCTACGGCATCCAAGCTCCCGAATACGACTGGGATGACTTTAAGGGCGTCGATGTTTCGGGCAAGATCCTGCTGATCATGAACAACGACCCAGATTGGGACCCTGAGCTCTTCGAGGGCAACCGGCGCCTCTACTACGGTCGCTGGACCTACAAGTACGAAAAGGCAGCCGAGCTGGGTGCAGCGGGCGCGATCATCATTCACACCACCCCCTCGGCGGGTTATCCGTTCCAGGTCGTTCAGACTTCCTGGACCGGACCGCAATTCGAGATCCCCGCAGCCGGCGAACCTCGGGTCCAGGTTCCTGCGTGGACTTCCGAGGACGCAGCATACCGGTTGATGGAGCTCGGGGGACATGACCTCGACGCTTTGCGCGAATCGGCAAAGAGCCGTGATTTCGAGCCCATGCCGCTGGGGATCACCGCGTCGGTCGAGCTGACCAATCAGGTCGAACGAGTCGAGACGGCCAACGTGATCGGGGTTCTCCCCGGCTCGGATCCCGAGCTCGGCAGTGAATACATCGTCTACTCCGCCCACCACGATCATCTGGGAGTCGGCAAGCCCAACGATGACGGCGACGAAATCTACAACGGCGCTCGCGACAATGCCGCCGGTGTCTCCCAGGTCTTGGCAATCGCCCGCGCCTTCGCCTCGCTCCCCGAACGGCCTCGCCGTTCGATCATGGTGGCGTTTGTGGCCGCCGAGGAACAGGGCCTTCTCGGTTCGGCCTATCTCTCGCGCAACCCACCGGTGCCCGCCGGCCGTCTGACGGCCAACCTCAATTACGACGGCGGGAACATCTGGGGAAGGACTCGCGATATTACGTTTATCGGCTATGGCAAGTCGTCACTCGATGCCGTGGTCGAGAAATTCGCCGCCGAGCAGGACCGCGTGGTCAAACCGGATCAGTTCCCCGACAAAGGCTATTTCTACCGCTCGGATCAGTTCAACTTCGCCAAAGTGGGTGTCCCGGCGATTTATCTCGACGAAGGCACCGATTTCGTGGGCCGACCCGAAGGCTGGGGGCGAGAGCAGATCGAGACCTGGACCGGAGTTGATTATCACCAGCCGAGCGACCAGCTAACGGATGACTGGAACTTCGAGGGCATGATCGAGGACGCCGTCCTGGGACTTCGATGCGGTTACTTTCTTGCAGAACAGGATGCCCCACCCACGTGGACTCCGGGAGATGAGTTCGAGGCGGCGCGCCTAGAGGCCCTCGAACAGAGAGCCTCTTACTAAAAGAACGAACGGTTGTTCTTTTTTTGTGACCCTTCGACAAACCCCGCTGGGAAAGCCTCAAAGGGCTCCGATTCTGGATGCTCAGGGTCCAGGGACGCCCCGGCGCACTCGACCCAGGCATGAGCCTCGAGGTCGGCGCCCGTTCGACGCACACCGATCCGCAACACCGCCGGGATGCCACGCCGAGCGAGCATCCCCGAGAGCGCCACGGAACGCTCCAGACACCTGGTCCGGACCGGGCTCCGGGAGGCCGCCGCATCTACCAACCGAGCCAACGCCCGAGCGCGATCGAGGTCTCCGTTTCCCACGGTTCCCGTGGCCGCCACACTCCCGGCAACACGCTCGAGGGTCTTCGCCCCGCGTCGGCGAAGAACAACGGAAGCTCGAATGACACGTAACCAGGCCTCCGCCAAGTCCCTGCGCTGACCCCAATCGAGCCCCGCCAGCTTGCGCCAGTCTCCTGCTTTCAACCTGAGCAATGGGTATGCGTCCTGCCTTGGGCCACCGCCCGTTGGTATGAGGTCTGTTGCGGCAGGCGAGTAGCCTACCAGCGAGGGCGGCGCAGGCTGCCGCACGACGAGCTTCTGTTCAGGTCCGCTAGAATGGCGCGCGAGATGCCGGGTTTTCGCCGATTGCCCTCACTGCCGACGATCTTGCTGCTGCTCGCAGCGTTCGTGGTGTCGCCGGCGCTCGAGACCCACGAACAGCGGGGCCATCTCTCGGACGCCGGAGTCTTGAACGACGGCTCGGTCTATCTTGCCGGTCACACCCGCGCAGACGACTCTCTCCATATCGAGTCACTCGGCAGCATCGAGTCTTTGCATTGCGTCGGCTGCCTGATGCGTCAGAACCGAAGCGGTCTCGTGATCCGGGGCCAACTCACGGCACATCGTGTTGTCGGGACGTCGCTATCGACGCTGGCGGGCAACGCGCTCCCCACCGATCCCACGAGATTCAGCGGCGCTCCTAGGGCCCCTCCAGGCCTCCGTCCTCACTCTTCCTGATCGAGCCCGACCTCGCTCCAGCGAGGCCGGAACGTTTCGAGAGAGCCGTCCAGCCGGTGCGGCTTGCCGCGCCGGACGGACGATCTTGGACCGAGGACCCTGGAGAACCCCATGATGGAAAGAAACCGCCACCTGGCTCGTGCCGGCCGAATCGCCATGATCGGCGTGGTTGTCGCGAGCGGCCTACACCCACGACCCGCGCGAGCGCAGACGACACCCGCGATCGACGAGATCCGCAGAGAAATCCTAGA
>Ga0224508_10003341_pt1 | contig 13283 bp, 12 predicted proteins | sample SF_Jan12_sed_USG_4_FD_170157 | JGI IMG/M metagenome (GOLD analysis project Ga0224508, IMG submission 170157) | Sediment microbial communities from San Francisco Bay, California, United States - SF_Jan12_sed_USGS_21 | ecosystem: Environmental > Aquatic > Marine > Sediment | place: USA...
GAGATCACCGAGAGCGTCCTCATGCAGACTTCCATCGAGTCTCTCAACGACATAAAGGCCCTGGGCGTTGCTCTCGCTATTGACGACTTCGGGACCGGCTATTCGTCCCTCAGCTATCTCGACCGTCTGCCGATCGACATCATCAAGGTCGATAGGTCATTCGTTGCCCGCATCGGTGCCGAGGAGCAGGCCCCCCTCGTGCGCACGGTGGTGCAGCTCGGGGAATCCCTCGGCCTCAGGACGATCGTCGAGGGCATCGAGACCATGGAGCAGCTGCAGGCGCTACGCGACCTGGGAGTGAGCACGGGACAAGGTTTCTACCTGGCCATGCCGATGGAAGCGAGCGAACTCGATGCCCTCCTCGCGGATCCAGAGTCCGAGGCCTCCTTCATCCCCGAGTCGACATCGAATGTCGTAAGGCTGCGCCGACTCGGTTCCTAGCTCTGCCCTGACGCCAGAGATGCCGGCGTCGTCGGCGTTCGCTAGCTGGGGCGGCGAACCGTCGCCCCCTTCTTGGCGGCGATATGCACCAGCGAGTCGCCGCGACTGATCAAGGGATTCTGGGTCTTGGCGATCACCCATCCAGCCCACGGCGCCTTGACGACGGTTGGCTTGGAGCCAAAGGCGTCGGAGATGGTCGCCAGCGGCGCCCCGGCCGCCACGGGCTGGCCAAGTTCGACGCCGATGTCGGCGATGCCGCTCTTGGGTCCCCTCACCCAGGTTGAATTGTGGATAGTCCGCACCGGGATGACAGCCTTGGGCACCCCCCAGTCCCCCATCCGCAGCTTCTGCATCGTGCGCAGCACACCGGCCTCTCCGACATCGCAGGCATCAGCATCGAAGCGGAGAACCTGGCCCGATTCATACACCAGCACTCGCTTGCCTCGCTTGATGGCGGCCTCGCGCAGCGAGCCCGGCCGCACCTTGGCGTCGAGCACGAACGGGGCGCCGAAGGTCTTGCCGAGGCTGGCGGTGCCCCGATCTGACATGTCGCCGCGGATCTGGGGGATATTGATCCGATGTCCCGATGCGGTGTGGAGATCGATCCCGAACTCGCAGCGTTCGACGACCTCTCTCATAAAGAGGTTGGCGAGCTGTGCCGCAAGTGAACCGCGGCGGCTGCCGGGAAACGACCTGTTGAGGTCTCGACGGTCTGGCAGGTATCGGGACTCATTGACGAAGCCGAAGATGTTGACTATCGGCACCGCGATGACGGTGCCGGCGAGGTCGCCGGGGGATATCCGAGCCATCACCCTGCGGACGATGGAGACCCCATTGATCTCGTCGCCGTGGACGGCGCCGCTCAGCCACATTGTCGGCCCGGGCCGCTTCCCGTTGACGACCGCAACCGGAAGCGACAGCCAGCCCCCAGTCGGCAGACGGGCCACGTTGAGTTCGAACCGGGCGCGGTGTCCCGGCATCACCTCAGTCTCGCCGACCGTTACCGGAGTCGCCGCCTTGGCCTTAGCCATCAGCAACCTCGCTCTCGATGAACCCGATGACGGCGCCGGCAACGTCGACACCGGTGGCGTTCTCTATGCCCTCCAGCCCCGGAGACGCGTTCACTTCGAGGACAAGCGGCCCGCGCTCCGACTGGAGGATGTCGACTCCGGCAACGTTGAGACCGATGGCGGCCGCCGCCGTAATCGCGACCGTGCGTTCCGCTTCGCTGAGCTCAATGGCCTCGGCCGACCCTCCCCTATGGAGATTGGAGCGGAACTCGCCATCGGGAGCCTGGCGACGCATCGAGGCGACCACCTCACCACCGACGACGAAAGCGCGCACATCGGCGCCTCCTGCCTCCTCGATGAACTCCTGTACCAGGATGTTGGCGTCAAGCTGGCGCAGGGCCTGGATGACCGAGCTTGCCGCCTTGCGGGTCTCGGCGAGGACGACGCCGAGACCCTGTGCTCCTTCGAGGAGCTTGATGACCACGGGCGGTCCTGGAGCGGCGTCTACGAGTCCGTCGATATCCGCAACTGAGTGGGCGAACCCCGTTGCCGGAATGCCAACGCCGGCCTTGGCCAGCACCTGCGTCGACCACAGCTTGTCGCGGGCTCTCGCCATCGCAGCCGAGTTGTTCACCGAGTAGACGCCCATGAGTTCGAACTGGCGAACGATGGCCGTTCCGTAGAAGGTGTAGGAGGCACCGACGCGCGGGATCACGGCGTCGAAGTCGAGGTACTCGCCGACGTAGGCAACATGTGGCTCGCCGGAGGTGATGTTCATGTAGCAGCGCAGGAAGTTGACGATCCTGACATCGTGCCCGCGCTCCTGCGCCGCTTGGCGCAACCTCGAGGTCGAATACAGCGACGAGCGCCGCGACAGAATGCCGATGTCCACTGAGGCCTTCCTTGAGCTCGGTGGAGAGCTTACGAGCCGATTCGACTGCTATTCGGCTTCGAGAATGATCACCGGGATCTCGCGATCCGTCTTCTGCTCGTACTCGCCGAACTGCGGCCACTCCGCCTTCTGCTTGGTCCAGATGGCCTGACGCTCGTCGGCGTCTGCCTCACGGGCGATCATCTCGAGGGCCTTCTCCCCTAGCTCGACCGTCACCCTCGGATTGGCCTTGATGTTGAGGTACCAGTGCGGATGGAAGTCGTAGCCTGCTTTGGAGGCGAAGACAACGAGTCCGTGATCGCCCTGTTGGTACAACAGCGGACTGACGCGAACTGCGCCCGTCTTGGCTCCGGTGTGGTGGAGTAGCAGCAACGGAGCTCCCTCGAACATGCCGCCGACCGCTCCGCCGTTCTGGCGAAACTCCTCGATGACGTTCGTATTCCAATCGGTCACTTCGTGTTCCTCTCGTGATGTGTCTGGGAGGAAACCGCCTTGATCGGCGTCATATTCCGCAGGGACCGGGGCCATACTGCTGCCGTGGCAGAGCGCAACGTCTTGGGAACGGACCTCGAGGCCTGTGGCGTCGATCCGATCACCGGGTTCTACAGAGATGGATCGTGCAACACTGGACCGCAGGACCGTGGCAGCCACACGGTGTGCGCAGTAGTCACACGTGAGTTCCTCGAACACCAGCAACGCATCGGCAACGACCTCAGCACGCCCATGCCGCAATACCGGTTCCCGGGCCTAGTGCCGGGCGACAGGTGGTGCGTCACCGCGGGCAACTGGCTGCGGGCTCACCACGACGGGGTGGCAGCACCCGTAGTGCTGGCGTCGACGCATGAGAGGGCCGTCGACATCGTCCCACTGACCGTCCTGACGGAGCACGCAGTTGACGTGCCCGCCGATCCCGGCGGCCTCGGCGAGTAGTACGGCCGCGTTGCGTATCGTTTCGCCGATGACTCTCCCAAGCCAGCTCACCGACGCCTTCGCCGAGGAGTGGCAACGACTCGCCAAGCCCGGTGCGACCCTCGACGGCGCCGGGCGCGTCGAGGTAGCCGTGACGGCACGAGCCGCCTACGCCGGAGCGGCAACTCCCGAGGAGCCCGTCCATCAGGCCGCATCCACGATCTCGGCATCGCCGGCCTCCATACGCGAGGCGTGGGTCGAGGGCATCGCCTCCGAGATCGGCTACCCCACCTATGTCGAGGTCGCTGGAGTGGTTGCTCGGCTGACGGCGGTAGACACGGTGCATAGAGCTCTTGGCCTCGAGCTGATGGCGCTGCCGCAACCAGAGCCTGGCGAACCAACCGGCGAGGTCGACCCCGATCTGCGCAAGACATCAGCCTGGGTTCCGATGAAAGCAGCCAGCGTCGTCTACGCCCTGGGCATAGTTCCTGCGGAGATGAGAGCGCAGGAGATCATGAGCGGACCGCTCTATATGACCTACGAGGCAATGGACGATCCGGCGCACCCCGGCGTGATCACGAGGGCGCAGAAGGAACTAGTCGCTTCCCGCACCTCCGCCATCAACGAGTGCTTCTACTGAGTGCTGTCGCACAGCCTGATGCTCCGGGAGAGCGCCGCAGCCACCTCAATACCACTCGATGCCAGGGCGATAACAGATCCCTCGATCGACCCCCTCGTTCCAGCCGGCAGGTCCCTGCTGGCCTTCGTCGACGCTGCGCTCAGCGGCGAGGACCTCTCCGGCACAAGGGCCAATCTGGCGGCCGAGTTGGGATGGGACGGCACGGTGGCGGCGGCCGCCGTCATCGGCAACTTCGAGATGATGAACCGCATCGCAGACGCCATCGGCATGCCGGTCAGCCCAGGTGGTCTCGCTCGGACCGAGGAGTGGCGTGCTCTGCTCGGCCTCGACCGCTTCCGGCACTAGGAGCCTCCATCGAGTCATCCGGCCGCCGTACTGTGCTCGCCATGACCGAGTCCGCCGTCGCCGAACAGATCACGAACCTGCGGACACTCCTCGATAAGGGTGATGTCACTGCAGCGGCCGACCTGCTGGCCCACCTCCGCAACCGATGGCGCCACGAAGCGGCATCGTTCTCGCCAGAGGTGGTGGCAGCGTTGCGTCAGCATGCGGCGGACGTCAACACGGCGCAGCTCGAAGAGGTCGATGCGGTCCTCGAGAACACGTTCGGCTACTCATCGTTTCGTCCAGGACAGAGAGAGATCATCGAGGCTGCCATCTCGGGCCAAGACTGCATCGGCATCATGCCGACCGGCGCCGGCAAGTCGCTGACCTATCAACTGGCAGCTCGGGTCCTGGGAGGCACCTCGCTGGTCATTTCGCCGCTCATCGCACTGATGAAGGACCAGGTCGATGCCCTCGACGAGATGGGGGTGCGGGCCACCTTCCTCAACTCGAGCCTCGACTCCTCGGAGCGGGGACAACGCGTCGCCCGGATGCGGGATGGCGAATACGAACTGGTCTACGCCGCGCCGGAAGGCCTCGAGGCCTCAGTCGGAGCCGCACTCGCCAACATGGACCTGAGCCTCATCGCTGTTGACGAGGCGCACTGCATCTCGCAGTGGGGTCATGACTTCCGGCCCGCCTATCGCAAGCTGGCCGGCCTCAAGGAGCGCTTCGGCGTTCCGGTGCTGGCGCTCACCGCGACGGCGACCGCCGAAGTGACGCGCGACATCGAAACACAGCTCGGCCTATCCGACGTGGTGAGCTTCCGCGGATCGTTCTTTCGGCCCAACCTCAAGATCCACCTCTTCAAGAAGGGCGACCACGATGGCCGCCGTATCAAGGTCCGGGAATCGATAGGCAAGCTCTGCCTGGCCCGCAAGGGACAGAGCGGCATCGTCTACACCCTCTCGCGCGCCTCCGCCGAGTCAACCGCGGAGTATCTCAACCGCCTCGGGATCAGGGCGCTGCCCTACCACGCAGGCCTCAGCTCCGAGGACCGCACCATCGCGCAGGACGCCTTCATCCGCGACGACATCGATGTGGTCTGCGCCACCGTGGCCTTTGGCATGGGCATCGACAAGTCGAACGTTCGCTACGTCATCCACCGCGACATGCCCAAGTCGCTCGAGGGCTACTACCAGGAGATCGGCAGAGCGGGCAGAGATGGCGTTGACAGCGACTGCATCCTGTTCTACTCGTGGGCCGACGTGCTCAACCTGGAGCGCATGATGAGCCCCGGCGATGTGGGCGATGCCCACCGCCGCCAGATTCGATCCATGTACAACTGGGCCGACCAGGCTCGATGCCGCCATCAGACGATCGCCGGCTACTTCGGAGAGGAGCTGGAGCGGTGCGTCACCTCGTGCGACGTCTGCTCCGGAATCGACCTCCTCGCCGGACTTACCGCCCAGCCCAAGGCCGCGTTCACGACGACGACGCCCGGAATGGGGGATGCTCGCAGCTCACCCCTATTCGAGGACCTCAAGGCAGTGCGGCGCCAGCTGGCAGATGCCAAGGGAGTACCCGCCTACATCGTGTTCAGCGACGCCAGCCTCCTGGCCATGGCGGCGGCCAAACCAACAACCGAGGCCGAGCTGCTCAACGTCAACGGGGTTGGGCCCAAGAAACTGGAGTCGTACGGCGAGGCCTTCCTCGAGGTACTGCGGGCTGTCGAGTAGGCGCCCGTCGGTGGCGATAGATTCGGCGCATGGACACTCGATTCCTCGATCACCTGGCAGCCGAGACCGAGGGGCTCCGCGAGTCGGGCTTGTTCAAACAAGAGCGGACTATCGCCTCCCCCCAGGACGCCACGATCACCCTCGAAGATGGCCGTGAAGTTGTCAACCTGTGCGCCAACAACTACCTAGGACTCTCCAATCACCCTGCGCTCGTCGAGGCGGCGGACAAGGCCGTTCACGAATACGGCTACGGCATGTCTTCGGTCCGCTTCATCTGTGGCACCCAGAGCGTCCACCTCGACCTCGAGAGAGGACTCAGCGACTTCCTGAACACCGACGACACGATCCTCTACTCGTCATGCTTCGATGCCAACACCGGCCTCTTCGAGACTCTCCTCGGCCCCGAAGACGCCATCATCTCCGATGAGCTCAATCATGCATCGATCATCGACGGGGTCCGTCTATGCAAGGCCAAGCGCTTCCGCTACGCCAACAACGACATGGACGACCTGCGAGCCCAGCTGGAGGCGGCCGAGGACGCCCGTTTCCGCATGATCGCCACCGACGGGGTGTTCTCGATGGACGGGATAATCGCCAACCTGGTCGGGATCTGCGAGCTGGCCGACGAATACGACGCCCTTGTGATGGTGGACGACTCCCATGCGGTCGGCTTCGTCGGCGATCACGGCGGTGGGACCCCCGAGCACTGGGGCGTCCAGGACCGAGTCGATGTTGTCACCGGCACTCTCGGCAAGGCGCTCGGCGGTGCCTCGGGTGGATACACCTCGGGCCGCTCCGAGATCATCGGCTGGCTGCGGCAGCGTTCCCGGCCCTATCTCTTCTCCAACTCGTTGGCCCCGGTAATCGCCGCCACCTCTCTGACCGTGCTGCGGATGCTGCGCGAGAGCGACGAACTGCGACTGCGGCTACGAGACAATTCTGCCTACTTCCGAGCCGGAATGGAGTCCGCTGGATTCTCCTTGGCGGGCGCCGGCCACCCCATCATCCCGGTGCTGCTGGGCGATGCCCGCCTCGCCACCGAGCTGGCCGACGGCCTGTTGGACGAGGGCATCTACGTCATCGGCTTCTCGTTCCCCGTCGTCCCCGAGGGTGAGGCGCGCATCCGCACCCAGATGTCTGCCGCCCACACCACCGACCACCTCGATCGAGCCATCGCTGCCTTCACCAAGGTCGGCGCCGGACTGGGGGTTATCGCCTGATGCGAGCCCTGGTCAAAGCGCGGCCCGAGCCCGGCATCTGGATGGAGGACATCGACCGCCCCGCCGTTGGGCACAACGACGTGCTGATCCAGGTTGCCAAGAGCGCCATATGCGGCACCGACCTCCACATTGTCAACTGGGACACATGGGCACAGCACACCATCGGCGTGCCCATGGCCATCGGCCACGAGTTCGTCGGCCGGGTCGTCGAGGTCGGTTCCGAGGTCGACCGTCTCGAGGTAGGCCAGCGGGTGGCGGCCGAAGGCCACATCACCTGCGGGGTGTGCCGCAACTGCCGCGCCGGCAGGCGCCACTTCTGCATCAACACGGTTGGCGTCGGGGTCGACAGGCCGGGGGCCTTCGCCGAGTTCGTCGCCATCCCCGCCTTCAACGCCTATCCGGTCCCAGACGACATCGACGATTCCATTGCCAGCCTTCTCGACCCCCTCGGCAACGCCACCCATACCGCTCTCGAGTACGACCTCGTCGGTGAAGACGTCCTCGTCACGGGATCTGGCCCCATCGGGATGATGGTCGTCGCCATCGCCCGTCACGTCGGAGCCCGCTACGTGGTGGCAACAGACATCAATCCCTACCGGTTGGAGATCGTCGCCAAGATGGGCGCGGACCGCGCCGTCGAGGCCACCTCGACCGACCTCAGCGCCCTCATGCGCGATCTCGGCATGACCGAAGGCTTCGACGTCGGACTCGAGATGTCCGGCGTCGCGGCTGCCCTGCAGCAGATGCTGGACGCCATGAACAACGGGGGCAACGTCGCGTTGCTCGGCATCCCGAGCCAGGAACGCAACCCGATCGATTGGAACGAGATCATCTTCAAAGGCCTCACCCTCAAGGGCATCTACGGTCGCAAGCTGTTCGAGACCTGGTACAAGATGATCGCCATGCTGGAGACCGGCCTCGACATCCGCCCGGTCATCACGCACGAGTTCCGGGCAGACGACTACGAGGAAGCCTTCGCGGCAGCCGCTTCGGGAGACGCCGGCAAGGTGCTGCTCGACTGGGGCTAGGCGGGAGCCCTCGACTAACCCAACATGACGGACCGCCCTCTCCACCCTGCGCTTCCGGAACGGAGCCGGGTCGTGATCGTCGGTGGGGGCATCATCGGCTGCAGCGTCGCCTACCACCTGGCGCACCTGGGCTGGACAGATGTCACCGTGCTCGAGCGCGATCGGCTGACATCCGGCAGCACATGGCACGCAGCCGGGCTCGTGGTGACGTTCGGATCGATGTCCGCGACGTCGACCGAGATGCGCATGTACACCCGCGACCTGTACGGCAGGCTCGAAGCCGAGACCGGCCTGGCAACGGGATTCAGTCCGATCGGCTTCATCGAGCTGGCCACCGAGCCGGACCGCCTCGAGGAGTACCGGCGCGTCGCCGCCTTCAACCGGTACATGGGGATCGACGTCCACGAGATCTCCCCCGGCGAGGTAGCCGAGCGCTTCCCCATGGCTCGCACCGACGACGTGCTCGCCGGATTCCTGGTTCAAGAGGACGGCAAGGCCAACCCGGTCGACGTGACGATGTCTCTGGCGAAAGGGGCGCGTCAGCTCGGAGTCGACATCGTCGAGGGTGTTTCGGCCAGCGGGCTCATCCGCCAGGGCGGCGCCGTCACAGGAGTTCGGACCGCGTCCGGCGACATCGAGGCCGAGTACGTCGTCAACTGTGCTGGCATGTGGGCCCGTCAGCTCGGCGACGCGGCTGGTGTCAACATCCCGCTGCAGGCGGCCGAGCACTACTACCTGTTGACCGAGCCGATAGACGGAGTCTCCCGGACGTGGCCGATCATCGAGGACCCTGCCTCCTTCGGCTACTACCGCGAAGAGGGCGGCGGCCTGCTGATAGGCCTCTTCGAGCCGGAGTGCGCACCGTGGAGGGTCGAGGGCATTCCCGATGACGCCAGCTTCGCGGAGCTGCCGCCCGACTGGGACCGCATGGCGCAGTACGTAGAGAAGGCCATGGGCCGCGTACCAGCGGCCATGGAAGCCGGCATCAAGAAGCTGTTCTGCGGACCGGAGAGTTTCACGCCGGACCTGCAGCCGGTGGTCGGCGAGGCTCCCGAGCTGAAGAACTACTTCGTGGCCGCTGGCTTGAACTCGATCGGCATCCTCACCGGCGGCGGACTGGGTCGGGTGCTCGCCCGCTGGATCGTCAACGGCCGGCCGGACGTCGACGTCACGGGCTTCAACATCGACCGCTTGCACCCCTACCAGGCCGAACCGGAATATCGCCGAGCCCGCACCGTCGAGTCGCTGGGCTTGGTGTATCAGGCCCACTACCCCGGCCGGCCCATGGAGACGGCGCGGGGCGCCAAGCTGTCGCCTCTGCACCAACAGCTGACCGCGGGCGGCGCCTACTTCCGAGAGGTCAGCGGCTGGGAGTCACCCGACTGGTACGCCCCCAGCGGCGTCGAACCCGCCATCGAACGCTTGTCGTGGGGCCGCCAGAACTGGTTCCCCTATTGGCAGCAAGAACACGAAGCCGCCCGCAACGGCGTGATCCTCATGGACATGTCCTTCATGTCGAAGTTTCTGGTGCAAGGGCCGGACGCCGGCCCGATGCTGGATCGGATATCCGCCGGCAGTGTTGACGGGCCCTCGGGTGTCATCACCTATACGCAGTGGCTCAACGAGGGCGGAACCCTCGAGGCCGACCTCACCGTGACCAAACTCGACCAGGAGCGGTTCTGGGTGGTGGCGACGGATACCGCCCATCGCCACGTAGAGGCCTGGATGCAGCGTCACATCGCACCGGATATGGCGGTCACCGTGACGGACGTGACCGCGAGCTATGCCCAGATCAACGTCCAGGGACCGCTGTCTCGCCGGCTGCTGCAGTCCGTCACCTCGGAGGACCTTTCCGGCTTCGAGTTTCGCACTGGCCGGCACATCGACATCGGTTCGGCCAGCGTGCTGTGCATCCGCATCACCTACGTCGGCGAGCTGGGCTACGAGCTCTACGTTCAAGCAGACGAGGCGGGCTCGGTCTACGACCGGCTGGTCGATGCCGGACAAGCCTTCGACCTCCGACACGCCGGCCTCAAGGCACTGACCAGCTTGCGCATGGAGAAGGGCTATCGGGACTACGGACACGACATGGACAACACCGACACCATCTGGGAGGTCGGCCTGGGCTTCGCCGTCGACCTGGCCAAGCCCTTTGTCGGCCGCGAGGCCGTGTTGGCGCAGCAGGCTGCCGGACCGCCCACCCGCCGACTTGCCCAGGTCCTCGTCACTGACCCCGAGCCGCTGATGCACCACGGCGAGATCGTGCGCCGCGACGGCGAAGCGGTCGGCTACATCCGGGCGGCCTCATACGGCTTCACGCTCGGAGGTGCCGTCGGGCTGGCAATGATCGAGGCGGGTGAGCCGGTCACTCAGTCCTACCTCGACCGCGGCGCCTGGGAAGTCGATATCGCAGGTGCGCGGTATCCGGCTCAGGCATCGCTAGCGCCGCTCTACGACCCCAAGATGGCACGGGTCAAGGGCTGATACACCCCTCGATTCGGACCGCCATCTAGCCCTCCCAAAGTTCGCCATCGGGGAAGAAGACGACGAAGTCCTCGGGAAAGGACGTGAAGCCCGGGAGTTTGTCGAGAGTCTGATCGGCGAGCGGTCCCGAGCGACCAACACCCAAGAAGGCATCGAAGACCGTTCCCGTCGCCACATCGACAAGCCCGTTCGGAGTCAGCTCCAGCTCGACCACCGAGGCATCGAGCCTTCTGCTGAAGACCGACCACCTGGCTGCGTCGTCTGGGTCGATCACGACTGCGATCTCCACGCCTGCAACAACATCGTTGATGACGCCCACCTGACGAAGAGCAGGAATGCCATATGCAGCGGCCCCGGTGCCGAGATCGACAACGACCGCCATCTGCTCGAGATGGAACCCGGTGGTCCAACCGGCTACGTCGAGGGCAACGGTGTCGGGATAGGCAGTCAGCCAGGCGTCCCATGTAGTAAGCGTCGACGGGAGAAGCTCAAGCCGTTCACCCTTGAGAGGTCCCAGGATTGCCTCACCGAGAGGCTGACTCCAGACCGACCCGGTGTCGTGGTCCCACCATGTCATAGCGTTGCCCCACAGGGCCCCCTGGTTGCCGAAGGACACAGTGGTGCCCCCGACCCGGCGGCGATGGACCATCGCCGTTCCGCACAGCGGTCACCAGGAGACGAGAATCGGCGTGTCTCCCAGTGAGTCGATGACCATCTCGCGCGAATTGAGGTGCGTCACCGGGTAGGCCTTCGCTACCTCGTCATTGGCAACCCCGATGACCAACGAATCTGGCGGCCAATCGACCAGGGTGGGTGACGTGAACTCAGGGTCATAAACGGGTGGGATCTGGTCACGATCGAGAAGAGGCCGAAAACCCTCGGGCAGGGATTCTCCGGCGGTGACTGGGTCATAGACGCCAACTTCGAAGCTTGGTTCTGTGGTGCGTGGGGACGGATCGGGGGACGAACGCACAGCTGCCGTGGTTGTGCTACTGCCGCTGTTCGGTGCCTCTGCAGAGTCGCCACTGAACAGAGCTGCTGCCACCACTGAGATCCCAACCACGGCAGTTGCCCCGCTCAGCCACGAGGCAGCATGCCGTGTCATCTTCATACCTTGGCTAACGGCGATCCCCCCCGAGGTGTTCCCTAGGCCAGCGTCATGACCCGGTTTGGGCTGAGAAGGAACGGTGGCAGGTACGCAGGGATGTTGGAGAAGGGCAAGACTTCGGGCGCAAGGGCGATGCCGAGAGCATCGTTCATGAACTGGCGCCGCCTCTCGATCCTCTGCCACGCTCCGGGGTATTGGGTGGCAAAAGCCCGACGCAGCGACTCGTCGGCGAGGGCAACGCCGTCCTCGATATTGGTCGTGAAGTACTCGGTGCCTGTTGCGGGGATGATGTCGACTTGTAGCGCCATGCCCGACCGCAGCTCGGTCGTCGATCCCGGCGCCATCGGCGAGTTGACCCACTCATCCAGCGAGATCTGATGGCCGGGATTCAAGAAGATGCCGAAGAAGTCGTCGCCCAAGTGGCGATCAACGATCTCGTGGAAGACTGCTCCTGGTTGGCCGATGCGAAGAGCCCCGTACCACTCGGCCACTGCCTCAAAGTAGGGACCGACGAGCCGATCAACGTAGTCGGCGATGCTGCCGGGTAGCTCCCCAGCATCCTCGACGACGAACCCCGCTCGGCAGTTCAAGGCCCCCCAGATGCCAAAGGCGACGGTGAAGCGATCGCCGCGTTCTATCCGCCGGTCGCCGGGGCTGAGCAAGCCAAGAGAAGCTCGATCGCCGCCTGTCAACATCAAGTGGCAAGAAAGCGGCATACCGTTCCACTGCAGCAGCCGGACCGCCTCGTCCTCCCGCATTCCCGGCTCCAGGCCAAACAGGAGTCGCTTGACGCCGTTCGACGTATGGCACGCTGCGTACTCAAAGGCCGCGAGCTGCTCGACCTCGTTGATCACCCGCAGCCCATCGGCGGCGCCGATAAGCAGGTCGGTGGCGTTTTCGACAATGCCGGCCTCGCCGGTGACGCGACGGAGCTCGTCGACGATGAACGCCGGGGCATCCATCTGGTCGCGGCTGGCGTACTCCTTCCACCCGACGACGCCGATCCGGCTGCCTTGCCCTACCCCCTCGTCGGCGAGGATGTCGGCGAGCGGGCGGGACTCGCCGCGTGGCTGGCTCGGAAGACTGAGGTCTTGGAACATGTGGCGCCGCATCGCTACCGGTGCCTGTCCAGCCATCCCGTAGCACTCGTTGCCAACCAGGATGGCGGGCTCGGCGGCGGCTCCCAGTACCAGTATCGCTTCTTCGAATCGGGGGTCGAATCCGGTGAGGTAAGACAGGTTGGCGCTGTGCTCCCGATCTGCGTAGACCACCAGGCCGTCGTAGCCTCGTTCTTCCACTCGGGTGCGCAGTCGTTGCAGGCGAGCCTCGTATACCGCTTTCGGAATCTCAGGCATCTCATCCGGCATTCCGAATTCAGGGAGCACGATCTGGTCGAGCCGAGCCTTAGTCATCGTGACCCCACATCAATCTTGCGGGAGCCACAGCGTCGGCTCGGCCGCACCACGGTCGATGATCGCGAAACTGTTC
>Ga0224508_10003342_pt1 | contig 13274 bp, 9 predicted proteins | sample SF_Jan12_sed_USG_4_FD_170157 | JGI IMG/M metagenome (GOLD analysis project Ga0224508, IMG submission 170157) | Sediment microbial communities from San Francisco Bay, California, United States - SF_Jan12_sed_USGS_21 | ecosystem: Environmental > Aquatic > Marine > Sediment | place: USA: California...
AGTCTCGATTACTCATAAGTTTTCCTCCACGATTTCGCCCAGTTCCTCGGCCTGGTGCAGCACGCCAACGGCGTCTTCCACATCGATCTGTATTGCTATGCCGGTACCCGGCTTCGCATCGAACTCACCGACCTCACCGATGTGTTCGAGAATATGCCGGCTTAGGTGTTGTTCGACGAGCAACAGCAAAACATCACGCTGCGTTGCCAGCGTCAGACCCAGGAACGTCTTGCTTTCCTTAATACCTTCGCCGCGCGCATGATTGATGACTGTACATCCGGTTGCGCCGGCATCGCGAGCCGCCAACATAATGGCGTCAGTTTTACTGTCTTCGACAAATGCGATGATGAGTTTGAAATGCATGATTCTGGTCCTTTGCTAAATACCAATTAGATCTGTCGAGGCGCAGTGAAACGCTCCCTCAACACCGAAATCTGGGCATATGCGAGCACTGAGATGATCGGAAACAGACTCGCAAAGGCCACTAATCCAAAACCGTCCAGCAGCGCGGTACGACCAGGCACGGCCTCTGCCAACCCAAGTCCGAGTGCGGTTATGATGGGTACGGTTACAGTCGATGTTGTAACACCACCGGAATCATAGGCCAATGGAACGATCAGTTTTGGCGCTACCATGGTTTGAAAAATGACAATGGTGTAGCCGGCTGCAATGAAAAAGTGCAGCGGCATGCCTGTCACGATCCGGTAACAGCCGAGACCGACGCCGACGCCGACGCCAATTGCCACTGCCACCCGCAATCCCCAAATACCGATGGCGCCGCCGGAGACCTGGTTCGCTTTCAACGAGACGGCAATCAACGCCGGTTCGGCCAGTGTTGTACTGATGCCGATGGCAGATGCAAACAGATACACCCAGTAATACTGCGCCCATCCCGGAACGCCAGCCTGATCCGCAAGCGTGCCAAGAAAAGCCGGGTCTGTGAGCTTCTGCGCCATCAGGCGCCCCAGCGGGAACAGTGCCTGTTCCAGGCCGACGAGAAAGCACCCCAGGCCGACCACCACGAATACGAAGCCTGCGATGATTCGCTTGCCGCCCGGCATCGGCTTGCCAATCACGACCCGCTGAAACAGAAAAAGAAAAATAACAATAGGCAGCACGTCGAGCGCACTATCGACGACGATACCAGCGCTGGCCGCGATCAGGTCCAATGCACGAATATCCCGAATCCGAGAACGAAAAGAATTGGCGTCAAAGAAGCAAATGCGATGAGACCGAAACCGTCAGTCATCGGGTTTCTATTGCGAATCGAACTCGCAAGCCCGACGCCGAGCGCCGTGACCAGTGGTACCGTAACTGTCGAGGTAGTCACACCCCCGGAATCATAGGCTATCCCGATGATCTCCTTCGGCGCGATTGTCGTTATGAGCACAACCAGGAGATATCCGCCGATAATCATCGCGGGCAGTGACCAGTTGAGGAGTATCCTCAGCACACCGAGCATCAATGCGACGCCCACCGCCACGGCAACCGTCAGTCTCAATCCCAGGGCGTAGTCGTTTTTCGCATTCAGCGAAGACTCGATTTCTTGCGCCTGTGCCGCAACGTCTGCAGCCTCGCTTGCAACCGCAATCAGTGCAGGCTCCGCTATGGTCGTACCGAAGCCGAGCAGGAACGCGAATATCATCAGCCAAAACACACTGCCTTTTGTTGCGAGTGAATGGGCCAGAGTCTCGCCCACCGGGTACAGCGCCATGCGAAGACCATAAATGAACAGCGTTAGCCCGACGACGACCAGCAGCCCACCGTATGCCAGCGGTATCAGATCGGCCGCAGGCTGCCGGAATACAAGAATCTCAAATACGCCGATTACAGCGACGATCGGTAACAGATCACGAAGGCTGCTTAGTGCGTCACTGCCCAGAGCAAGGAGCGATTTTTTCATTTCGGTTCATATCATGATTTATCTTGCATCCCAGTATTGCCATCTGCGCGTAAAACGACTTTCCAGGATTCATCTCTACAGTTCTATCAACCCTCGCGGACGACAATCCACGCGGCCGAAGTCCTATTGCATGAATGTCGTAGCCAAGAATCACCCATGATGCCAGCACGGCTTTCCCACGTGGTTAATTGCCAGTTACTCATCGTTAAATTTTACAGACGGCGCAGGTCTACATATTGCCTTTCAGAATTTCGATCGCACAGTAGCTCGCGCCAAGCAAACCGGGTTGTGGGTGTAGTATCACCTGCGTCGGAATTTTTTCCACCAGCGAACGGTGACGTCCTTTCCTTTCGAATCCCGTGCGGAACCGGCTGTTGGCGATCATTTCCGCATTACGCTTGACGATGCCTCCGGCAATATAGATACCATCGGCCGCGCCCAGAGACAGTGCGAGATTGCCAGCGACCTGTCCTAAGACCTCGAAAAAAAGTTGCACGGATTCGGCTGCGGTCGACTCGCTGCTTGCGGTGGCCGCAGAAAAAATCTCTGCCGCAGAAAGCCGTACATTTTTTTCTCCCCGAATTTTGCTCAGCGCCCAGTAAATGTTTCTCAGGCCGGGGCCGGACACAAGCCGTTCATCCGACACCCGGTCAAAGCGATCGCGCAATTGAGTGAGGATCTCAACCTGCACCTGCGTTTCGGGCGCGAAACCAACGTGGCCTGCTTCGCCGACGATTGGAAATATTTTGTCACCTCTCTTGCACAGGCCGGCGCCCCCCAAGCCTGTACCGGGGCCGACGATGCCCAGTGTGAAGTCTGCTTTTTCCAAATCGCCAGGCTGTGGCAATCCTACGGGGACGCAGTCGGATTCCTGTAACCAGGGAATCGAATATGCAATCGCCTCGAAATCGTTAAGCAATCTGACACCGGCGGTGTCGAATTCATTCCGCAAATCGCCGGATTCAATAATCCAGCTATTGTTTGTAAAGCGAACAACACCGTCAACGATCGGACCCGCCGCGGCAATACAGATGGCTTCGGGCTTGCTGGCTTCGACCTGTTTCAGATAGGCGCTGAATGCCAGGTCGGCAGACGCAAAGTCAGCGCACTGATAGGTCTTCTCGTCCGAGAAGCCCGGGTGACTTGCAGTAGCCAGGGCGAATCGCGCATTGGTTCCACCGATATCGCCGACCAGCAAACAGGGGGCCGCCATTTTCCTTCCTCGTACCCGGCTCATTGAATTATTTTCGCTGCGCGTATTTCCCGATCTCTATGCTCTCACACGATGGGCCTTGCCGCACCACCGGTCAGGATTCCAAAAATACGCATTCCAAACGTCTTCGGCATGGATGGTGTTGCATTTTCGCCATGAAGTCGTTTGACTAACCGCCTTTACGAGGACGAACTCGCCGGCCTGTGCCGCGGCGGTCGATCGAGCCCGAAATCGGGAGTAATAATTGATACTGCCACTCAAAAAACAAGCCGGCATGTGTTTGCATGTGACTTCGTTGCCAGGCAAGTACGGCATCGGCGAGGTTGGCAATGCCGCGCATGATTTCATCGACGCACTGGCGTCGATGAATCTTGCTGTCTGGCAACTATTGCCAACGGGACCAACGGCTTACGGGGATTCACCCTATCAGCCGCTGTCGACATTTGCCGGTAATGAACTGCTGATTGATATTGAATCGCTGATTCGACTCGGTCTATTGAAGCCGAGTGAGGCAGATACGCTGTGTGATTTACCGCGGGACACCGTGGACTTCGGCAGACTGATTCCGCTCAAGTATGCCTTGCTCTCACAAGCGGCGGGCAGGTTTGCATCGCGGGCAGATTCGCGCCTCAAAGCGGACTTCGATCAGTACCTGGAGGACAACGACGAGTGCTGGCTGCACGATTACGCCATCTATCGCGTGTTGAAAAGTCTGCACTGCGAGAAGCCGTGGCCGGAATGGGATCAGCCGTTTGCACACCGGGACGGCGCTGCAATAGCGAAGTTCGAAAATGATGCCGGAGAGCGGATTGCCTGTATCAAAATTCTGCAGTTTCTTTTTCATCATCAATGGAATGCACTGCACAGCTACGCATCCGAAATGGGTATCGGTTTGTTCGGAGACATGCCGATTTATATTGCGCTCGACAGCGCTGATGCCTGGGCCCATCCGGACATCTTGCGCATCGATCGCGAAGGACGGCTCGACGACGTTGCCGGCGTACCGCCGGATTATTTCAGTGAAGACGGCCAGCTGTGGGGTAACCCTTTGTACGACTGGAAACATCATGCCGAGAACGGATTTGCCTGGTGGATCGAAAGGATGCGTTATTCAATCGCTATGGCTGATCTGGTCAGGATCGACCACTTTCGCGGCTTTGAAGGGTTCTGGTCGGTTCCCGCCCAATCTCAAACGGCACGTAACGGCAAGTGGGAGCCCGGCCCGGGCGACGCTATTTTTGAGGCCATGCGCAACTCGCTCGGCGACCTGCCGATCGTTGCCGAAGACCTCGGCGTCATTACCCCGGAAGTCGAATCGCTCAGGGATCGGTATGAGATTCCCGGCATGAAAGTTCTGCAGTTCGAGGTCACCGCAGACGACTTCGATGTTGCCGATATCCGGGAAAATTGTGTTTGCTACACCGGCACACACGATAACGACACGACGGTTGGGTGGTTTCACGGCAGCCCTGACGATACGCGGCCGAGAAAGGAAATCGTAGCGACTCAGGAGATCGTCCTCGAGTTGACCGACGGCCGGCCCGAAACCATTCACAATGACCTGATCAACTTCGCTTTTGGCAGCAACGCCAGAGTCGCAATTGCGCCGATGCAGGATTACCTCGGTCTCGGATCGGAAGCTCGACTGAATACGCCTGGCACATCCAGCAACAACTGGCGCTGGCGCCTGCTGCCAGAGCAGTTGACGTCCGAACTTCACGAATCCATCCGGGAAATGACAGGCTCAAGCGGCCGCGGTACGCCTTGCTAAGGCTTACACGCATATTGCGGCCTCTCGCACATTATCTTCTGACAAATTCCCTGTGCCACGCGGGCCGTGTGCCACACTGCAGACTCAGCGTGTTCGCTGAGCCCCAAGCTACGTTAAACTGCAGGGGACTCATTCAGCCTGCGCGGAAGAATAACAATGACAGACAACAACCACAGCGACGATGCCCGGTACGTCAGCCGTCTGACCCGTGAGACTCTCGCATTGATTCTGGCTGGCGGTCGGGGATCGCGGCTGTACGAGCTGACAGCATGGAGAGCCAAGCCCTCGCTGCACTTTGCTGGCAAATTTCGAATCATCGACTTCGCCTTGTCCAACTGCATCAACTCTGGCGTTCGGCGCATCGGTGTGCTGACGCAATACAAAGCGCACTCCCTGATTCATCATCTGGTCAACGGCTGGTCCTGGTTTCAGGCCGGTAATCGCGAATTTGTAGAGATTCTGCCGGCGTCGCAGCGAATAGGAGGCGAATGGTACCGGGGCACGGCAGATGCTGTTTATCAGAATCTGGATATAATCCGCACGCATCAACCGCGGCTGGTGCTGATACTGGCCGGCGATCACGTATACAAGATGGATTACGGTCGCCTCCTCGTAGCGCACGAAGAAAAGGAAGCGGACATGACCGTGTGTTGCATCGAAGTGCCGATTGCGGAGGCGGCGGGTACTTTGGGTGTCATGACGGTCGACGAGAACGGCCGGGTTATTGCGTTCCACGAGAAGCCGGAAAACCCGATGCCAATCCCCGGCCAGACGAAGCTGTGCCTGGCTTCGATGGGCAATTATGTCTTCAACACCGATTTCCTGTACGAGCAACTTATCAGGGACGCTGACACGCCGGGAACACAGCATGATTTCGGGCGCAATGTAATCCCGTCGATGATCAAGGATTACCGTGTATATGCGTACCCGTTTCGTGATCCTGAAACATCGGACCAGGCATACTGGCGCGACGTCGGAACGCTCGATGCCTTCTGGGAAGCCAACATGGAACTGGTGTCTGTGATCCCGCAGCTGAACCTGTACGACAGCTTGTGGCCAATATACACGCGTCAACTCCAGATTCCGCCCGCCAAGTTCGTTTTCGACGACGCCGACCGCAGGGGTGACGCAATCCAATCGATGGTATCCGGCGGGTGCGTCATATCCGGCGCGAGCGTCAGGAAGTCGCTGCTGTTTTCGAACTGCAGGGTGGAATCCTACAGCCTGGTCGAGGATTCGGTCGTTTTGCCCGACGTCGAAATCGGCCAGCATTGCCGGATTCGCCGCTGCGTCATCGACCGCGGCGCCAGAATCGACGACAACGACGTTATCGGGGAGGATCGCGATGCAGATCGCGCACGCGGATTTCGTGTGACGGAGAGCGGACTCACGCTGGTCACACCGGATATGCTGGGACAACATCTGCATTTCACGCGTTAGACCGGACCGATACTATTAATAAGAAGCGAATCATCCTGGCCGCAGCGGAGAACGGTGCACTCCCGGGCGGCAAAGCCGGTGGCGTTGCCGATGTCCTGCGGGACTTGCCTGTGGCGCTTGCCGACATCGGCTGGCAACCAACAGTAATTTCTCCGTCATATGGGATGCTCCACAGGCTGCCGGGCGCAGGCCTGATCGCCGATATTGGATTCGAATTTGCGGGTAGTGCCGAGCGCGCCGGCGTTTTTCGAATTCCAGGCCAGGATCCGCGCATCGAACACCTGGTCGTGGAGAATCCGTTGCTGTCGCCGCAAGGCCCGGGAATTATCTACTGCGACGACGATTCAAACCGGCCATTTGCGACCGACGCCAGCAAATTCGCTTTGTTCAGTGCTGCTGTTGCAGCGTACATTTGCCAGCTCGATGAGGCGCCCGATATCCTGCATCTGCACGACTGGCACGTGGCTCTGGTTCTGGCCTTGCGCCAATACGACTCGTCGTCGGCAGCGCTGCGCAACATACACACGGTATATACGATTCATAACCTGGCCCTGCAGGGAATTCGCCCTTTGAAAGATGACGAGTCATCGTTTAAGGCCTGGTATCCAAATCTCGAATACAAGGAAGAAGACCTGTTGGATCCGCGTTATGCGGACTGCATAAACCCGATGGCGGCTGCAATCCGGATGGCAGACAAGCTCAACACCGTGTCGCCGACGTATGCACGGGAAGTCCTCGAAGCCAATGACCCGGCGCGGGGCTTTAGCGGCGGAGAGGGGCTGGAAAACGAATTGCGCGACGCATTCGTACATAAGCGACTGACGGGCATCCTGAATGGTTGTGCATACCCGAAACGTGACCGGCGTCGTCCCGGCTGGCGGCGATTGATCGAGACGTCGATCGGCGAACTCGCCGACTGGAGCAAAAAGTCACCCACCAGGTCGTCGATGCACGCTGCTGCGGCAGATCGTCTCAGGGGTTTTGCCGCGAAGCGGCCGGCGAATGTTCTGGTCAGCATCGGCAGATTAACGCCGCAAAAAGCATCGTTGTTTTTGCAAGAGACAGGCACCGGCATGAGCGCCCTGGATGTGATCCTCGACGACTTGGGCGACGGCGGTATCTTCGTCATGCTTGCCAGCGGTGACAAGCGGCTCGAGCATCGAATTGCCTACATGACGGAGCATCGTCACAATTTCGCGCTGCTCTGCGGATACTCCGACGTGCTTGCTGAACTGCTGTACAAGGCTGGCGATCTGTTCCTGATGCCGAGCAGTTTCGAGCCTTGCGGCATCAGCCAGATGCTGGCGATGCGGGACGGCCAGCCTTGCGTCGTGCATGCCGTCGGCGGCCTCAAGGATACCGTTCGTGATGGCGAGACCGGTTTTGTATTCAGCGGTAGATCGCCAGTGGAACAGGCGGAGAGATTTGCGGCGGCGGTACGTCGTGCTCTACTCATGAAAACAAATGATACCGATCGCTGGTTAAAGATACGTACGCAGGCTGCAGCCGCACGATTCAGCTGGAACGTAGCCGCAGAACAATACCAGAGGGTTCTTTATGGACATGCTGGCGGCTGACAAGCAGAAAAACGCTGCCGGGCTGGACGCGCTGGCAAGCGGCCGACACACCGACTCGTTTGCTTTGCTTGGTGTACACAAGTCCGGCGGCGAGCGTATTGTCAGATCCTTTCAGCCGCAGGCAGGTAAAGTTTCGTTAATTGATTCGGACGGTGAAGTCCTGTCACTAATGGAACGTATTCATGACGACGGTATTTTTGCCGCCGTCATGCCTCCACGCAAAAGACACTATCTGTTGCGCGTCGAGTCAAATGATGGACAAATACTCGATATCGAAGACCCGTATCGGTTTCCGTCTTCGCTGGGCGAGACAGACCTGTATTTGCTGGGTGAAGGTTCGCATCAAAATATCTTTGCAACGCTGGGCGCACACTACATCGAGCTGCTCGGAGTCACCGGAACGCGCTTTGCCGTCTGGGCACCAAACGCGTCACGCGTGAGCGTCATCGGAGATTTCAACGACTGGGACGGACGTCGGCACTTCATGCGTCTGCATCCCGGGAATGGCATTTGGGAAATCTTCGTACCGGGTGTCGAATCCGGTGCTTTGTACAAGTTCGAACTGCTGGATCGGGACGGCACGCTTTTGCCATTTAAATCTGACCCGCTCGCGCATTATTACGAACGACCGCCAGGTAATGCGGCCATCGTCTACAAGAGCCGCTATCGCTGGTCCGATAAAAAGTGGATGCAGAAACGCCGAGTCGAGCCCGCACTCGACGAGCCGGTCAGCATTTACGAAGTTCACCTCGGCTCCTGGCGACGAAAAGTGGAGGATGGCAATCGTCCATTAAGCTATCGGGAGCATGCTGACGAATTGATCGCCTATGTTCGCGACATGGGATTCACACATATCGAGCTGCTGCCGATTACTGAGCATCCGTTCGACGGATCCTGGGGTTACCAGCCGATCGGCATGTACGCACCGACGCAGCGCTTCGGCGAACCGGACGATTTCCGGTATTTGGTCGATCGTTGTCATCAAGCCGCTATCGGCGTCATCACAGATTGGGTGCCGGCGCACTTTCCCCGTGACGAACATGGTCTGAGCCGCTTCGACGGCACGGCATTGTACGAACACGAGGACCCGCGCAGAGGCGAACATGCAGACTGGGGAACGCTCATTTTCAACTATGGGCGGCGTGAGGTTGTCAATTACCTCATCGGCAGCGCGCTCTACTGGATCGACGAGTTCCATATCGATGCCCTGCGCGTCGACGCGGTCGCATCGATGTTGTACCTCGATTATTCGAGGGAGGACGGCGAATGGATACCGAATGAATTTGGCGGCAACGAAAATCTTGAAGCGGTTGAGTTTCTGCGCCAGTTGAATCACGAAATTCACGCCAGAGGTGCTACGTCATTTGCGGAGGAGTCCACGGCCTGGGCGGGCGTGTCTCACCCAACCTACACGGGCGGCCTCGGCTTTACTTACAAGTGGAACATGGGTTGGATGAATGATTCGCTTTCCTACATGGCCGAGGATTCAGTCCATAAGAAGCACCACCACGACAAGATGACGTTCGGCCTCGTCTATGCTTTCAACGAGAATTTTGTGCTGCCGTTGTCGCATGACGAGGTTGTTCACGGCAAACGATCATTACTTGGCAAAATGCCGGGCGATGACTGGCAGAAGTTCGCAAGTCTGCGCGCGTATTTCGCGACGATGTTCTGCCATCCCGGAAAAAAACTCCTATTTATGGGGGCCGAGCTGGCACAACATCAGGAATGGAGCCATGAGCGCTCGCTCGACTGGAATCTGCTCGAATACCCGGCGCACAGCGGCGTACAGAAACTGATTCGAGATCTGAATCACTTGTACAGGCAGACACCAGCCTTGCATCAGATAGACTTCAGCCCGGATGGCTTCGAATGGATCGACTGGCAAGACCGCGACAACAGCGTATTCTCGTGGCTGCGGCGTGACAGGGATGGCAATAATGTGCTGTGTGTTGTCAATTTCACGCCTGTAATTCGTTACGATTATCGCGTCGGTACACCGGTCGGCGGCAGGTACCGGGAGCTTGTAAATACTGACTCTGCAGAATACGGCGGCAGCAACGTCGGCAATTCGGGCGATATCGGTGCTGAAACGCACAAATCGCATGGCCGACCGTTTTCGCTGAAATTGACTCTACCGCCGCTCTCTGCACTGATTTTGCAACCGGCAGCTATTGAGGACGCTGCCTGATGGAGGTCAAAAATGGCTGTACGTTCCGATGAAACGACCGGTATTGGCGATATGGAGCTGTTGCAAACGCCAGCGTTGCCGATGACCGCGGACGCCATCCTCGCCGACTTTACGCATTACTTTGGCCGCATGCTCGGCCGGCGCACGATTCGCACACAATCGCCTTTTCTCTATCAGGCAGTCGTATTCGCGGCACGCGACCGACTGATGGAGCGCTGGAATCAAACGCGTATCGCCATGGAACGCGACGACGGCCGCTGGGTCTGTTACCTCTCCTTGGAATTCCTGATGGGACGACTTCTGAGCAACGCGCTGTTGAGCCTCGGTATCGAGGACGAAACCTCTGAGGCCCTCGGACGACTGGGCCTGGATCTCGAAAACGTCTATGAGCGCGAACATGACGCCGGCTTAGGCAACGGTGGGTTGGGCCGGCTGGCCGCCTGCTTTCTGGACAGTTGCGCAACGCTGGGCTTACCCGTCATGGGCTATGGCATACGTTACCGGTACGGCATGTTCCATCAACGCATCGAGAATGGTCATCAGGTTGAAGAGCCGGATTGCTGGCTACGCGAAGGCTTTCCATGGGAGATCGAGCGCATCGAATTCGCTCAGACCGTCAAGTTCGGTGGACGCAGCACGAGCCGCAGCGATCATAAAGGGAACACACAATATGAGTGGATCGATACTCACGATGTTCTCGCTATCCCCTTCGATGTGCCGATTCCGGGTTACCGCAACGACATCGTCAACACACTTCGACTGTGGTCGGCAGATGCGACGGACGAGTTTGATCTCGAGGAGTTCAATGCCGGCAGCTATGCAGATGCGGTCGCAGCAAAGAATGAGGCCGAAAATATAACGATGGTGCTGTATCCCAATGACGCGAACGAGTGCGGCAAGGAACTCAGGCTTCGCCAGCAGTACTTCCTGGCGTCGGCGAGTCTGCAGGATATGTTGCGTCGGTGGCGTTCGCAGCACGGCAATGAAATCGACGGATTCGCGGAGAAGAACTGTTTCCACCTGAACGACACGCATCCGGCCATTGCAGTGCCCGAGCTGATGCGCTTGCTAATGGATGACAACGGGCTGACCTGGGATGAAGCCTGGGACATCACCCGCCAAACGATGGCCTACACCAACCATACGCTGCTTCCCGAAGCCCTTGAAGAATGGCCGGTCGAAATGTTCAGGCGCTTGTTGCCGCGCATTCTCGACATCATTTATGAGATCAATGCGCGCTTCCTGTCCGAAATCAGCCAGCGGTGGCCCGGTGACAACGAGCGGATTCGTCGAATGTCGTTGATCCGTGAGGCCGATGAACCTATGGTTCGGATGGCCTATCTCGCGATCGTCGGTAGTTACTCTGTCAACGGCGTCGCCGAACTGCATTCCAGATTATTGCGCGAAGGGCTGTTCAGCGATTTCGCCGAGCTGTGGCCGCATAAATTCAACAACAAAACGAACGGCGTAACGCATCGGCGCTGGCTCGCAGCCTGCAATCCGAAACTTGCTTCGCTCATTACCGAGACCATCGGCGATGCCTGGATCACCGACCTTGAACACCTCGCCCAGCTCAAGAAATATGCCGGGCAACGTGCTTTCGAGAAACGCTGGCGCGAGGTGAGGCTTGCCAATAAGGCACGCCTGACCAGAGAAATAGAAAGCCGCACTGGAGTGAGCATCGACACCGGAATGCTGTTCGATGTACAAGTCAAACGCATTCACGAATACAAGCGTCAATTGTTAAACCTGCTGCATGCCGTACACCTTTACGACAGGATTCAACGTGGCGACGGCGATGACCTCGTGCCGCGAGCCATCATCATCGGCGGTAAGGCGGCACCCGGCTATACCATGGCCAAGAACATCATCAAGTGCATCAACAATGTTGCTCAGGTGATTAACTCGGATCCGGCGATGTCCGACAAACTGCGCTTGATTTTTTTCCCTGACTACAATGTGTCTGCGATGGAGCTCATCTGTCCGGCTGCTGATCTCTCCGAGCAGATTTCGACCGCGGGCAAGGAAGCGTCAGGAACCGGCAACATGAAATTCATGATGAATGGCGCTGTAAGCATCGGCACGCTCGATGGCGCCAATGTCGAAATCCTCGATGCGGTCGGTGAAGAAAATTTCTTCCTGTTTGGCCTGACTGTTGAGGAGATTCAGGAATCACGCAAAGACTATCGTCCCCAGTCGATTATCGATGCCGACGAAGATTTCACTCGTGTCATGCAGCTCCTGGTCAGTGGACACTTCAATCGCTTCGAACCGGGCGCATTTGATAGCGTCATCCAGTCGATTCGGGAGCCTGCCGATCCGTGGATGACTGCGGCAGACTTTGGCAACTTTGTTGATGCCCAGCAGCGCGCGGGGGATGCCTACAAGGACGTCGATCGCTGGACGGCAATGAGCATTGTCAACACGGCGTCTTCCGGCCGCTTCTCGACCGACCGGACCATGCGCGAATATAACGAGGATATCTGGCGTTTAATCCCGATCGAATTGGCAAAGAAATGATTGGCAAGGGCGGCCCCGCCCCGCTCGGCGCAAGCTGGGACGGAGATGGCGTCAATTTCGCACTGTACTCTGAAGGCGCGGAATCCATTGAGCTATGCTTTTACGATGCTGATGACAGAGAGACCAATCGTTTCGCGTTGCCCGATAATACCGACGGCGTCTGGCATGGCTATGTTGCCGGCTGCAAACCAGGTCAGGCATATGGCTATCGGGTGCGCGGGGCTTATTCCCCTGCAGACGGGCTTCGCTACAACGCCAACAAGCTGCTAATCGATCCATACGCCCGGCGCCTGCGTGGTGAATTCGCCTGGTCTCCCTCCGTTTTCGACTTCGAGCCGGATCAGCGAAACGGCGAGCTGCAGTTTAATAACGCTGATAGCGCTGCTTTTGTGCCCAAAAGCGTGGTTACGGGTAAAACTCACTATCCATCGAACAGCAGCCCGCATGTCACATGGTCCGAGACCATTATTTACGAGGCAAACGTGCGTGGCTTTACGATGCGTCATCCCGCATTACCCGAATCGGAACGGGGAGTATTTCGCGGCATGCGCAACGGTGAAATACTCGACTACCTGACATCGCTTGGCATCACTTCGCTTGAATTGATGCCGGTGCACGCATTTATCGACGAGCATTTTCTGCATCGGCGCAGGCTCAGA
>Ga0224508_10003343_pt1 | contig 13270 bp, 13 predicted proteins | sample SF_Jan12_sed_USG_4_FD_170157 | JGI IMG/M metagenome (GOLD analysis project Ga0224508, IMG submission 170157) | Sediment microbial communities from San Francisco Bay, California, United States - SF_Jan12_sed_USGS_21 | ecosystem: Environmental > Aquatic > Marine > Sediment | place: USA...
CGCGCACCCGGCGGCATCTATTCTGCGGGTAAGCGCGGCGCCAAAGCCGCGTACCGGCGCCGCGGCAGAGGCCTTTTCCTCAAGTGCGCCGCGCGGGCAGGCCTGCATGGCGGCCGCAATCTCGTCACGCTTGTAGGCGTTGATCTTGTCCAGAGTATCGACCATGGCACCTTTAGCCGTTGGTGATCGCGACGAGCTTGTCGAGGGCGTCACGCGCTGCGCCGCTGTCTATCGATTTGACCGCGAGCGCTGCTCCTTCAGACAGGGTCGCCGCCTTGCCGGCCACAATCAACGCTGCCGCCGCATTAAGAATAACAATATCGCGGAAGGCCGAGGCGTCGCCTGCCAAAACTTCACGAATCGCTTGCGCGTTTTCCGCAGCCTCGCCGCCGAGCAAATCTTCCGGCTTGGCTTGCGGCAATCCGGCGTCTGCGGGCGTCACCTCGAAGCTGTTGACGCGGCCGTCTTTGAGCTCGGCCACGAAGGTCTTGCCCGTCGTGGTCAGCTCATCGAGCCCGTCGCTGCCATGCACGACCCAGACATGTTTGGAACCCAGCTGACCGGCAACTTCCGCCAGCGGTACGATCCAGTCTTTCGCAAAGACCCCAATCACCTGCGCTTGCGTGTCCGCCGGGTTGGAGAGCGGCCCCAGCAGGTTGAAGATCGTGCGTATACCGAGATCGGCGCGCACGGGTCCGACGTGGCGCATAGCGGCGTGGTGAGCCGGCGCAAACATGAACCCGACATTCGCTTCGGCAATGCAGCGGGCGACCGTTTCCGGCGTGACCTCGAGATTGACGCCGAGCGCGGCGAGCACATCGGCGGAGCCCGATTTGGACGACACGGATTTGTTGCCGTGTTTCGCAACCGGCACGCCGGCCCCGGCGACAACGAAGGCGGCGCAGGTTGAAATATTGTGAGTGCCCTTGGCGTCACCGCCAGTGCCGCAGGTATCGATCGCACCCTCAGGGGCCTCGACCGGGGTCGCCTTGGCCCGCATGGTACGCGCCGCGCCGGTGATTTCATCGACCGTTTCGCCGCGCAGACGCAGCGCCATCAAAAACCCGCCGATCTGTGCCGGGGTTGCCTCGCCGGACATCATGATGTCGAAGGCGGCTGCAGCCTCATCCACACTCAGCGGCTCGCCGCTGGCGGCCTTGGCGATGAATTCCCTGAAGTCAGTCATCGAGAGGCCCCTGACGTTCACGCGGCGCCGACAGCGTGGATTGCCTCGTCGAACGGTTCCGCCGGCTGGTGCGAAATCCCGGCCAGATCAAGAAAATTTGCCAGCAGGGCATGGCCATATTTCGAGGCGATGCTTTCGGGATGAAACTGGACCCCGTGAACGGCATGCGATGTGTGCTGCACCCCCATGATGACGCCGTCGGCGGTTTCCGCCGTGATCTGCAGGCAATCAGGCAAGGTATCGCGTTCCAGGGTGAGTGAATGATAGCGGGTCGCCTCGAAGCTTTCGGGCAATCCGGCAAACACACCGCTGCCGGTATTGCTGATGGTCGACACCTTGCCATGCATAAGCTTCGGCGCGCGCACGACCGTGCCGCCATAGGCCTGCCCGATTGCCTGATGGCCGAGGCATACGCCGAGCAGCGGGACGGCGCCACCTGCCTGCTTGACCAACTCAAGGCAGATGCCCGCTTCGTTCGGCGTGCAGGGTCCAGGCGACATGACGATCGCCTGCGGTTTTTCGGCGAGCACGTCGTCGACGCTCACCTTATCGTTACGGTAGACGCGGCATTCCGCCCCCAGCTCGCCCAGAAAATGGACGAGATTGTAGGTGAAGCTGTCATAGTTATCGATCAGTGTAAGCATGGGTTATGCCTCTAAACCGTGCCAGCACGCGTCCGTCAAGCCGCCCCCGTCAGGCAACAGGGACAATTTCATGTTTTCTCATGTTTTCGGCAACGCCTTCGGCACCATGAAAATCCGCAAAAATCCCTTGCCGGGCGCCAGGTCGGGCCAGCGGTCGTCGAAGTCGATCACGGCGAGCGCCGCGGTCGGGAATTTCTGTGCTAGCGACCGGATATTTGCGTCATCGCCACCCCCGACAAGGTCAAGCGCCAGCGCCTGCATGCCCGGATTGTGCCCGACCAGCATGGCGTGGCTGCAGGTCTCTTCAAGCGCCCGGAGCAGTTTCACCATGTCCGCCGGTCCTGCACCGTAGAGGTCGTCGGTGTATCGTACCTCCGGCTTGGTGTTGAGCTCCGGCAGGGCCAGATCGAGGGTTTGCCGCGCCCGTGTCGCGGTTGAACACAAAACGATATCGGGCTCCAGGCCCTGTTCAGCCATAAACCGGCCCATCAGTGGAGCGGCCCTTGTCCCGCGCGGTGCCAGGGGGCGGTCGAAATCGCCTGCGGTCGGATTGCCCCAAGCCGATTTGGCGTGCCGAAATAGGGAAAGGGTTGCCATTCAGTGCCTCATACCCTTCGTTGGCGGTTCACTCTGGCTGGTTGGAGCGGGTGGCAAAGCGAACAGCTTCCTCAGCCGCCCTGATCAGCGCCTTTGCCTTGTTTACACATTCGCTCTGTTCGGACTGTGGCACTGAGTCAGCGACAATGCCGGCACCAGCCTGAACATGCATCTTGCCGTCCTTGACCAGCGATGTGCGCAAAACGATGCAGCTGTCCATTTCGCCATTGGCAGAAAAATAGCCGACACAGCCCGCATACAGGCCGCGCTTGTCGCTCTCCAGCTCGTCGATGATTTCCATGGCTCGCACCTTCGGCGCGCCGGACACGGTTCCGGCGGGAAAGCCGGCCATCAGCGCGTCGATGGCGTCGTGGCTCTCATCCAGTATGCCGACGACGTTGGAACCGATATGCATCACCTGGCTATAATACTCGAGAAAGAATGAGTCGGTCACGTTTACCGAGCCGATCTTGGCAACCCGTCCCACGTCATTGCGCCCGAGATCAAGCAGCATCAGATGCTCCGCCCGTTCCTTCTTGTCGGCGAGCAGCTCCTCGGCGAGCGCGTCGTCTTCCTCCGGTGTTGCCCCGCGCGGGCGCGTGCCCGCGATCGGCCGAACGGTGACTTCGCCCTCGCGAACGCGGACCAGGATTTCCGGGCTGGAGCCGACGATGGCGTAGCCGTCGAAATTGAGAAAATACAGGAATGGCGACGGGTTCACCCGCCTGAGCGCCCGGTAGAGCGAAAAGGGCGGCAAGGTGAAGGGCGCGGTAAATCGCTGGCTGAGCACGACCTGAAATATATCGCCGGCGGCGATGTAATCCTTCGCCTTTGCAACCATCGCCATATATTCCTCGGGGCTCGTATTCGATTCCGGGTCCGGCGGCTGAACCGTTGACGGTTGTTGCGCCAGATGCGGCAAAGGCGCATCGAGCCGCGCCACCACATCCCATAACCGCTGACATGCTTGGCCATAAGCGTCGTCGGCCGACAGGTTCCCGTCGGCGCGGGCGGGCGTAACGACGGTGATTTCGTCTTTTACCGTGTCGAATATGACGATGATTGTCGGGCGAATGAGCACCGCATCGGGAATGGCGACGGGATCGGGCTTGACGGTCGGCAAATGTTCGATCAGCCGCACCGTGTCATAGCCCATGAAACCGAACACGCCGGCGGCCATCGGCGGGAGTTCGCCGGGCAGGTCAATCCGCGACGCGGCCAGAAGCGCGCGCAACGCATCGAGCGTACCACCGTCACAGGGCTCGAACTCCCCGTCATCGCCCGGCGCCGTATTGATTTCCGCATTGTCGCCGTTGGCGCGCCAGACGATATCCGGCGTCATGCCGATTATGGAATAACGTCCGCGCACGGCGCCGCCCTCGACCGATTCCAGAAGGAAGGCATTGCTCTCATTCTCGGCAAGCTTCAGGAACGCGGAAACCGGCGTTTCGAGATCGGCAACGAGGCGTGTCCACACGACCTGAGGTTTGCCGGCGGTGTAGCTCTTGCAGAAATGTTCCAGCTCTGGCGCAATCGTATCGCCGCCGGAAGCGGTGTTCATTAAAATAATCCGCGCCGGGGCAGGGCGGTCCCAGACGGTGCCGCCCCGGTCAACTCGTCGATCAACGGCTGATTGCGGATCACGCCGAACACATCGCTCAACCCCGTGACATATTGCACGAGGAAATCTTCTGCAACCTGGCGCGCGAATGAGTTCTCAAGCGCATCGCTGGCCTCCGCACCAAGCGTTTGCGGCTGGTCGATCGCGACAACCTCAAAAACAACCCGGGTTTTGCCATCCTCGGTTGAGGCCGAGCCGTAGCCACTCTCAGACAGCGCGAACGCCTGGGCCATTGCCGCGGCAGGCAGATCATCGCTCTTGGCGCTTCTCTTGAACGGTTCGGATTGCTTGACCTCCAGATCAAGATCGCTGGCGATTTCGTCCAGCTTCTCGCCCTTGCGCGCCCTGTCGACCAGCTTTTGTGAAAGACTGGCAAGCTGGGAGCGTTCTTCGGCTGCGCGCCAATCCTTGGCGACGACCTCGCGCACCTGTTCAAACGTCTTGAGTTTTTGCGGAATGATATCCAGCACCTCATACCAAATGAGGCCCTGGTCTTGCGTCTCTACGGGATCGGTTTCCACATTAACTTCGGTATTGAATGCCTCACGGAGAATTTGCGCCTGTCCCGGCAGCGTCTCCAGCGTCTGGCCGCCGGGCCCGCGACCGTTACGGTCGATGGCATCCGTCGTCATATATTTAACACTGATCGATTTGGCGATCTCGGCAAGCGGCGTTCCGTTCGCGCGTTCATCCTCGATCTTATTGTGCAAATCGAGCACCTGTTCCAGAGAGCGCTCCTTCGCAAGCTGTTTGCGAATGCCCTCCTTCGCGTCCTCAAACGACGTCACCGTCGCCGGCTCGATTTCGCTGACCTTCAACAGCACCGTGCTCAGTTCACCGGCGACCGGCTGGCTAACCGCATCCTTGGCGAGCGTGAATGCTGCTTCCACGATCGCCTTATCGGCAAGGTCGGTCCGGGTCACGAGCCCGAGCTTGAGATCGTCATCCGAAAGGCCCCGCTCTTTGGCGATATCCTCATAGCTGCTGCTGCCGGACTCTATTTTCTTGTAAGCCTCTTCCGCTTCCACCTTGTCGGGAAACGAAATTTGCAGAACATGGCGTTTTTCAGGGGAGCTGTAGTCACCCTGGCGGCCCTCGTAATAGCGCTTCAAATCGTCATCCGACACGGCAATCGTTTTCGCAACGTCGTCCGGCACAACCGCGAGCACACCGATTTTGCGAAATTCAGGATCCGTGTAGGTGGATTTCTTGCTTTCGTAATAGTCTTGCAGGGCTTGCGCAGTCGGTTCGCCGATTGCTTCGATCTTGTCCATTGGGAGCTGAAAATATTTTACCGTGCGCATTTCGTTGCGATAGATGTCGGCGGCGCGCACGAAGGTTTTTGGCAAATCGACGGCGGAGGTCAGCGTGTCGGTCAATTGCTGGCGGACATAGGCCTGGCGCTGCTGGGACACATACATCTCTTCCGTCATGCCGTTGGCCTGCAGGAGCTGCTGGAAAACGGTGGGGCTGAATTCCCCTGAAACGCCTTTGAAATTCGGTTCGCGCACAATGCGCTCGGCTATCGCCTTGTCGGAAATGCCAAGATTCAAGGCCGTGCCCTGGTTTTCCAGTGCGGCCTGCTGGATAAGCGTGAACAGCACCTGGCGGTCGAGCCCGAGCGTGCGCGCCTCTTCAAGCGTCAGCGCCCGGCCCAACCGCGCGCCGAGCGCACTCATCTGGTTGCGCAGACCGCGTTGAAACAGTTCGTAGGGGATTTCCGTCTCCCCGACGGTCGCGACCGAGCGGCGGCCATAGCCCCCGAATATGTCGGCCACGCCCCAGACGGCGAAGCTCAGAACCAGAAGCCCGATGAAAATCTTCGCGAACCAGCCGCCGATACCTTTTCGTAATGCTGCAAGCATAGCGTCTGCCACTCACCTCGCTGTTGCCAAATCAATCGATAAATGCAGTCTACGCCGCTAGGGCGCCTGGAGCGCCGCATAATATGGAGAAGGGGGAGAACCGGCAACATGTCCCGACATGTCATTTCAATATTCATTGGGGCGGTTTGCCAACGGGCATAAGGCGAATTCGCGCGCCTGTCTGCCGGGTTTCCCTGAAATTCATGGAGGATGCTTCTGATGGCGGCAATACGGCCTCTGGTGGCTGGTAACTGGAAAATGAACGGGTTTGCGCAGTCGGTGAGCGAAGGTGAGGCGCTCTTGGACATGCTTGGGTCGGGGGCGACAATAGAAGCCGATGCCATGATTTGTCCGCCGGCGACCCTCATCAGCCTGTTTGCCGACAAACTGGCGCAGCGCGGGGTAACCATTGGCGGGCAGGATTGCCATGCGGAGATTTCCGGCGCCCACACTGGCGACATCGCGGCCGAAATGCTGGCCGATGCCGGCGCTGAAGCGGTTATCGTTGGGCATTCGGAACGCCGGACCGATCATGGCGAATCGGATTCGTTAGTCCTGGCCAAGGCCAAGGCCGCCCATCGTGCCGGCCTGACGGCCATTATCTGTGTTGGCGAGACGGAGGCTGAACGCGATGCTGGCAAGGCCGCATCGGTTGTCGGCAGCCAGCTGGCCGGCTCCGTTCCATCGCAAGCCAACCCGGGAAATACGATAATTGCCTATGAGCCGGTCTGGGCTATCGGCACCGGTCGTACCCCGACCGTCGACGATATTGCCGATATACATGCCCATATAAGATCTGAGCTGGCGGCTATTACCGGGGATGAGAGCGGTGCTTCCATTCGCATTCTCTACGGTGGATCCGTCAAGCCGGCGAACGCGTCGGAATTGATGACGATTGCCAACGTCAATGGCGCACTGGTCGGAGGGGCAAGTCTTAGGGCTGATGATTTTTACGGCATTCTGTCGGCCTATGCGGACAAATGAAGGTGTTTTAGGGGCTTGAGCCGATTTTCACGCTGGCAAGCTCCCGGCCAAATCGCTACTTTACAAAAGAACACTCGGTATTTCTGACCGGGAGGCCTTTTTGAGATTTTCTGCGCAGATCGCATTTCAGAAGACGCCGTGGGCAGGTGAATGAAGATCAATTGTTTGCGTAATGTGACAGCGGTTGTTGCCGGCGTAATTGTGCTGATGACCGGCACACACCCGGCCGATGCAAGACCGCTGAAAAAGGATGCGTGCGACGCGCTCGTGCACGAGCGCAGGAAGTTGGCCACTCTCGGCGCGGAAAAGGCAATTATCAAGGGGCCGGAATGGACCCAGGCCAATATGCCGGCCCAGGCGATGGAGCATGTTCGCCGATATCTGGCTGTGGAGGAAATGCTGCTGTTCCGTTGCAAGGGTGTAAAGGCGTCGACGTTGCCATCGCAACAGGCGTCGGTGCTATTAACGGGCAAGAAAAAGCAGAAGAAACCCGCCGCTGCGCAGCCCATGAAACCGCCGCCGCTGCCCAATCTAAAACCGGCCATAATGCCAAAATTGGAAAAGAAGGAAGCGCCGCCGGTTGTTAAAATTGAAATGAAGCCCATGCCGGCGAAAATTGACGCTACCGCAACTAAGAATATCAAGACCGTCGCAATAACGGCGAAAGAGAAGAAGTCTGCGGCTACGCCTTCGCAAGGATCGGACGCCAAGGCGCCGGCCGTTGTCGTGCCGCTGCCCGCTCGCAAGCCAACGCCGGCGGAACGCATAGCTCACGCCAGGGCGATCGCCGCGGCGGCCGCCCGCGCAGCCGCGCTCAGGAAGAGACGAAAAGATGCCTTGCGGGTGTCGACGCCGGATATTCAGCAGCTGCTTCTGTCGACCGGGAGCAATTAGGCTCGGCTTCGTACTTTATAATGGGCCGAGGTGCTTGCGGGCGCTGCGGCACTGGTCAACGCGCCAGTCATGCTGTAAAAGCTGCGCGCAAGTGAACTTGAAAAATTAACGGTGCTAACTGATGGCCACTGTCGTTCTCGTCATTCACCTCATGATTGCCGCCGCTCTCGTCGGCTCCGTTCTGCTGCAACGCTCTGAAGGCGGGGCGCTCGGCATTGGCGGCAGTGGAGGCGGCGGCGGCGGCTTTATGACCGGGCGCGGCACGGCCAATCTGTTGACCCGTGTGACGGCGGGTCTCGCGGCGATGTTTTTCGTCACAAGCATCATCCTGACAATACTGGCGCGGCAATCGGCCACGCCCACTTCCATCCTCGACGGCACGGCAGGGCCCGGCCAGACACAGGGCGAAGGCATTCTCGACAGTTTGCGTGATTCGCAGCCTGCGCCATCACAACCTCCACAGCCCTCCGGACCGGCGGTGCCGCGCTCGCAATAACTCCGCTCAAGCCCTCGATTAACCGAGACTTGGGTAAAACATTCAAAACAACGCCGATTCTGCTTCGAATCGCAGGTTAATCTGTATATTCTGCAGGCCCATGGCGCGGTACGTATTCATCACCGGCGGCGTGGTTTCCTCACTCGGCAAAGGGCTTGCTTCCGCGGCTTTGGGAGCGCTTTTGCAGGCGCGTGGTTTCAGCGTACGGCTTCGCAAGCTTGACCCGTATCTCAATGTCGACCCGGGAACCATGAGCCCCTTCCAGCATGGCGAGGTGTTTGTCACCGACGATGGTGCCGAGACCGACCTTGATCTTGGCCATTACGAGCGCTTTACCGGCGTGCCATGCAGCCAGTCGGATAACGTGACGACCGGGCGCATCTACCAGAATGTGCTCTCGATGGAGCGGCGCGGCGACTATCTCGGCGGTACCGTGCAGGTAATCCCGCATGTCACTGATGAAATAAAGAAATTCGCGCTGTCGGGCACGGAGGACGTCGATTTCGTGTTGTGCGAGATCGGCGGCACCGTCGGCGATATCGAGGGGCTTCCGTTTTTCGAGGCTATCCGCCAGCTTGGCAATGAGCTGCCGCGCGGGGACGCCATTTTCATCCATCTCACGCTGGTGCCCTTCATTACCAGCGCGGGCGAGTTGAAGACAAAACCGACCCAGCATTCGGTGAAGGAGCTGCGCTCGATCGGCATCCAGCCCGATGTGCTGCTGTGCCGTTGCGACCGGTCGATACCGGAAGATGAGCGCCGCAAGATCGCCCTGTTCTGCAACGTTCGTGATTCCGCGGTGATCCAGGCGCTCGATGTCGCAACGATCTATGACGTGCCGATCGCCTATCACGAAGAGGGGTTGGACGGCGAAGTACTCTCCGCATTCGGGATCACAAACGCTCCAGAACCCGATCTATCCAAATGGGAGCGGATATCCCGGCGTATCGCCAATCCCGACGGTGAGGTTTCGATCGCGATCGTCGGTAAATATACGGGCCTGAAAGATGCCTATAAGTCGCTAAACGAAGCGCTTGTTCATGGCGGCATTGCCAACAAGGTCCGGGTCGATCTGCAGTGGATTGAGTCCGAGATATTCGAAAGCGAAGACCCGGCAGCGCATCTGGGCGAGGTGCACGGTATCCTCGTCCCCGGCGGGTTCGGGGAGAGGGGCGCAGAGGGCAAGATCGATGCGGCCCGGTTTGCCCGCACCCGCAACATTCCCTATTTCGGTATCTGTTTCGGTATGCAGATGGCGGTCGTCGAAGCGGCCCGCAACCTGGCCGGCATGAACGCGGCGGGGTCGACCGAGTTCGGCCCGGCAGAGGAGCCCGTCGTCGGCCTGATGACGGAATGGATGAAGGGCGATGAAATCGAGACGCGTGAGGCAAATGGCAATCTCGGCGGCACGATGCGACTCGGCGCCTATGACGCAAAACTGGCGAAGGGAAGCCACGTTGCGGATATCTATCGCACGACCGAGATTTCCGAGCGGCACCGGCATCGCTATGAAGTGAATATGCGCTACCGCAACAAGCTGGAAGCGGCGGGTTTGCGTTTTTCCGGCCTCTCACCCGACGGCCTCCTGCCCGAAATTGTCGAGATCCCGGAGCATCCGTGGTTTATCGGCGTGCAGTTCCACCCCGAGCTCAAATCGCGCCCCTTCGAGCCGCACCCGCTGTTTGCGTCATTTATCGAGGCGGCAGTAGAGCAGAGCCGGCTGGTATAGAGAGTGTCGCAAGACGGCATGGCACGCGGCATCGACCATCTGGTTCTGCCGGTTCGCGACTTGTCGGCGGCGCGCAGCACCTATGCCGCGTTGGGCTTCACGCTGACACCGCGCGCGGTGCACCCCTTCGGTACCGCAAATTCTCTGATCCAGCTGCAGGGGTGCTATCTCGAGCTCCTCGAAATCGACGCCCCGGACAAGATTCCGCCGAGCGAGGAGCCTGCGAGCTTCGCCCAGTTCAACCGGGATTTTCTTGAAAATACCGAAGGCTTCTCCATGCTTGTCGTGACCGGCGGTGACGCGGAAGAGGATTACGAGGCCTTTCGCGCCGCCGGTCTTGCAGCGCGGGAGCCGTTCTCGTTCGAGCGTGACGCGGAACTCCCCGACGGCAGCACGGGCCGTGTCGCTTTTACGCTCGTCTTCGTCGATTACCCTCATGCCAAAAATACCGGCTTTTTCACCTGCTCCCATCACCGGCCGGAGGTGTTCTGGCAGCGCGCATACGCAAATCACGCAAACGGCGCGTGCTCAATTGCCGACGTCGAGTTGATCGCGCCCGATGCCGACGCGATGGGGGCTTTCATCGCCGCATTGTCGGGTGCGCAGGCCGTGGTTGAGCCGACAGGCGGCCGGGTAGTTGATACCGGCCGGGGCACCGTCTCCATCCTGCCCGCCCGGCCCGGCGACAAGGTCGCGCCCCGCTTTGCCTCCTTCACGCTCAAAACGCGCGATCTTGCCGGCGTTGCGGACCATGCCCGGCGGGCGGACATCGCCTGTTGCGAAACGCAATCCGGCCTCGAATTCGGTTCGCAAGTGATGTATGGCGTGCAGGTGAAATTTTCTGCGGCGTAAAAGGACATGATCCGGTGACCAGCGCGAACGCCACGGTATCCGTGGGCAACATCGATATCGGCAATTCCTTACCCTTGGCGGTTTTTGCGGGGCCCTGCGCGCTGGAAAGCCGTGAGCATGCGCTTGAGACGGCGGCGGCGCTCAAAGAGATCGCGGAGCGTTTGGGCATAGGGCTGATTTATAAATCATCCTTCGACAAGGCCAACCGCACCAGCGTTTCAGGCGCGCGCGGATTGGGGCTGGCCGAGGCGCTACCGATCTTTGCGGAGATTCGTGAAACGCTCGGGCTCCCGGTCGTGACCGATGTGCATGAACCAGGTCAATGCGCACAGGTCGCAGAAGCGGTCGATGTGCTCCAGATCCCGGCCTTTCTCTGCCGGCAGACTGACCTTCTGGTCGCTGCCGCCAGGACGGGCAAGGTAATCAAGGTCAAGAAGGGGCAGTTCCTCGCGCCCTGGGACATGAAGAACGTGATCGCCAAGATACTCGATGCCGGCAATCCGAACGTGCTCGTGACCGAACGTGGTGCGAGTTTCGGTTACAACACTCTTGTCTCCGACATGCGGGCGCTGCCTGTCCTTGCCGAAACCGGCTGCCCCGTTGTCTTCGACGCCACCCATTCGGTACAGCAGCCCGGCGGCAAGGGAACGTCCAGCGGCGGCGACCGTGAATATGTGCCGGTGCTGGCCCGCGCCGCGGTCGCGGTCGGCGTGGCGGCGCTGTTTATCGAAACCCATCAGGACCCGGACAAGGCGCCGTCCGACGGCCCCAACATGGTGCCGCTGAAGGAGTTGGAAGCGCTGCTGCAGGAATTGATGGAATTCGACGCGTTGGCGAAACGTTAGGCGTGCGCCTTTGGCGCCACGAGTTGGCCCTTTTCCACATCCCACCGCCAGGCGTTTTCTGACGTGAGATGGGTGCCGCCGACCCAATAGTTTATTGAATGATGCTTTAGATAGTCGTCATCGCCCGCCAGCACCGCGCGCCCCAGCGCGCTCAGGCTCAGCTCGCAGGCCAGGTAAGCTTTGAATTCGCGTTCGTCGCCCGCCGGGCAGAACGGGCCCGCATCAAGCCCCTCGATCAGGGGAGCATCGCCCGCCGCAAGGCCGTCCAACCGATCCCAGAAGCTCCAATCGCCCATAAAGGCGGCTTCCTCGGTCTTCTGCACGGCACCGAACAAATCTCCCGGCCGGACCACGCCCTCTGCGATCTGCTGTAAAATGGCTCTCTGGGTGCGCGCAAGGCCGGATTTTGTATCCGGCAACTCTTCCAGCATGCGCCGCACCGCCGCTTTCAGATAGGGAAGCGCCGCCAGCTCACCGTCAAGCAACCCCGCCCAGGCCTCCGGTGTCGGCTGCCGGAAGGCGTCCCAGCCCCGTGTCGCCAGGTCGAACTGATCCTCGGTGACCGGAGATTCAGATCCCTGCATCGAGGCCAGCGCTTCAACTTTTTGCGTGCCGAGAAAATCGTCAGCCTGCAGCAGGAGAAGCGCGTTTTCCTTGCGCGGATTGGCGGCGAACCAGGCAAGGATCTGGATCAGCTGGAGCTGGTCGTAGAGATCATGCTCGAACCACAGCACCACGCGGTTGAAGGTTTCATGATGCGCCAGGCCCCGGTTACGGGCACGAAAATTCTCGCGCAGCTCGTCGCGATCAACCCATCCCTTGTCGGCGAGAAAATCGCCCCGGATTTCCGCCAGCTCTTCGTCATCGCGCGTTAGGGGTACCGGTCCGTCATGCAACACGTCACGCCACGGCATGATTTCGGTATTGGGGATCGCCTTGCGCAGCAATTCACCGGCGGCATCGCCATTGGTGATGATCAGACCGTAGCCCGGCGCCAGTGATTGTCCCATAGCGTCAGCCGCGGCCACGATAAGGCGTGACACCCTGATCCGGTACCCACAAGCCCTCCGGCGCGGTGCCTGTCTCCCAAAATACGTCGATCGGAATACCGCCGCGCGGGTACCAGTAACCGCCAATCCGGAGCCAGCGCGGTTCGATCTCGGCGACGATCCGCTTGCCGATCGCCACCGTGCAATCTTCATGAAATGCCCCGTGGTTGCGGAAACTGCTGAGATAAAACTTCAGCGACTTTGATTCCAGCAGCCAGTCGCCGGGCGCATAATCCAAAACGAGATGGGCGAAATCGGGCTGCCCCGTAACCGGGCAGAGCGCGGTGAATTCGGGGCAGGTAAAACGGGCGCAATAGTCCGTATCGGCATGAGGATTGGCAACCCGCTCCAGGACTGCTTCTTCGGGCGAGACCGGCAAGGGCGCCGCGTTTCCGAGTTGGGTGGGTTTTTGATCTGAATCTGTCACAACACCTGCCGCCTCGTATTCAGCCGGTACGCCCGCGCGGGCCTGCATAGCTGCAGCCCTCGCCGCAGGTGTCGCGGGATA
>Ga0224508_10003344_pt1 | contig 13268 bp, 13 predicted proteins | sample SF_Jan12_sed_USG_4_FD_170157 | JGI IMG/M metagenome (GOLD analysis project Ga0224508, IMG submission 170157) | Sediment microbial communities from San Francisco Bay, California, United States - SF_Jan12_sed_USGS_21 | ecosystem: Environmental > Aquatic > Marine > Sediment | place: USA...
CACATTAGCCATGCGCAAACAAATGCATTACGATAACCGATCGACCAACCTAAACCTGATGAGCTAAACCGTCTCTTAATTCAAAGCCCCAAAAGTCCGAATTGTTTTGACGACGTACACATCTTGCAAGCCGAGGCGGATCCATCTATGCGGAGTACAAGATCCGTTGGAGGAGCAAACAGCCCCCTGCACTAGATACGGAGAGAAAACACTCGGTCTTGCAATTAGATCGCGGCAAGTGGGAATACCACCGAATTGCCAAACGATGCTGGCAATGAATCCTGAGAGAAGGTGAACCCATGGTCCTTAATCTCCATGATAGTCTCTTCTTCTCGCGATTGGCGTCGACCAAAACGGCGGGTGAGCTCCATCGCGGTCCATGTGCCATTTTCGATCTTCAAAACGCCTCCATCGTCATTATTGTTGTAAATCAGTTCGACACGCCCTCTGGGCATCTCGGATTGAATGAAATCACTTAATTGTTGGACACCTAGATGAATGCAGCATCGGGTAAAATCACCTTTACACGAAACATTGTCTCGCATATCACGGTTTGCGCACTGGTGCCTACACCTCGGTTTTACCTTTTCTGATGAGTTTGATTCGAAATGGTCTTTGAGTTGGTTACTACTAGATGTATCTGACGCTCGATAAAACTGACATCGCATCATGTATCGTCGCCCTCAATTTTACTAGTGTTAATTCTTAACCACGCTACAAGCATTCGATTGCGAGCGTGTCCTCAAAGAAATCTGGTCGAGAGAGGAAAGACTGACGGAGCTGGGTGTTATTGACAAAAAAGGTTGGGATACACCACAAACTAGGTTTATCAACCAAATGTAGCCAAAATAACACCCAACTTTCATTATCACCCCCACAGCGACAGGCGAATAATAACAACAATTCGGTAACTGACGCCACGTCTAAGAACGTTAACGATTGTTACACGAAGGTGTTATCACTGCGAATCCGCTTAGAACCGCCATTCTGAAATCGGAGAAAATCAAATATTGTTTTTGTTGAACCCGACCATTTTCGGAAGTTATTTGTATCAGACTAGATAGTCTCTTATCGATCTTTATTGCAGACTAATGGTCCGAGGAGAATGGATTTCCTAGGTTTCTCTAGACGCCTTCTAGTCTCGAAAAATAAATCTGCTTCAAATTTAGAAGGAGACACGCTCCCAGTGTGGATTGTCAACTGGCTTCCCTGAATGTCTTGATTAGCGATGCGTTATCCTGTTTGACGTTGTACCCCGTCAGCACCAGTTGGACTTTATTGGGTACCAGTTGGACTTTATTGGGTAATTGAGCAAGAGACATCATTCATCGTTTACACAAATCAGGCGTACCATGACAATTTTCAGTCACGTTTTGGTCACGGTCCATTGCCGAACACAAAGCGTTCGTGCGTAAGTAATTATCGCCATTGGAAAAATATTAATATTCGTTCAAGGGCCTAATGGACAAAAATCCACGGGCCGGTCACAATTTCAATAAGTTTGATCCGTTGTAAGTTTTTGAATTAGAAGCGAAATGGTGGGCCCGGTAGGACTCGAACCTACGACCAATGGATTATGAGACCACCACGACGAATAATAGATTTAATTAAATCAACACGTTACCGTGCACCGGTCCAGTGTGAAAGTGACTGAAGCCGACTAGAAGCGACTCAAGACGACTGCTTTCAGTCACGTTTTGCTCACGGTAAATAATTTGTATGTAAAAAGTACATACATATAAGTACGGTCAAGTATTGAATAATTGCGCACTGCAGCGGATCTGTCCTTTATCGATCACTGCACGAACTTAAACGGTCATCTATATAGAATACGCAACGTTTTGGTAATTTCTGATAGGGAGAACAATCCTTCTTAACTATTGAATGGAAAATCACCTATTTGGGGGACGAAATAGTTTTTTCGCTCTGGCAAGATCGTGATTGAATATATAACAGATAAGGATGATTGACCATGCAAGTACAACGAAAGGGATTTGTAGTTTTACCATTTTTAATCCTATGTTTTGCGTCAATTGCGGGTCATGCGCAATATGATAGTGAATCGAAAGTAACACTTCCGGATTTCACGCCAAAGCTTGGTGACGTGTATCCTTTCGAACCGCCAAATCCGTTGTCACGACAATATACGATCACGGTTCCCGATGAAGAGCGCATCATCGATACCCGACTTGAAGAAATGTTTGGTTTCGCAATTGTACTTCCAGATCTCAAGAAGGAAATAATCTTTCAATGTTGGGTTAATGTCACTTGCTGCATTAGTACAGAATTGTCCGGTTGCACTGACTTTGTTTTCGCATGTGACACGAACAATGGCGTCCCCACCACACACGATGGTGGGCAAACCGCGTCTTGTACGTATTGACTTTGTCGAGATTTGAAAGATTGCGTTACTTTGATATCTGGCTCTTGCTGTCGATGAAACCTCAGCAGCCATACTCTTGTTACCGCCAATCGGTTGTTGGAGGGTATTGACAAGTTAACTAGCATTAAATGCTAATGCATGGATGAACAGATCAATATCACTATATAAACGTCACCGATTTCTACCGGAAATCATTCAATATGCCGTTTGGCTTTACTATCGATTTAATCTAAGTCATCGAGACATCGAAGATTTATTGGCTGAACGGGGGATTACTATAAGCTATGAATCAATTCGGTTGTGGTGCAATAAATTTGGATCTGAATACGCTCGGCGTTTAAAGCGACAACACCCAGGATATGGTGATACATTTTTCATTAATGAAGTATTCGTAAGAATTGATGGTAAGCAGCACTATCTATGGCGAGCGGTTGATCAGGACGGAGAAGTGGTCGATGTCTTTCTTCAGACCCGACGCGACGCCAAAGCCGCTAAGCGATTCTTCAAACGGATATTGAAGACACATCGCAATGAACCAAGAAAGATCGTAACGGACAAATTAAGAAGCTACGGCGTCGCGCATCGAGAACTGGTTCCAGACACCATACACGACACGTCACAGTACGCTAATAATCGTGCCGAACTTTCACACCAATCGACGCGGGTAAGAGAACGGGGGATGCGTCGGTTCAAAACATTGCAACAAGCGCAACGTTTCCTAAGTGTTCATGCAGCCGTACAGAATTTATTCAATCTAGGTCGTCATTTGGTGTCGGCTGGACACTATCGAATGCTCAGGCAGGGCGCCCTTGCGTCCTGGGAAGATGCTACTGCGTGATAGCAAATACAATTTCTGCATTTCGTTGAAATCCTGTAGTTAACTTGTCAATACCGTCATGGACGATATGCCGTCGAGTGTTTTGTTACAATTAATGCGTGAATATAATTTTTGCGGACGACAACCACCCTCGTTCATACATAACTTTACATAACTTTACATAACGGGCATTATGCGCACAATTAATGCGCACTAGAAGGGCGCACTCATACGGTATATAATCCACCTGTTTTTGTCAATAAAGGTGTATCTCGATGGCTATTGCATTGTTTGACTTGAAAGCCCCAAAGAAGCCCACCAATTTATCCGTGAACGCCGATTTATTGCAGCAAGCCCGTTCGCGTAAGCTGAATCTATCGCGGTTACTCGAAGAACGCCTCGTTGAGGTATTACGCGACACGGAACGTGAAGCCTGGTTGCGGGAGAATGAATCGGCCATTGATCAATACAATACACGCATCGAACGTGACGGTGTGTTCAGTGATGGATTGCGGCGCTTCTGATCGCCCAGTTTGACGTTTATAAGAATCCTAACCCTAAAACACGACGTCAGGTACCCTATTTGCTCGATGTGCAAAGTGATCTGTTGGATCCCATGGCCACACGGGTTGTGATACCGTTAATTCGCACGTCAAAGACCAATCAGGCCATCACACGGCTTAATCCAGAGTTCGAAATTGATAATACTAATGTCATGTTATCAACTGCAGAGTTAGCGGGTATTCCAAAGAATGCGTTGGGGACACAGGTGGTGTCGTTAAAGGAATTCCGTACCGATATCATCAATGCTTTGGATGTGTTGTTTACGGGGATTTAATCCGTACCGCTGGTGAGTGTCTGGGATAACTACTAATTCCGGTAACCGTGGTTACAGGAATTAGTGAAATAAATGATTATGCTTGCGCATGACAGCGGGATGGCGCAGGCGTATCATGGTAACGACGTCGCGCTCAGACAGTCCTATACTTAGGGAGCCAAAAAGGCGTCGGAGTCCTACAGGAGAATCCACATGACCGTTTGTCCAATTGCTATTATGGCTGGCTGCAAAAAATGCCCGGCAGTCTCAGTGTGCCCTTTGAAGACCGTCCTAGGCGACTACGTCGAGGACGATAGTGGCGAGCAGAAACCTCAATCGAAACCAACGAACTCAGATCAAGCAAAGGACTGAGCACAATCGATTATTCCGGATAACGTATAACTTTACATAATCATGATTATTCGCCACGAATCGAAAAGTGTTGTTACGATATGGAGTATAGGGCGTGAGGAGGGCGCGATGCGCTGCGCGGTTCAGCCGATCACTTGCAGCGGTACGAAGGGTACTGACAACTTAACTTCTGAGAGCCGAGACTGTTCAGAATTCTGTGTCAAAGTAAAAACACCTAATCTATCTCATCACAGATCCAGCGCCTCATCAAGGCGACCGTCGAAGAAGATGGCCAACTGAGATAAGGTTAAGTTCCAGTTATGAATGGGCATGGTCCATTTTTTACTGGCGTTCTGGATACCCAGATACAACAATTTCAGCAGACTGTTGTCGTTGGGGAACCCACCCTTAGTCTTCGTCAGCTTGCGGAACTGACGATGCACCGCTTCAATCGAATTGGTCGTGTAAATCACTTTTCGAATCGGCTCGGGATAACGGAAGTAAACCGATAAGTGATCCCACTTGTTACGCCACGACTGGATTACGATGGGGTATTTGTCGCCCCAGATTTGTTCCAGTTCATCCAGCGCGGTTTCAGCCGCCGGTTTATTCAACGCCTGGTAGACTCGCTTGAGATCAACCATAAACGCCTTGTGGTGTTTTGAGCCGACGTAGCGTAATGAGTTGCGTATCTGGTGCACGACACAAAGCTGGACCTCCGTTTTAGGATAAATACTCTGGATGGCCTCTGGAAAGCCACTCAGTCCATCGACCGAAGCGATCAGAACGTCTTTTACACCCCGATTTTGTAAATCCGTGAGCACACCTAGCCAGAAGTTCGCCCCTTCGCTTTCGGATAAATACAAACCCAATACTTCTTTCTTGCCTTCCATATTGAGTCCCAGAACCGTATAAACCGCACGAGTCTCATAGTGGCCTTGTGCGCGAACTTTGTAGTGAATGGCGTCTAGCCACACAAACGGATAATGCGAATCCAATGGCCGCTGCTGCCACCGTTTAACGGCATCAACAATTTTATCCGTAATCGCACTGATCGCCGCCGTGGACACCGAGATCCCGTAGATCTCTTGGACGTGCTCCGAGATATCGGAATAACTCAAACCACGTCCATACATCGACAATATCTTCGCCTCAATCTCATCACTGACACTGCATTGATGCTTCTTGATCAGCTGGGGTTCAAACGTACCCGCCCGATCTCGAGGCGTCGCAAGATCAATCTTACCTTCACCGGTTTTGATCGTTTTACGGGATCGACCATTCTTACGATTGGGCACCACATCATCGGCAAGATGACTGTCCAATTCAGCTTCAAGAGCCGCTTCGGTGAGTTGCTTTACTAAAGGCGCTAAAACACCTTCTTGACCACTTATCGATTGGCCTGATTGAATCGCTTTTAACGCTTGTTCAAAATCGAATTTCTCTGTCATTATCAATTCTCCACATAGTAGTATGCTTTAAGTTAAAGAATTGACACAAAATTTCTAACACTCCCTGAGAGCCCGATTAATTCACTGTCAAGTATCAGGCCACTGCCTCTGACCATCGGATAAACGCATTTCGCCTAAGGAATCGATAGTGCTCGGCAGAAACTAGATTGCGACCAAGGTTGAATAGATTGAACATGGCTGCGTGGACGCTCACGAATCGTTGGGCCTGACGCGCCGATTTAAATCGGCGCATGCCGCGTTCTCTCACCCGAGTTGGTTGATGAGAAAGTTCTGCCCGGTTATTGGCGTACTGTGCTGTATCATGAATGGAGTCAGGAAAGAGTTCTCGATGCGCTACACCGTAGCTTCTCAATTTATCCGTCACGATCTTCCTTGGCTCATTACGATGAGTTTTCAATAGTCGCCTAAATAACTGCTTGGCAGCATTCCCATCTCTGCGACTTTGGAGAAACACATCGACGACTTCACCATCCTGATCAGCCGCCCGCCACAAATAGTGTTGCTTGCCGTCAATCTTCACGAACACCTCATCGATGTAAAAAGTATCACCGTACCCTTGGTGCTTACGCTTCAATCGCTTGACGTACTTGAGTCCAAATTTGATGCACCACCTGCGGATTGATTCATAACTGGCAACTATTCCTCGCTCGGCGAGCAAATCTTCTATATCTCGATGGCTTAGGTTAAATCGGTAATACAGCCAGACCGTATAACTAATGATTTCAGAAGGAAATCTATGGCGTTTGTATATACTCATTCCTTGATTATCTACTGACCGCCGTTAAGTTGTCAGTACCCGAAAGACAGCTATGTCACTAATAACACACGTGTAATTGTGTTTTCCATGAACAACTTAAGGGTAGAGCACCTGGCTAAAGGTCAGGTGGTCGGGCTACGGAAGAATACCGTTTGTTTTCAATGAGATAGAAATTACAAGTTGGACGAGGTAGTGCTAAAAACACATGTAAAATCGACTGCTAAAAATCGAAAATAACTCAACTATATCAATAGGTTGGCGCGACCGGAGAGATTCGAACTCCCGACCACCTTCTTCGAAGCTCGTGTGATGCTCTTTAAGTAGTTGTTTTTATTAACGTTCATTAGGGTGGCGTTCGTTGCAATTTGCAGGACACTGCATAACGCTGCATAACTCAATCCGGCAAAACTCCGGCAGTGGAGCTTATGCTCAGTGCGTAAACTACCCACACATTATCTATGTGTACGGTTATTCAATCAGCTATCGAGGCAACTCAATTAGAGCACTCAATCTTAAGAAAAGACAGTTTTACAGCATGGACGTAATTATTACGCAGCACAACCATACGGGATGCTGGGCGCGAAGAAATAGGATATTGGTAACAATCGATTCTCTTGGTTGAAACAGAATCCAAATATAAGTGATCGCATCAATCAGAAGACGGAATAAAGGTGTTTCGACGATCACAATGGCTAAACATTTAGCCATAGAAAATTCGCGGCCAGGTATTTTTGTTAGTATTTACGCCTGCACATCGTTTTACGAAGAACGATGGCCGGTATATTCAAAATAATGACGTGAATATTCAAGAACAATATTAGTACATTTGTTAAAGTGGTCATTACTGTCGTAATAAAATGGCAGTGATAATCATCCTATAGGAGGAAAATTATGTTTAAAGTTCTAAAAAACTTTAGGCTTGGGCGCGTGCTAACGGGTACGGCTCTAGCTGTTGTGTTAAATGGTGCAGTGAACACAGTGAACGCTGCTGACTTGGAACTCGTTGAAGAAGGTGCGCTGAACGTTGCATTTAATGGTGATATGCCCGGAACTGGGTTTCAGGATGGTCGATTGATTGGACTGGATGGAGAATTGATGCACTGGATTGCAGACGAACTTGGGCTTACGATGAAGCCAAATTTAATGGAATGGGCGGCAGAGATTGAATCGGTTAAAACGCGACGGGTAGATATTATGCACGGCATGATGGGCTGGAACGATCAACGAATTAAGGTCATCAACATCTCCGATCCAATTTACTATGGCGGCGCTAATATCACCCAAAAGAAATCAACTAACTGGACCACGGTCAAAGAATTGGAAGGCCGCACCATTGCAACCATACAAGGTTTTGGTTGGATCGATCAACTTAAAGCAATTGAAGGCGCAACACTCAAACTTTACGATACCAGTGACGCTGCTATTCGCGATCTCTTGGCTGGTCGCATCGAGGCGTTATTCGCTGATCCGCCATTGATCCAGTTCGCGATTTCGAAGAATCCCGATTGGGATATTCATGCATTACCTATTGCTCAGGAATTTGACGAAAAATACTCATTGTTGACTGGAAAATACAATGTTGTTTTTGGACTCAGCCAGGATGCGCCAGAGCTGCTTACAGCCATCAATGAAAAAATTGCCGAGATTTGGGCGACTTGTAAGAATCGCGAGACGGCAAAAAAGTACGGGCTCGGTGATGTGTCTTGGTATGACCCAGGCGCAATTAATCAACGTGCGGGTGTCGATCGTCCGGCTGATTGGAAACAACCCACGTTACCGGATAACTGTAAAGGGTAACGGGGTAAATTAACCCACATTTGGCGCGAGCGTTAAGGCGCGCTAAATTTTCCAATACACCGGCACTCAACAGGATATGGCCCGCAGCTCCGTCTGCGGGACGCTCCTAACTATTGTCAGGGGTGATGTTTACAAGTCAACGGAGCAGGTGATGGAGAACGCGTTACTAAGAGTTGAAAATCTCCACAAACGTTTTGGGACTCTTGAAGTTCTCAAGGGTGTCAATATGGCATTGGATCGTGGTCACAAGACCGCCATTATTGGCCCCAGCGGATGTGGTAAGTCGACTATGCTGCGTTGTATCAACTACATGGAGACACCGACCGCTGGTCATGTGTATCTGGATGGCGAACTGTTTGGCGAAAGACAATCGGGTGACGGTTTTGTTCGCATGAGTGAAACTGAGTTAGCCACTCAACGCGCTCATGTAGGAATGGTATTCCAAGGGTTTTATCTGTGGCCCCACCTTAGTGCGCGAGAAAACGTTGCGATTGGTCCAATGAAAGTCCGTGGTATGAGTAAATCAGAAGCCAATGACCTCGCCGATGCGATGCTCGAAAAAGTGCATATGTCTCATAAGGTAGATGAATACCCTGAACGCTTATCTGGTGGTCAGCAACAACGAGTTGCGATAGCGCGCGCACTTGCACAACAACCGAAGCTGATGCTTTTTGATGAACCTACATCCGCGCTCGATCCGGAATTAATCGGTGAGGTGTTAAACGTTATCCAAGAGTTAGCCGACGAAGGCCGCTCAATGGTGTTAGTAACGCATGAAATACGTTTTGCCCGTGAGGTGGCTGATCGTGTGATCTTTTTGCATGACGGCGTAATTGTCGAAGAAGGATCGCCTGAAGAAGTAATTGACAATCCCAATCATGAGCGCTTGCGAGGATTTTTACGCCAAATTGTAGAGCACTAACACTAGCGCTGATATGGAAGACTTTTTTCAAAAGCTGATGGAACTAGGCGGTCCGCTACTCTTGGGTGCGGGTACCACCGTCGCGATTACGATTGCGTCACTCTTGGTTGCAATTGTCCTGGGTCTATCGCTCGCCTTGATTCGGTTATTGGGTATTCTCCCTGTGAATTGGTTGATCAGTACCTATGTCGAGATATTTCGTAATACACCGGTTCTTGCCCAGATATTTATAATCTATTTCAGCTTGCCATATCTAGGTATAAATATTGGTCCATTTCCCGCCGCTGTAATTGGATTGGGACTCAATGGCGGCGCAGTCCTTTGTGAAGTATTTCGCGCCGGACTAAACGCTATTCACCATGGGCAACGCGAAGCGGCTCTCGCTGTCGGCATGACACCATGGATGAGCTTACGCTACATTATGCTCCCGCAAACGTGGAGGATTACGTTACCTCCACTCGGTAACTATGCAATCGCGCTGCTGAAGGATACCGCTGTCGTTTCGGCAATTGCCGCACCCGAGATCATGTTTTGGGCTCGCAATTTAGTGACTTCCACGTTTCAAACGACGTTCGTCTATATTCTTGCAGCATTGATTTATTTTTGCCTGAGTTTTCCGTTGGCAAGATTGGTTGAGCAATTTGAACGTAGGCAAAGGGCGTGGCAATGATAAATGAACTAAGGGAGTTTCTTGCCATCTATGCAGAGAATTGGGCGGACTGGGGCCCACAGATTTATGCGGCAATTTGGGTCACCATCAAGCTAACCGTCGTATCTTTCGCCATCGCGATTGTACTTGGGTTGTGCCTAGCGCTGGGTAAATTGAGTCCATTGAAGGTGGTCAGGGCATTTTGCACGGGTTACATCGAAGTGGCACGCGGTGTCCCGGCGTTAGCGATATTGTTTCTCCTTTATTTTGGCCTTGTTCCCCTCGGTATAGTTTTCGATGCATTTACTGCTGGAGCAATTGGACTCGGCATGAGTGCTGCCGGTTACATAGCCGAAGTTTTTCGGGCGGGAATTGAAGCAATCCATAAAGGACAACGGGAAGCGGCCCTATCTGTCGGAATGACACCGGCAATGACGTTCCGACATATCATCTTGCCGCAAGCTATGCGCATTATATTGCCTCCGTTGCTAAATATGGTGATCATATTATTGAAAGATACGTCGATATGTTCGCTAATTTCTACTGAAGAATTGATGTTACGTGCCAAAGATTTGGCGATGATGTCATTTCTTCCCATGCATTTATTTTTACTAGCTGGCGTACTTTATTTCGCTCTCGCATGGCCTTTGTCAATTATTACGCGCAAGGTGGAGAAGATGATGCAACGAGGTCGCCGACAGACTTTTGGAATAAATTGAGGCTACCCAAGGGCCCCAATTTAGATACTGCGATTCCCATGAAAATCACTGAAGTGCGCACTACGCCATTAAAGATTCCCTATAAAACTCCGTACCACTGGGCGCAGGGTGTGGTAGACGGTGCAGTTGTTATTCTGGTGGAGGTGCATACCGATGACGGTGCCGTTGGGTATGGCGAATGCATAGGCACGCCGTCCACAGCCGCGATTCAGGCACACCTGAATCTTGCGGCAAATATTTGTATTGGTAGAAGCCCATTCGAAAATGCGCGCTTAATGAACGAAGGCTATCATGCGTTGTTCAAGGCTTTTGGTACGTGTAGTTCGCCGCGTTACGCGGGGCAAGTATTTGCGGGTTTGGAAATGGCGATGTGGGATGTTATGGGTAAGGCAACTAATCGAGCGGTGCATGAACTACTCGGTGGTGCATTGCGTGATGAGATTCAGTACTTTGGTTTTCCACAAGGCGAGACTGCGGAGGAAATTGCGGCTCACGCACAACAATTATCTGATGAAGGTTGCGAAGTCATTTATGTCAAAGTAGGGCGTGGCGATGTGCTCGATCTTGCTATTGTTGAACAGACCCGTGCCGCGATAGGTTCTAATCGAAGACTGCGTCTCGACCCTAACGAGAAGTGGGGGTCGGTGACTGCCAAACGCATGATTCGAAAACTGGCGAAATTTGATATTGAATTTGTCGAACAGCCGACTGATTGCGAAAGTTTATCGGCACTCGCCCAAGTACGTGCCTCAAGCCCGGTCGCTATCGCTGCTGACCAATTGGTGTTTACCCCTTATGACGCGTTTAATGTATGTCGAGAACAAGCCGCCGATCTTATTGTCTTGGGTTTGCATGAAACTGGTGGCATCGTCCGGTTTCGTCAGGCGGCGCATATCGCGCAGGCCGCGGGCATCGATATTTGTATTCACGGGCTTTATGAATCCGGCATTACTACTTGTGCGGCTAATCAGGTCGCTGCCACAATTATAAATCTGGATGACGGTAACCAATATATGAATCATCTGCTCGAATGGGACATCGTTGAATCGCCTAAATTGAACTTGCGAAAAGGCAAGTTGCCGGTTCTATCCGGACCTGGCTTGGGATTTGAGTTAGACATGGATGCGGTGGGTCGTGCAAGTGAGGCGTATAGGTAAGCCGCCGAGTGAGTGTGAGGTTGTCATCAATAAAGTGAGTACTAGCTGTGAGTGAATCCTGTGATGTTGCAATCATTGGCGCGGGTGTCATCGGTGCGGCGGTCGCGTTCGAACTTCCTAAGCGTGGTTACAAGACCATTAACTTCGATATGCTACCTGAAGCGGGCTACGGCTCGACGTCAAACTCCTGCGCGATAATCCGCGTTCACTATTCAACTCTGGATGGAACGGCACTGGCCTATGCTGGTTACTTTCATTGGAAGAACTGGCGAGAGTATCTGGACTGTGGCGACGAAGCCGGTTTTGCCAAGTTTCACGAAACTGGTTGCTTGATCATGAAGACCAAAGGCAACGGTAATCTCAAAAATGTATTAATCCACGTTGTCGCTTTAGGCATTCCTTATGAGCATTGGAATGAAGAAAGAATTCTTGAAGCATTACCAAACTATGATTTGAGATGTTTCTCACCGCCTAAATTGTTGAACGACGAAGGATTCGGCGAGCCCACCGGTGGAGAAATTATTGGCGGAGTTTTCTTTCCTACCGCAGGTTATATTTCAGATCCGAAACTGTCTGCGCACAATCTTCAGCGGGCGGCGGAAACGAAAGGAGCTCAGTTCATTTTCAAAAAACGCGTAGTTGAAATTCCCATGGAACGAAGCAGAGTACAGGGTTTGGTGCTTGACGACGGCACGTGTTTCAATGCGCCTGTGGTTGTCAATGTAGCGGGTCCGCATTCATATAAAGTCAACGCACTAGCAGGCGCTGATCGTGACATGCAAATTACAACACGTGCCGTAAGGCAGGAAGTCGTTCATCTGCCGTCACCGCCCGATTTCAATTTCGGCGAAAATGGCATTGTGGTATCCGATAACGATATCGGCATATATTGCCGGCCAGAAATTGGAAATAACGTGCTGGCCGGAAGCGAAGACCCAGAATGCGATCCGCGAGAAACGGTCGATCCCGATAATTTCGACCACAATTTCACCGATCAGTGGACCACACAGGCTTTACGCATCGCGCAACGCATGCCAAGCATGGGTATTCCCAGCAGAATGGCGGGTGTCGTGGATCTTTATGATGTCACAGATGATTGGATCCCCATTTACGACAAGTCATGTGTTGATGGTTTTTATATGGCCTGCGGCTCCAGCGGAAATCAATATAAAAATGCACCTATTGTTGGAAAACTTATGGCGTCTTTAATCGACTACTGCGAAAACGGTAACGATCACGATACGAATCCGCTACAATTCCCACTGGAATATGTAGATCATGTATTCGATGCCGCTACTGTTTCACGGCTCCGAAAAGTTAATCCGGACAGCAGTTTTTCGGTATTAGGTTAGAATAGGTTTTTTGGCTTCATGGCCTGGCTGTCGTCCGGCTGTACTCCGCCAAGACTATGTACACACCCGAATTCT
>Ga0224508_10003345_pt1 | contig 13267 bp, 12 predicted proteins | sample SF_Jan12_sed_USG_4_FD_170157 | JGI IMG/M metagenome (GOLD analysis project Ga0224508, IMG submission 170157) | Sediment microbial communities from San Francisco Bay, California, United States - SF_Jan12_sed_USGS_21 | ecosystem: Environmental > Aquatic > Marine > Sediment | place: USA...
GTGCGCAAGGGCGACATTCTCGTGGTCAAGGCGTCGCCACAGGCGATCGAGGAACTGGTCGGCACGATGGCCCTGGAATATGTGGGCGAAGAAAAACACGGCGGCCTGGTGGGCACCGCGGACACCGCCCTGCTTGAGGTCGTCGTGCCCGAGAATTCGCGAATTGCCGGCCGCTCCGCGCTTGATGTGAGACTTCTTTACCGGCACGGGATCACGCTGCTCGGCGTCTCCCGCCAAGGCAAACAGTTCCACGACCGGGTACGGCGCCTGCGGATACGGCCGGGCGATATTCTTCTGCTTTATGGTGCCAGCGACCGGCTGACGGAGACCGCCGACTGGCTCGGCTCCCTGCCGCTCGCCGAGCGCGGATTGCAAATCATCAAGCGGAAGAACGCATTGCTGGCGGTTGCGATATTCGCCGCCGCTATCGCGCTCGCAAGCACGGGACTTGTCTATCTTCCCATTGCGCTCGGTGGAACCGTCGTCGCCATGGCGCTACTCAACATCGTACCTGTTCGCCAGCTCTACGACGCAATCGAATGGCCGGTGATCGTTCTGCTCGGTTCCCTGATCCCGATCGGCAACGCATTGCAGGAAACGGGCGGTACCGCGCTCATTGCCGACGGTATTGTGACGTTGTCCAGCGGTTCATCGCCGGCCGTCGTCCTGACGCTGCTGATGATCGTCACCATGACTTTGTCGGACGTCCTCAACAACACCGCCACGGCGGTAATCGCGGCGCCGGTCGCCGTAAATATCGCCAGCGGGCTCGGCGTCAACCCCGATCCCTTCCTGATGGCGGTGGCGGTCGCTGCCTCCTGTGCCTTCCTGACCCCGATCGGGCACAAGAACAACACGCTCATCATGGGGCCGGGAGGCTACCGCTTCGGCGACTACTGGCGCATGGGTCTGCCGCTCGAAATTCTGGTTATCGCCGTGTCGGTGCCGATGATCCTGATCGCCTGGCCATTCTAGATCACGATTCGCTTGAGGAAATCACCCAAGTCGACAGCACGTGATCGACTCCACTAGATGAGAGCCGGACCGCGCGTTTAGTTCTTTGAAAGCTGGACGGTGCAGTTTTTCCCGATTGGGTGGCTGCCGCGACTTCCCGGCTTGCCTTCGCGCGCGACGTAACGGCCGCTGCAAAAAGAAATCGCCGGCGGGACTTGCGCCCTCTCGAACAGGTCGTGGCCCTGCTTGAGGTCACGCCAGAAATCGCCCCATTCGCCGTCGCCGTGGACCATCATGTTCCACGAAGTCATGCGAAACGGGTAGACGTGGACATGAAAGCGCGGCTGCCCGCCCTTGAGCGCAGCGGTGACCAGATGCCAGATTTCGTCGATCACCGGATTGGTCATCGCGTAACAGCCGATCGAGCCGCATCCACCATGCACCATGAGGTAGGACCCGGTTCGCCCATGGGCTTTGTCCAACCCGTTCGGGAAACCCAGATTGAAGGAACGATGGTAGCGGCTGTTGGGATTTAGCTGGCCGCTGGATACGGTATAAAAGCCTTCCGGGCTCTGCCTGTCTCCCTCCTTGAGCTTGGGGCCAAGACGCCCCGACCAGCGGCATATGGGATAGTTGGCAAACAGCGCAAACGAATCGCCTTTCTTCATCCAGAGCTCCAGCTCCGATTCCTTCTTGAATATCCGGATGAAAACCGGCGCCCCGGACGCCATACCCTTCGCCGACAACCGTTCGTTGAAGCGTGCCAGGTCGGGCGTGCCCCTGAGGGCCAGGCCCATCTGCAGCCGAACCTGCCTGTCGATACGCAGCCCCGCGGTGAGCGCGCCATCGATCAGTCGGCGGCCATCGGGAAAGGAGAGCAGAACCAGGACCGCAATACCGACCAGCAACAGCATCGTCACGGCGAACGAGAACCGCCCGAACCGGCGGCCCGGTTTGCGGCTTCTTGTGCGGTTGGGTTTTCCAGTGCGCCTGATCATGGCTCAGACTATGCGTCCGGTTCGGGTCAAACCACAGAAGTAATTCGCCGTTGCCGGCATTCAAATGCTGCTGACGGAATTATTTACCGAGGGTGTTGTTCAGGCGGAACGCAAACCCGGAATAGGATGGCGTTGCCGGCGCAAATCCGAAGGTCCGCCCGCCACCGATGGTCGCCTTCGATGCCGCGGTAGCACTGCTGAAATCCGATGCCTTTGCCGTCGACGCGATCGGCTCAAGCGGTGCAAATGCCATCGGCTTGGGAAGCTTCTTCTTTTTTGCTTCCTGGATCATAGGCGGCAGCGGTGCCTGCTCCAGCGGCAACTGCTCATAGATCGGACAGGCCGCGGCCGGTTCGACTTTCGATTGATCGTCGAGAAATGCGACGTTGAGCAGATAGCGCTTCTCGCACACATCGACCTTGGGCGGCATGCGCGTATATTCAAAGTGCTTGTAGCCGACCTGCATATTGCGCCAGAAATTGTAATTCTTGCTCTTGGCGTGGCGCTTCATGTTTTCCGGTGTCATCCGGAACGGATAGGCATGGACGCCGAATTCTTTCTGCCCGCCTCTGAAAGCCTCGCGCGCCAGCGCGTAAATTTCCTCGATCAGGGCATCGGTCATCGCGTAACAGCCGGCCGACTTGCAGTCCCCATGCACCATCAGATATTTGCCGGTGCGGCCGTGCGCCTTGTCGAACTTGTTCGGAAAACCGAGATTGAAGGACAGGTGGTAGCTGGAGTTGGGGTTCATCAGTCGTTCTGAAACCCGGTAGAACCCTTCAGGCGCCTGCTTGTCGCCGACCTTTATCTTCGGCCCGAGTTTGCCGGACCAGTTGCAGATCGGATAGGTCTTGAAATGATGGTAACGGCCATCGTCCTTGATCTTCCAGACCTCAAGCTCGGATTCTTCTTTGAAGATGCGCACGAAGATCGGCGACCGCTCGGTCATGCCCTTTTCCGCGAGCAGTGCCTTGGCTTCAGGCGGCAGCGGACGCAAATGCGCTGCCATCTCTGGACCGCATCCGGCGAGCAGTGCCGCCGAGGCGGCGGAAACCAGCAATGGAATAGCTATGGATCGAACCATACGCAGTGCCCCTAGCGCAGATGGCAAACATCCAATGAGACAGGTTAATACGAAGTTAGCGTATCGCAAAACCCTTTGTGAAGTTCAAAAATCTTCACGCTCAGTCTACATTTTGATGAATGCCAAAGCGAATATATCCGTAACTGTGTTGAAAATTCGGGCAAAAATGAGGGCGATCCCGATAAAATGTTGTGATTTGCCGAATCGTTACGGTGCAACGTTTCGTCCGCGGCGGGTATTTTATGTGGTCGCCAATCCGCGCAAATAGCCGAATCCGACCAATTTGCGCTCATCCTCGTCCCAGAGCGCCAGATTAACGCATTTCAGACTTTCGAGAAATGTGAGGCGGTTTACGCCGTCAAGCGCCGGTGCTGTGTCAAAACATTCCTGAAGCCGGTAATTGGGGATCTTGGCACACAGATGATGAATGTGATGCAGCCCGATATGGCCTGTGAACCAGTTCAGAACAGGATGAAGATCATAATAGGAGCTGCCGAGCGCCGCCGCGACATGAAAATCCCAGCCCTCACGCTCGTCCCAGGTGGTATCCTCAAACTGATGCTGCACGAAAAACAGCCATCCGCCGATCCAGGTGGCAATCAGCACGACGGGGAGAAAAACGCTCAAGAACGTCGACATGCCGATCACGCCGAACAGGGCGGCGTATACCACCATGATGGCGAGATTCGTCAGCATGATACTGTTGCGGGATGTCTGGTTCGAAACCGGCAGCAAGAGCGGCACGCGCTGGCGAACAAGAAAATGCAGCGGTGGTCCCAGGAGGAGAATGAAGAACGGATTGCGGTAAGCCCGGTAGACCAGCCGCTTCAGCCTCGGCAGGGCCAGATATTCCTTTACCGTAAGCGTATCGATATCGCCCGCGCCCCGGTGATTGAGATCGCCGGAGGTCGCGTGGTGCCGGGCATGAATCTGCCGCCAGCACTCATAGGGTGTCAGGGTCACGACGCTTATTGCGCGCCCTATCATGTCGTTGATAAACCGGGACTTGAAATATGATCCGTGGCCGCAGTCATGCTGAATAATGAATAACCTGATCAACAGCCCCGCGGCCGGCAGCGTCGCCAGGAGCGTGAGCCAGTAAGCATGCTCGTAACTGAGCAACATGATCGCGCACAGCGCAAAAAATGGTACTGCGGTTGTTAGGAATTGAACCAGACTGCGCCCCGGATCGGGGGCCTTGAAGGCGCTGCAATGGGCGGCAAGCTGCCTTGCGGCGCGCTTGATATCCGGCGTGAGTTCATCCGGCGATCCGTCGTTTTCCGCTTCTTCGGAGCGGTGATCGGATTCTACCGCGAAGGCTGTTTCTTCCATATCCTGGCTGTCGCCGCTTGTTCTTAGCTGTCAGTCTGGCAAAACGGCACGCAGGAGATCAGCCGTTCGTTCGATGGGATTTTAATCAAAGGCGCAGACTATATGCGGGACTCTGGCCGGTTTGCCAAGCCCATCTTTTGGGCAACAAGGCCCGCAATGCGGAGCGGGGCTCCGGATTTCGAAGACCAAGGGGGGATCAGTAGGACCGGCCCGATCGGCTGGTGCGTACCGGCCACTTAGAGCTTTTCGCCTATTTCCAGATACTTGTGGCGCCGCTGCCCGCGAATCTCGGCGCGGTCGACTCCGTCATACTGCGCCAGCGCGCCGGCGATGGCGTTTCCGGTGGCCGTCGTGGCCATCTCGATATCGCGATGGGCGCCACCAACGGGTTCGGGAACGATCTGGTCGATAATTCCAAATTCCAGCAAATCCTGCGCCGTTATGCGCATGCTGGTGGCCGCATCCTTTGCGCGCGTCGAATCGTGCCAGAGAATGGATGCCGCCGCCTCCGGTGAGGCCACGGTATAGATCGAGTGTTCAAGCATGACGACATGGTTGGCCGTGGCGATCGCCACCGCACCGCCGGATCCGCCTTCGCCGATAACCACCGCGACCAGGGGAACGCCGATCGCGAGGCAGCAATCGATCGAGCGGGCAATGGCTTCCGCCTGACCGCGCTCCTCCGCGCCGATACCGGGATAGGCGCCGGCAGTATCGATAAGCGTGATGACAGGCAAGGCGAACTTGTCGGCAAGTTCCATCAGCCGGATGGCCTTGCGATAGCCTTCAGGCCGCGCCATGCCGAAATTATGCTTGAGCCTGCTTTCGGTGTCGGAGCCCTTCTCATGGCCGATGACCATGACGGACTTGCCGCGGAAGGACCCCAGACCGCCGACTATGGCATAGTCCTCGGCAAAATGGCGATCCCCGGCGAGTGGCGTGAAATCGTCGATCAACGCCTCGATATAGTCACGCGCGTGCGGTCTGTCGGGGTGGCGCGCTACCTGCGTCTTTTGCCAGGGGCCGAGATTGGCGTAGGTATCTTCCAGGGCGGTGTGGGTTTTCGCTTCGAGCCGGGCGATTTCATCGGTGAAGGAACCCGTGTCGTCCTCGCGTGTCAGCGCGCGCAACTCGGCCACCCTGCTTTCAAGCTCGGCGATCGGTTTCTCAAAATCCAGATAGGTCCGCATCGTTTGAAACATCTGTTGCCCGTTTCAGCAGTCGATCGTAAGCACGCGCCCAGAGGGTGACGACAAGTTATGCGTATTGATTTAAGTGGCCGTGAAGGTCGCGCCTGTCAAGGGATCGGGGCCGGTGTCCGGCGCGTACTGTTAATAACTGATAACAAACAACTGCTTGATCAAGGCCGTTTGGCGCCCGGGCGTCCCAGGGGATGATGCTCGTTAACCAGTTCGCGCAACCGCTCTTCCAGCACATGGGTATAAATCTGGGTGGTTGAAATGTCGGCATGGCCCAGCAATTGCTGCACCGCTCTCAATTCCGCGCCGCGTTCGAGAAGATGGCTGGCGAAGGCGTGGCGAAGGACATGCGGCGAGACACGGGCCGGGTTAAGGCCGACCTCCTTCGAGATGGCCAATTGCTTCAACTCCTGCGCAAAACGCTGACGGGTCAAGTGCCCCTGGCGGGCGCGGGAGGGAAACAGCCAGCGCGAGGGCGCATGCCCGTTCGGCTCGGCCTGTTCCAGATAGGCGGAGACCGCATCGCGCGCCGCATCGGTAAGCGGCACCACGCGCTCCCGCCCGCCCTTGCCGGTCACGGTCAGCACCCTTGCCCCCGCCGCCACGACCGAACGCGGCAGGGCGACGAGTTCCGAAACCCTTAAACCGGTCGCGTAAAGCAGCTCCAGCAGGCAATAGAGCCGGAGCGCCCTGACACGGCGTGCGCCCTTCGCTTGCCCCGCGGCAATTTCGGCCTGTGCTAGCAGCCGGTCCACTTCCTCCACACTCAGCACTTTCGGCAGGGGGCGGCTCTGTTTGGGGCTTTCGAGCGCTGCGGCGGGATTGTCCTTGCGTAATCCGTCGGCGTAGAGGAAGCGGAAAAACTGCCGGATCGCCGACAGTTTTCGGGCCCGGGACGAAGCGGCAAGACCCGCAGAGGCGATCTGTTCCAGATAGGCGGAGATATCGCCGGCCTCGACGCTCCGGGCGGTTCGTTTGCGGCCCCGCAGGAAGCTGAGAAAATCGACCAAATCGCGTTCGTAGGAGCGCAGCGTGTTTTCCGCCGCGCCGCGCTCCGCACCCATCATTTCCAGAAACAGGTCCAGATCGCGCCCGGACACCACGTTGGAAGGATTTTTTGCCATTGCCTGGCCTTGCCCGCGCCTCACTCCTTGCGCAGCTTAACGTCGCGCACCGACTTGGAGATTTCCTTCGTATCCGGCTCAAAATAGACGGCGAGAACGTACAGGCCGCCGAAGATGGACCCGCCAAGTATGGAACACACAACCAGAAACCGGATTAAGCTCGGCATCGCCAGCCCTTCGTAACGACCATTCCCGATGCCGGCTCGATAGCTGCGCACCCGCCCGTGCCGGGAACTTCAAAGCGCCCTGCGGCGGGTGCCGGCAGATATTTGCGTTAGGCATCCTCGTGGGGGCAAAGTAAAAGACGATGGACACGAGTTGCAACAGCTATTGCGTCCGCCAGCGGGACAGCGGTCATGCCATTCCAACAAAGATCGCGTAAGCGTAACGACAAACACGACAGATCAGCGAGAATTCGGCATCGTCTGGGCGAGCGCAGCATCGTCCTGATCGGGCTGATGGGCGCGGGAAAGACGGCTATCGGACGCCGGCTCGCCAGCTGTCTCGGACTTGATTTCATTGATGCGGATAACGAAATCGAGAAAGCGGCGGGAAAAAGCATAAGCGATATCTTTGCCGAGCATGGCGAAGCCTATTTCCGCGAGGGGGAAAGAAAGGTCATAGCCCGTTTACTGAAAAACGGTCCCCAGGTTCTCGCCACGGGCGGCGGCGCCTATATGAATGCAGAGACACGAACAAACATTCACAATCGCGGTGTGGCCGTATGGCTCAAGGGCGACCTTGCGGTTCTGCTTGAGCGGGTCAAGCGGCGCGACCACCGCCCATTGCTGAAAACCGGCGACCCCGAAACGGTCATGAAAAAACTGATGGATGAGCGCTACCCTGTTTATGCCGACGCCGATATCACGGTGCAAAGCCGCGACGTTGCGCATGACGTCATCGTCGGCGAAATCATGGCGTCACTCGAAACAGGCGAGGCACTCGACGCGCCGAGCCAACCCGCGCCGAAAAACCCGGACCGGAAATGACCGCAGAATCGACAGTCGACCTTTCCGGAGATAGCGCCCGTCGCACCGTGCGCGTCGGCTTGGGCGCACGCAGCTACGATATCGTGATCGGTCCCGGATTGCTTGGCGAGATGGGCCCGCTGGCGGCACAAGCAGCACCAGGCGCCAAATGCGCCATTGTTACCGATAAAACCGTTGCCGGCCTGCATCTCGACGCGCTCAGCGCCGGGCTGGCCCCTGAGTTCCCCGTTGCCGGGTCCATTACCGTTGCGCCGGGCGAGGCAAGCAAATGTTTCACCGAGCTGGAGCGGATCTGCGGCGAATTGCTCGACCTGGGTATTGAGCGCGGCGACGTGGTGGTCGCGCTCGGCGGCGGCGTGGTCGGCGATCTTGCCGGTTTCGCGGCGGCCATTTTGCGGCGGGGCGTGCGTTTCATCCAGGTGCCGACCACCTTGCTGGCGCAGGTCGACTCCTCCGTCGGCGGCAAAACCGGCATCAATGCCCCTCAAGGAAAAAATTTGCTCGGCGCCTTTCACCAGCCAAGCCTCGTGCTTGCCGACACCCTCGTTCTGAAGACGTTGCCGGAGCGCCAGTTCCGGGCCGGATATGCCGAGGTCGTCAAATACGCTCTGTTGGGCGACGCCGAATTCTTCAGCTGGCTCGACAGCAACAAGCGCGAGGTCTTCGCCGGCGGCGGCGCCCTGATCGAGGCGGTCGAGACCAGCTGCCGGGCCAAGGCGGCGATCGTCGAGGCGGATGAACGCGAGCAAGGCAAACGCGCGCTGCTCAATCTCGGCCACACCTTCGGCCATGCGCTGGAGGCCTTTGCCGGCTATTCCGACCGCCTGCTACATGGCGAGGCCATCGCCATCGGTATGGCGCTTGCCTTCACCTTCTCCGGCGAGCTCGACCTCTGCCCGAGCCAGGAACGCGACCGGGCGATCGCGCATCTCACCGATGTCGGATTACCGGTGCGCATTGCCGATATACCTGGCGAGAAGCCGGGCAAGGACGCGCTGATGGCGCTCATCGCGCAGGACAAGAAAGTGAAAGCCGGGACGCCCGCCTTCATCCTGACGCACGGCATCGGCAAGGCGTTTATCGAACCCGCCGTAGCGACCGAAAAACTGGAAAATTTCCTCAGCCGCATGTGTGACATAAAATGACCCTTGGCCTTGCCCTTACCCTGGCGCTGATCTGCGCCCTGATTGTCGTGTCGGCCTTCTTCTCCGGCTCCGAGACCGCGCTGACCGCGGCGTCGCGTGCCCGCATGCACGCATTGGAGCAGGACGGATCGAAGCGCGCCGCGATCGTAAGCAGGCTTATGGACATGCCCGAACAGCTGATCGGCGCAATCCTGCTCGGCAACAACCTGGTCAACATTCTCGCCTCGGCACTCGCCACCAGCGTCTTCTTAAGTCTTTTCGGCAGGGCCGGCGTCGCCTACGCCACGCTGTCGATGACAGCCCTGGTGCTGGTGTTCGGCGAAGTGATGCCCAAGACCTATGCCATCACCAATCCGGACCGCGCGTCGCTCAAGGTCGCACCGGTCATCCGCGTGGCGGTCGCTTTGTTTGGGCCGGTAACCCACACCGTGCAGGCGATCGTGCGCTTCTTCTTCCGCATTTTCGGCACCCGTCTCGGGGAGCATGTGGCCGTACTTTCCGCCCATGAGGAGCTGCGAGGCGCGATCGAGCTGCACCATAAGGAGGGCGGCGTCGTCAAGCACGACCGCGACATGCTCGGCGGCGTCCTCGACCTTGCCGATTTGGAGGTCGAGGACGTCATGATCCATCGCACGGACATGGCGGCGATCAACGCCGACGACAGCCCGCAGGAGATCATCGACCAGACGCTTGCAAGCCCCTATACCCGCCTGCCGCTGTGGCGCGACGAGCCGGAGAACATCATCGGCGTGCTGCACGCCAAGACGCTGCTGAAGGCCTTGCGGGACGCCGACGGCGATCCGGCGAAGCTCGATGTTATCGCGCTTGCGGTACCGCCGTGGTTCGTCCCGGAATCCACACCGCTGAAACGTCAGCTCAACAATTTCCTGCGCCGCAAAGCCCATTTTGCGCTTGTGGTGGATGAGTATGGCGAGGTCCAGGGTCTGGTGACGCTTGAGGACATCCTGGAAGAGATCGTCGGCAACATCGCCGATGAGCACGACATTTCCGAAGAGGGCATCCGCCCGCAGGCGGACGGCACGGTGAATGTCGACGGCTCAGTCCCGGTGCGCGACCTCAACCGGTTGCTGGACTGGGACCTGCCGGACGAGGAAGCAACCACCATCGCCGGTCTGGTTATTCACAAGGCCCAGACGATCCCTCAGGCCGGCCAGGTGTTCACCTTCGAGGGGTTCCGCTTCGAAGTCACGCGCCGCGAGCGCAACAAGATTACGCGGCTGGAGATCACACCGCTGAAGGGCGCAGCGACGCCAAAGCAGAGCTGACGCCCCAATTCTGGATGAGCGGGTCAGGCCGTTCCGCGAGAGATCCGAGCGGGCGCGTCTCCGCCCGCAGGCTATCCGCCATTCTACCGGAATGACCTCCAGCTCGCACCGCTACGCCGCGAACGCCAGCGTTGTCGCGGTCTAGGCTGCCTTCTCTCCCATCGGCGGGCCGGGCGGGCAAACAGGGCCGGGCGGTGACCGTAGATCGATCCGTAGTAATTGCCGGAAGCGAATTGTGTCTCGTAAGTCGACAGTGCCTCCAGCTCACTCCAGGCGATGGTGAAGCTGCGGTGGTTTCGTCGGGCGCCCCTGAATGCGGCGACCCTCGATCCGCGCGCCTTGAAGCCGGGGTCGTGGCGGCGTGCTTTGTCGACGAACTGGCGCCAAATGAGCGCGGGCAAACTGCCGCCGGTCACGCGGCGCATGCTGGAGTTGTCGTCGTTCCCGACCCACACACCCACGACGAGGTTGCCGGCGAAACCCACAAACCAGGCATCGCAAAAATCCTGACTTGTGCCGGTCTTGCCATACGCCCCGAGGGGAAGCCTCGCCGCGCGCGCCGTACCATGATTGACGGTCGCGGCTAGCAATGCCCGCATCTGGCCGCCCTTTTCCAGGCGCCAGCGGCCCGAGCCGGATGGCGGCCCGCCGGTTTGCCCATTCTGCCCGTATGAGACAACCCCCCACGGTTTGACCGGGTAGGCATCAGCGGCGATTGCCGCATAGGCAGATGTGAGCTGCAGCAGTGTCACTTCCGATACGCCAAGGGCCAGGCTGGGCGTCGGCGTCAAGGGTGTCGTCAGCCCGAGGTCGCGGGCGGTTGTAATGACCTGCCGCCGGCCAACGGCCTCGGAAAGCCGCACGGCCACCGTGTTGATCGACGAGGCGAATGCGCGTTGCAAGGTGACGGGCCCCCGATAGGTGCGGCCGTAATTTTCAGGTGACCACGTCCCGATGGATATGGGTGCATCGACGACATGCATGTCCGGGCTCGCACCGCCGCGCAGCGCCGCCAGATAGACAAAAGTCTTGAATGCGGACCCGGGCTGGCGCAGGGCGTTGGTGGCCCGGTTGAACTGGCTGCGCTCATGGTCACGCCCGCCAACCATTGCAACGACCTGCCCGTCCGGTCGCATGGCGACGAGCGCTGCCTGTCCGGCTCTGCGTCTCTTGCCGTCCCGGCCGAGAATTTTACGGACCGCGGCCTCCGCGAATTGCTGGAGTTTTGGATCAAACGAGGTGCGTATGGTGAGCGGCGACAACTCTCCGTCATCGGACACTTTGGCCGTTTCGGCAATCCAGTCGGCAAAGTAGGCGCCGGTCTCCTGCCTGGCGGGGCCGTCTGGCACGGTAACGCTAAGCGCCTTGAGCGCATCGGCCTCCAGCGTGCCTTCTTCCACCATCGCCTCCAGCACAAGCCTGGTGCGCTGCCGGGCGCGCTCGCGATCGGAAGCCAGTTCTGACGGTGCGCGCAACAGCGCAACCAGGAATGCCGATTCCGACACCGTCAAGGCCCCAACCGGCTTGTCGAAATAGTGCCGGGCAGCGGCGCGCAAGCCATAACACCCCTCACCGAAATAGACCTTGCTGAGATAGCGTTCGAGGATCTCATCCTTGCTTAGCGCGAGTTCCAGCCGCAGCGCGATGACCGCCTCTTCCAGTTTGCGATCAAACGTCCGCGCGCTTGAGAGATAGGATATTTTTGCCAGCTGCTGTGTAAGCGTGCTGCCGCCCTGCACGACCCGCCCGGCCTTCGCGTTCACGTTCGCCGCGCGCAGTATCCCAACCGGGTCGATGCCTAGATGCGCGTAGAACCGCCGGTCTTCCATCGCCAGCAGCGCATCGACGAAATGCTTCGGCAGCTCGGCTGCCGTTACGCGCGACGCGACGCATCCCCCGCGGCGCGCGAAGGGAACGCCCGTGGCGGTTAGCAACCGCAGTTCGCGCTCGCTTGGCACCTTGAGCGTATTGGCCAGCGGATAGCGCTGCGCAGGGGGGGGCAAGAAAGCAACCATCGCCGCAGCACCGGCCACGCCGCAGATCACGAGCAGATTAAGTGCCGGTGACAATGCCGGAATGCGGAATTTGCCGGACGCGGCGAAAAACCTGTTCAGGCCCGGCGGAACACGATTGACGATGCGGGCGAGCCCGGCGCGTATGGCGTTTGCCTGTTCGGACCAGGAGCGGAGTCTGAGAGGTTTGCGCGTTTCGGATCCAATCGGCGCCGGACCCTCGTCGGGCTCATTTGTCGCACGCGGCCCTTTTTTAACGCCCACTGGAACCAATCCCTGTCGTTATTGTTCTGTTGCCATGACTTTAGCGGTAACACCCGGGCAACGCTTTAGTTCCGCAACACATGGTTACGCGCAGGACGATCTGCAATGTCTCCAGCGCGCCAATTTCCCGGGCGTGGACCCTGTAGGTGCGGACCGACAGCGCAAAACAGGAAACGCCATGAGCGGGAAACCGGATAACGACAGCAAGGGCGAGACAGGTGATGCAAACGTCCTGGAGGATTTCATGCGGTCACGCGGCCCCTGTGGCCGCGCTTTATTTAGCCCGCTGCTTCTTGGGTGCTGAGCGTCTTCAGCGCCAGCGCGTGCACCGGCCCGGCGAGCTCCCGGGCGAGCGCCTCATTCACCAGCCGGTGGCGGTCAACGCGCGAGAGACCGTCAAATTTGGCCGCCACGATAGTGACCCTGAAATGGCTTGATCCGGTGCCCGGCGATCCGGCATGCCCGGCATGAAGATGCGATTCGTTCACCACCTCCAGTTCGTCCGGCGCAAAAGCATCCGTTAGCTTCTGTCTGATAGTATCGTCGACCGTCATGTCCTGCTCCACTGCCATGAGACGCCCGGCGAAACGTCGCCGCACACTCTGTCAAGCTTGTTTCGGAAATTCCTTATCCCCATAATCGATGCAATGAAACTGGATTCAAAATATTTCGACTGCATCCGGGTCAAACCTGACGAGGATCGGCGGAGCCACGATGAGCACCCCAGCTGCGACTGGAGCGGATGCACGCGCGCCGCGCAGCATCCCGCGCCGAGGGGGCGGGACCGTGAGGGGCAGTATTTCAACTTCTGTCTCGATCATGTGCGCCAGTACAACAAGTCCTACAACTATTTCAACGGCATGAGCGACGAGAGATCGGA
>Ga0224508_10003346_pt1 | contig 13264 bp, 16 predicted proteins | sample SF_Jan12_sed_USG_4_FD_170157 | JGI IMG/M metagenome (GOLD analysis project Ga0224508, IMG submission 170157) | Sediment microbial communities from San Francisco Bay, California, United States - SF_Jan12_sed_USGS_21 | ecosystem: Environmental > Aquatic > Marine > Sediment | place: USA...
GCCTGTATAATATAGGTCCAAGCAAGGAAGCTTATAAGCAGCTTGCTGATATTGATGACGAAGAGGATATGTATACTCATGTCGAGAAGTGGTACCACAAGTACTACGGTCCCAATTATGGGGATAAGTTCTTGAAAGAGAACGGTCGACTGTTACATATGCAAAGGCGGGAAGGTGACGTATGGTTACCACCGCATGAACGAGACGAACACTACTGGTATTTATAATGAGTAGTATGATATACTTAGCCAGTCCCTATACACACAGTAACCCAAAGGTAGTACAAGAAAGGTATGACCGTGTGATGTCAGCCACGATACGGCTGTTGTTGCATGGTAACCATGTGCTATCTCCTATTGTGTACTCCCACCCTATCGCAGTTGATAAGCAGTGGGCAGGGGTTGGGGAGGGTGGCACCTTTTCTGTATGGTCGCAGTTTGACTACGACTTGATAGACAGGTGTGACCTGTTGGCAGTCTTAATGCTAGAGGGGTGGAAGCAATCTACCGGTGTAACAGCCGAGTGTGAACATGCTCAAGCTACCGGCAAGCCTGTCATATATCTACCCAAGGAAATGGGAGATGAACTACAAGAGCAAGCTGGAGAGAGCTAATGGCAAGTGGCTCGAGGACAAAAGGAAAGAGTTCTTCTACGAACCGAAAGAAGGGAAGATCGAGTACCTCCTCCCAGCAACGAAGCACGTCTACACGCCGGACTTCTACATCCCGTCGAGCAAAGGGTGGATCATCGTCGAGACCAAAGGAATTTGGGACTACGCCGATCGCCTCAAGCACGCCTGGATTAAGAAGCTCTATCCGTCCCTTGATCTTAGGTTCGTTTTCACACGAAGCCTTACAAAGACTAGCAAGGGAGCAAAGCAAACTTATGCAGACATTTGCGAAGGACGTGGACGTGGAATTTTTAGAGGCCTCCAGTGGCAGTACGCAGACAAGCGTGTCCCGGAGGCATGGTTAAGTGAATGAATACGATGACATTAAGTTTATGGGCTGGAAGTTCTGGCTCATGCAACCGGATGCCATGGTAAATATTATAGTAAAGGAAAACAAAATGGAAGCAGGTGAACTATTGATGGTACGTAACGTACTGGACGCAGTAGCCACAGGTACCGTAGATATGGAAGATGTCGTCGGTGCCCTTGAAATCGTAGAGGCTGCACTAGCTGCAGAGAGTGAGGAACAGACTGATGACGCAGCACCCGAAGTATCGAGTGACAGTGTATCACCCGAAGTGGTATAATCTAAACCGTGATCGCCAGGTCAGCCTGGAACAGTGGGATGGACGCAGCCACAAGTACAAGGCCGTGTCTATTGAACACGTAGGCGTACGAGACATGAAGAGAGTCTAATGGAAATTAATGTAAACAATTTCTGGGACATATACCAAGAGAGTGGCATCGCCCCTGCTCTTGAGTATGTTGAGTCCCTCGGCTCCAACCTTAAAGAGTTGGAAGGCGAGGTACCTGCTTTGGTGGGAGAGGCAAAGGCAAGAGATATAGATCTTATTAAGTTCTTGACGGAGCTTGATGAGGCACTACTGGAGAAAGAGAATGCCTCTGGAATTACTGACGATGGGAGCGAGCTTCCTTCTGACAGCAGTGGTGAAGTTGGTGAGTCTCAAGATGAAGATGAACCAGCAGAAGCACGAGATGCTGATGCAGAAGGTGGGGCTACAGACTAAGGCAGTAGCGGCAGCACGTGATGTTAAGGACAAAGGTTTCAGCTTTACGCGAAGAACGATTGCACTTGCATCGGTCGCTGCTATTATTGTTCTGCCTATTCTGGCCGGGGTCTTATGGCCCTACACACCCATTAGCTATGGCTATGAAGAGACCACAGGAGGCTTCCTCTTCTTTACAGAAGCAGCTAAGAACCTCACGTGGGCAACGGGCACTGGTATTATGATCACCCCGATACATTCTCACTTAGTCTACGCTATAGCAGGCATGTACTTTGGTTCGAGTTCAACAAAATGAAGGACAACTTAATGCAAAGGATAACCTTAGGGGCTCTAGTACTAGGTGTCCTCTCGATCTTTGTAACCTCTGGTTGCCAAGCATCGGGACGTGGACCAACTACACTGCCCTCCCCTGATACTAGTCATATCAGAACGCAAGACGAGCCAGCGCTTGTCGTGCAAGAACAGCCTCAAGCACAAGAGGTCGACCGGCACCATGTACGACGGGCAGTAGCCAATGTCGTACGTGCCTTTCGAGAAGCGTGCATCAAAGACAACGAGTTCTGGATAGAGCACGAGGGACACCGGGAACGGTACGCTTGTGCAGCCATCACCTACAAGGGTGAGGTAGACTGGGGCGACACACATAGTGGTCATCGTGATGATCCGTTCGCTACGGAGTAAGCATGAAGATCCCTGATAACAATCCGAAATCACAATATGGAATCAAGAAACCAGCTCTGCAACTCGTGCCTCCTGCAGCTACAATCTATTTGGCTATGGGATTTACAGATGGTGCAGAAAAATACGGACCCTATAACTGGCGAGCCAATGAAGTTAGCGCTTCAGTGTACGTCGGAGCCGCCCTGCGACATATCAATGAGTGGTGGGATGGCGAAGAATCCGCTAGTGACTCCGGGTTTCCCCATATTGCACATGCCCTCAGCTGCTTAGCTATCATTGCTGACGCTACAGAGACGGGCAACTTGATTGACGACCGACCCCTACCTGGGGCTGCGTCTCGGATGATCAAGGAATACACCGATGGCAGGAAGGCCGAGAAAGCATAATGCCGGAGAACTCTGTGAAACGTGTGGGCAGAACGAGAAGCAGTTCAAGGGGTACAGTAAGGCTGGCTCTGAGGTCTACCGTAACGTCTGTCAGGCGTGCCACAAGGGCGGCAATCACTATCGGCCTTGGCAGGTACACAGAGGGGAAGAGTGTGAACTCTGCGGCTATGAGCCGCTCTGGTTCCGTTCACTTGATGTCCATCATAGAGATGGTGACAAGGAGAACAACGACCCAGATAATCTAATGACCCTGTGTGCTACATGCCACCGGGAATTAGAGGCTACCATTCACGATTTAGGTGACTGGGAGAAAGCCGAGTCATGGCTCACGAAGTTCCTTAAGAGAACTTTAGGGTAACCACCCAAAAAGAAAGGCCCCAACCGTAAGGAAGGGGCCTTTTCTTCGCCTGCATTTTACTGCAGACTAGCCTTGGAGGAGGAGGGATTTGGCTTAGGAGTGTACTGCTCGCAGTAACTCCTTGACATCTTGCTTGATCTCTTTCAGATCATCAAGCAGTGTGTCGTGTGACATCTCTAGTACTGCTACCCTAGTGGATAGATTAGCTACATACTTAGCTGCAGTTATTGATTGTAACAATAAGAATGCAATGATACTCCACTCCATGTTTGTAATTTCTATCATCTTGCACTCACTGCGAAGTTGTTATTAAGCTTGACATCTATTGATGCCTCGCCATCTGTAGTCTCTAGTTGCATAGAGTCTCTTATAGCTAGTGGGTTTACGGCCTGCGTTACAGGCTGTAGTCCTAGTATCCATACACTGAAGGCGCCTATGGTAGGCTCTACAACAGAGTTGTTCAGGTCTTCTGGGATAAGGTTACCAGTGACGCTGATGGTTGAGTCCTCTTCAGCTGGCCTGATCCTCCAACCTAGGTCGTTACGTAAGAAGTAGTATGGCGCTGCATTCAACGTAGCTGTTAGCGGGTCACCGCCTACTACCCTGAAGGCTGGCTCGTACTGATGACCTGTAGTCTTCACCCATTCTTTCCATTCAGAGTACAGATCTGAGCCTACATCTAGCGTCCACGCTACCCCCTCAGCAGGGAGTACGATCAGTAGGTTATCACCGTCAAAGGTAGGATTAATTGCCATTATAATCCCTTATGGGTTATCGTAGTTTCTATCAAAGCGCTGTTGCACCTCGATAATAGTGGCTGTAGCAGGCCATGTGAAGCCTTCTACTCTTATGTACTCATACTGCGTGTTATGAAGGACATAGTCTACAGAAGTAGCACCTGCAACAGAAGCCACGAAGGTTCTGTTATCTGGTGTACCAGCAGTTGCATTCTCTATCCCGTCTAGCTCAGTCTTTGTACCTGCTGCGTATACCCTGACCTCAGTGTTATCTCTCATCCCGCTGAAGGTTACTGCGACATTGTTGTTGATGACTGTCGTGCTATCTAATGCATTGCGTATGGTAGGGGTGCTGCCATCCGATACGTTGATAGTGACAAGCCCGCCTGAGTCATTAAAGATTGCTGCGTTGGCAGGCCACAGGGCGTGGGTCTCATTCCCTGTCCCAACTGTCAGAGCGATAGTAGCGTTATCATTTATCGCATCCCCTTGGTTTAGGTGAAGACTAACATCGTTTGTTGATACATTTACAAAGTAAGTGTTGTCTTCAGTAAGGCCTGTAAGCCCCGTGTTAGCCGTGAGCCGCCTGTCATATACGACAGGATCTCCTGTCACATAGCCGTGACCAGTAAGTAAGGTTATTCTATCCGTTGTTGCGTTGACATCATCTGTGTTGTCAAACTCGTGGGTGTCTTGATCACCTGTTGCAAAGCCAGTAAAGGTATTACCACTGAAGGAGAAAGTTCCAGTCGCTGTTTGTCGGATAGCATGTCCCCCAAGTGCATCACCAAAGTCAAACAAACAGTCGCTTATATCACCTATATCATTATGGGGTAGCAGAGAACTTGGTTTTGCGCCAGACGTGGCGGAGCTATTAATCTTGGCCCATGTATCCTGTCCAAGGAATTGACATCCGCTAAAGACTACGTTATTAGCATTCTCACCGCTATTATCGGCATGACCAGTCATACTAATAAACGTACAATCAATAAATTCGATGTCTGGATCAGCATCCTCATTATCAAACTGACCTAGGTTGCTGAAGAACATCCTAGTAAAAGTTGCTGAACTACCAGCATCAGTATCATCAAAGGTTATTCTCGGCTTGCTCCGATAGGGGTTTGCTGCGGTTAGTGCCCACACTTCCCCGTTGCCTGCTGAAGAGGCGGTCAGGTTAACCGCAGTTCCATCCTGCAAGGCCAACAGCCTCGTAGTGTGGAGGGTTATACCTGTGCTAGCAGAGTCCCACCCTACATAATATTGACCACCATCGGTAATTCCTGGAGTCTCTGTGCCCTCCAGATCCCGAGCGTTGACCGCAGTTCCTTTACTCCATCTGGCTTGTAGATCATCATCGGTCAGTTCAATGATGTCGCCAGTTCCGTCTACGTCAGTCTCTGTATTAAACAAGATATCTTGTCTTGGAGTTTGACCGAGAATTGAGCCATCTTCCATGTTATAAACTTGGGAGGTACCGCCCATGTTAAATCTCATACCGGTGTACCTACCGGTCCAAGCTCTAGGCCATACTATAGTAAAGAAGCTATCATCAAAATCAGTTGATATTGGAGTTATCTCAGCGAATTCATTAGACCCGAACATCAACATACCTATGGCGCTCATGATGCCATCTGTTTCAGTGATGGCGCCGTACCTGTTACTTGAGGTGCCTTGGTCAAAACTTACCGCATCATCGAACGTAGCTTGGGGATCGGTACTAGTACCACCGCTTATGGATAGCCCCATACCAACATCAATGGCATCCATAGCTAAGTTTTCACTCTTGGATGTCGAACCAAAATCAGCAGCTACACCAAAATAATCAGCCTGGTCGGGCGCTAGTGTCATAGTACCAGTGATTACACCCAATTCATCTAGGTGGGTAGAGCTAGTACCATTGGAGGCTGATAGACCGGTTAAGATCCAACCTCCTTTAATAGGATAGAAGTCTGCGCCTGTAAGCTGGATTGTTACGTAATTAGTGCCGCCACTATCACCTAGCCTAAGCTCCATACTTGGGGCGCCAAGGTCTAACAAGGCATCTTTGTTAGTAGCAATAACTTTTACGAACCAGATACCCTCATCTTGGTTCCTGGGGTCACGCATATTAGCGTTCCTAGGTGTACCAAAGGCACCAGTATCAACATCAAACCCAGCCGCAGTCGTACCTACTTTTCTAGATACAGAGTTACTACCTTGATATACAAAGTCAGGCTCAGAGCCTGCACCTGCACCACCGCCGCCGGTAGAGCCAACTCCAGTGGTACCGTCGGTGTCCCCCATATCATGGAGACGTTGACCAATAAAGGTTACTAGTGGGACTGCCATTAGATTACTACCACGCTATAAGGATCACTAAACCTGCTTAACAGATCAGCTTCTATGATTGAGTCAGCTTCAGTTTGAGATAGGGCTACTACTTCTTTTACAGTCACACGGAGGTCTGTTACTACTGTGTAGATAGGCTTTAAACCTGTAGCAATTACTACCCAATCTCTGGCAGTAGCTCCAGTCTTCCTAGATCTTGTGTCCTCAGTGGCTGTGGTTATCTTAAAGGTTTCATGGATGGTGATGTTGCTAATAGCTGCACCACCGGTGGTACCCGCACGCTGCCCTGATGTATAGCCTAGGACTGGCGTACCAGCCGTATCTCCTGATGGCCCCTCAGATACGAACAAACCTGTAAGGTATTGCTCAGCATAGGTTGTAGATACTAAGGCGCCTGACGTTGGTGTGGTTGTACTGCCGCTGTTAGTTGCCGTGTAGTCCCTGTGCCTGACCTCATCAATCTGAGTAACAAACATAGCTTTAGCCGTAGGAGCTGTAGTATCCCACTCGACTACAACATCGTTAGTCCTTGTAGCACCGTTGTTAAAGATAACGAATAGCGAACACCTAACACCAAGAGCATTCTGTACTACCCGAGGCTGTCGTACTCTATTACCCCAGGTCATAGTAGGGTTACCTTCCCCAGCGTCATAACCAACACCAACTACCATGCTAGTGTCCTTAGGTATTTGTACTGAAGCTACAGTCATGCTCAACGCACTCGACTTATCCGTCGCTGTGCCTTTAGCCGTCCTTACTATCGCCATTCCTAGATCCTTCTTCTTTACTTTCTTTGGTTTGTTAGCCACATACCTTATCCTCCCCCAGGACTTGTTAGCTAGGCTTAAACTGGATTACTATAGTTCCGTTCCAGAGGTGCAGTAGCCGTAAAGCTAAGCCCTGTGGAGCGTGTTATGGTCTGTCCTAGTACCTCAACATACTGCCCAGTCTCAAGGCCGATAGCCTTCAGTACACAGACAGCGTCAGTTGCTGCAGTACGCGCGTTAGTACCACCCTGTACGTTGTTATCGTAGTCGAAGTCGAATGCGATAGGTGAACTAGTAGCAGCTCCAGTAATATCAGCACCTGCGTTGTCATCTACGATGATAGCAGCAGGAGAGTTATATGGGTCTTCATCTATGTTCACAGTCTGATTCGTTTCAACCGCACCAACTGCCTCGCCATCTACTCGAATCACATCGTATGATACAGAAGGAGTATTCTCTACAGTAACACGGAATAAGCCGTTGTTCTGGGCTTCTACAAACCCTGAGATACGGATGTAATCATTCACTGCCAAGTTCGGTAGCGTACCCGTAAGAGTATACGTAGAACCAGACGGAGCGGTTACGTCAATATCAGAGTTAGTAGTACGTGTAGTGTACTGGAAGTATAGCCAGTACTCAGGATCAGTATCAGTCGTCAAGTTAGCGTTGAAGTTCAGGTTACCTGCCGCAACAAACGGGAAGTTCCTGGTAGTGCCACCGTTGTCAACGAAGAACATGTTGTTCGTATCGTTAGCATCGAAGCCTTCAACAATAACACCAGTACCGCCACCAGCTGGGTTAACAGAACCCAGGCCGAAGGTGATATCAGGTCCAACAAAGCCTGCCAGGCCACCAGTCATCTTACCGATTACCGCAAGGCTATCGTTCTCATTGATGTCGGTTGCTTGACGCAGCTGGTATTGGATCTTCTCATAGATCTCACCAGCAGTAGCTGTCAGAGGTGTTGCACGCTCAACAGTGAACGATTCGTTAGAACCAGTTACCGTCAGCGGAGTGCCTACTAGCGTGACTTCCAACGTACCTGCGTTATCCACAGGGGTACCAGAGATAGTATGAGTACCTTGGTTAGTACCTTCGTGGATAATTAGATCACCGCCTGTGTAGTCAACAAGCGCTTCACCTACGCCTAGAGCAAAACCTGCAGAGTCCCACCTAGAGGTGGTAGCTGCTGCACCGTTGCTGTTAGAGTAAGTGCCTACATCGACAACGACGCCGAAGTCGCGAGGAGTGGCAGAGTCAACCTCTCGGTTGTACGTACCTGCCAGATACCGGAGGCGTACCTCAGTATACGGTGTGTTAGCCGCTACATTAGCGTCAGTCTCAGAGATATCAAGGTCCGTTGCGTTAGCAAGCGGGAACTTAATGACCTTGGATGAGATTTCAGTCTCACCAGCAGATGTTAGAGTTGCAGTCTGGAACGTCTTACCGTTCGGATCAGCATCTCTGATACGTAAGCTGGTAGTAAACAGATTAGACTGATCATACGCTGCTGTCATGGTGTTGTCAGTTGCGTCGTTAGTCAGACCTGTAGTTGTGATCACTGTGCTAGTCACTGTAGCAATAAGGTAGGTACCGTTATTAGCTGGGGTGTTAGCGTTAGCGATCTCAATCTGTCCGCCCTCTACATAACCCTCAGTCAACCAGTTACCGGCATCATTACGAGTCAGCGTGGTTGTGAGGGTAATAGCAAACCCTGTGCCTGCATCGGCAGGGGTAATGTTATCGTAGTATTGGACAGGCTCGTTAACCACACCAGTGAAGGCGTAGTCAGTCGAGTTATCGGTGTCTGTTGCGTCACCGAAGAAGTAGTAGGCTTGGTCTAGAGTATCTTCAAATGCACCCAAGGTGGATACGTTGAAGAACTTCTTCTGAACGAGGCCTGTGTTGTCTTTCTCGTCCCAACCTGCGTTGCGAATGAGTCGAACAGAGTCGGTGCTAGAAGGTACATCGACCTTCAGCTTCCAGTCAGTGTTGTTACCTGACGGGTCTTCACCGAATTCCCACTGACCAGCAGCGAATGAGATACCTACCATAGGGAAGGCACCTGAATCAATCAGGAGTTGGTCAGTCTTCCACTCTTCTTTAATGAAGGAGTGGAGGGCTAGCATGATCACACCATCAGTAGACAGGTTACCCTGCTCCAATAGCCAGATCTCTTCTACTAGCGTGTCTAGGTATACTGATTTCTCTGTAGAGGCGCCTGTTGCGCCAAGTGTAGTTGCTGCCTCTGTGCCAGCAGTAGCAGGTACTGCTCCGTTAGACAGCTTGTCTACTTCATAGTCTGAAGTAGAGGTATTTACGGTGACAACTTGCCATAGCCCATTTGCTAGAGGGTCAGAGTGGTCACGCACCTCAAAGATCTCCGTAGCGGCAAGGGCGGGCAAGTTACTGCCTACTGACGTGAACTGAGAGTCAGCTCCCGTGCCTGGAGTTGTTATCACGAAGTCCGATACTGCTGTACTGGTACCTTGTGATAGACTATCTGGGTCTATAATAAGTGCCATAAATTATTCCGTTATGAATCTGTAACTGTGATAGTATTCACAGTTTTATCTACATTATAGCCGAACGTCTGTATCTTGAACTGATCGTCTATAGTGTTTACCGTTTTGTCCCCGTTGTACGTGAATGCGGTATTCACGTTCGCTCCTACAATACTGGATACAGTCTTGTCTGGATTGTAGCTAAAGGTCAGGTTCTCAGGTAGGCGGTTCAGCCCACCAGGTACCAGCGCTTCGCCGGTAGCATCCCACTCTACTCCTTGCCCATCTACAATACCGTCAAGATCTAAGCCATTTATAGCTGTTAAATCAGGCCTAGGCTGGTGTGATATATTACGTATTGTTTGTCTGAGTACCATTGTTATGCATTAGCTCCAAGAGGTATGGCTAACATATTCAGAGCCATTACAGTCCTGCATTCTCCATGACTCGCTTAACGTAGTCTTGTGTCTCTTTAGGCAGCCTATTCAAGTTACCCTTAGCCTTGCGTACCGCTGCTGGGCCTGCATTGTAGGCAGCCAGTGCTAGTCGTACAGAGCCGAAGTCATCTAGTTGCTTCTTAAGGAAGTCTGCTCCGCCTATCAGGTTCTGCTCTGGGTCAAAGGAGTCCTTAACACCCAAGTCACCTGCTGTACCGTCCATCAACTGGGTCAAACCTTTAGCCCCTGCTGAGGATACAGCGTCAGGATCGAAGTTAGACTCTTGTTGGATCAGCGCAAGGAACAGATTCTCATCTATCCCTACGTCACGGGCTACTTCTGTAGCTCTCAATACTATCTTCTCGCTAGCCTTAGGGTTAATCTTCGGACCTCTGGTCTCACCTGTGATCTGACCCCTGTCTGCGGCGAGAGAGTTAGTATCCGTGAATGTACCGTCTGGGCCTACACGTATCAGCCTACCTCGGTCGTCCTCAAACAGCCCAGGCTCTAGCCTGGTCAGCTTAGGTCCGATATCAGACGCTGACTCGTTGAACTCGCCGAAGCCCATGTCCTTGAGCATGTTAAACACTTCGCCTGTGTTACCATCGTTCAGTGCCCTGCGTAACTGTGCCTGTTGTGCCAGCGTAGCGTTACCTACGTCAGCTCCAGTCAGCCCACCGGCCCCTGCTGCGTCTAGCTCAGCCTCTACAGCTGATAGATTAGACGTCTCGATGATAGCGTTAGCCCACTCTTGCGGGTCTAGCTCGCCGAAGTCTGCTCTCCACCGAGGATCTCTCATTAGTGGCAGATACTGGTTGTTCAGCACGTTCAGTGCGTCTGTGGCTATGCCTGCCGGGTTCACATTAGAGCCTAATACAGGCGTCGAGTCGATACCTGCTCGCTCTGCTGCCTGGGTCACCCCTACACCTGCGAACTGGCTGGGATTACCACCAGTGAACTCGTCTGAGAACGTCTTGAATGCAGTAGGATCGCGTCGTCGTCGGTCTTCAACGATGAACTCGCCCTTATCCGGGTTCCAGCCCAGTGCCCAGTTGGTACCAGTCAATGCGTTAGTCACATCGCTGATTACGAACTGTTGCCCAGTGCGAAACTGTCGGGTTACGTCTGCTCTGTTCTTCTCGTTAGCCTTCTTGTAAGAGTTCTTGGTATTTGCTGCCATACTCAGGCTGAGGTTGTCCAGCTCTAGGTCTGCTAGAGAGCCTAGTACCTCTTGGAACTCATCAGGGTTCCCGTTACCGTTAATGTGCTGCTGTGCCTTGACCTTGAGGATAGCCTTACCTGTGTTACTATCGATAGCGTCGCTCGTGATGCCCTCTGCCAGGTTACCCCTGTTGATAGCCTCGAGCGCAGGTACGATAGTGTCGGCTCTAATCAGTACATCAGCTACAAGCTTGTAGGACGGGTCTCTGATGACCATTTCTTCCATAAGACGAGGGTCACCCTTGCTCTGTACAAAGAAGTCCAAGGCGTCTTCGACTACCCTGTCTCCGAACTGAGCCAGAATGGACAAACCAGGTGCTATAGAGAAAGCCTCTAAGCTCATGGCTGCCTCGACTAGGTCTTGCCTACGTGTGAACACCTTCATGATGTCCTCATTGTCCAGGAGTGCTATATTAGCGTCCCGTATGCGATTGACACTCTCTACTACGTTGTCATACGCAGCTTGGTCATACACATTGTTCTCACTGCTAGCCATATAGGAGTGAGTTTCTTGAATAGTGGCCAGTGCCGAGGACATGAGCCCGCTTCGGAAGCGTTCAATGTCCAGGACAGCCCCATTCTGCCTAATCTGTGCAAATCCTTGTAGCATTACAGAATTCATAAGCCCTTGAGCGTGTGAACCTGCAGCTTGTGCCACTTTAGGCGCAGCCATACTACCCTGAGACATCTCCCAGTTGTCTATGGCCTTCTGATCTGCCGCTGCTCTAGATCCTACGATCTGTCGCATGGCTGAATTCACTGTAGGAGCCAGTCCGTTCTGTACTCGGGCCTGTGCCTCTGCCATGTCCTTATCAGCTTGCGTAACGGTAGTAGCATCCGGTCCCGAAAGGAACAGATTCTCTAGAACTGCACCACTGGCGTTGAATCCAAGGGTATCTTTAGCTAATTGTCGGAGTTGATCAGCAAAACCAGGAGCTCTGGCTATGCTTTGCCTCAGGATCACCTCTGCTTCAATTGCTCCTCGCTGTTGCGAGATCTTACCCTGGTCAATTCCAGCTGCAATTCGTTGGTACGCGTCTGATGTGGTATCAATTGTACCTGTAGGGTCTGATCGAGTCAGATCTACAGCTACTGAACCGTCTGGTTGCTCTGTCGTGATAGTATCAGGGCTATTCAGGGTGGCAATTATGTTGCCAGACTCTGCTAAGTCCTTTTCCAATCCGCCTCGGACTGCTCCTGAGCGTACTGCACCGCCAATTTGGCCAAATGCTGTAGCTATTAGAGCTCCAGTTTGATCAGCACTTGCCTGATCTCTATGTAAGCGTACCTGAGGCTCGGGTACATTACTTCGTGCATCACTAAATGCCATTATTCTTCCTGAAATGTTAGTTCGTCAGCGGGTTGTACTTGGATAAGGCGCGTATCGTCGCTTCGTATGCCCTTACCTCTCAAGTCGTCGTATACAGCGTCTGTAAGATCTATCACCATGTTGTCCCAGAACTCGCGCTGCTGTCTGTCTAGCTGTGAGCCACCCGGTCGTGCTCGTCTGCCTATGCGTCCTCGGAATCTCTTCATAACTTCGCGTCGAACATCAGGATTCAAGCTGTCAACGAGGACAAGGTAGTCTACTCGGTGTTGTCTGAGCTCTTCGTCAGTAAGATCACGTCCTTCGTCTCTGGCTCTGTTACTAGCCATGAGGAACCTATCGAACTGCCTGAGCATCATGTTCGTACGGAACTCAACGTAGTCTCGACGAGCCTGGTTCAGCTCGGACAGGTCAAACTTGCGCTGCAATAGGTCAGGTTTGAATCCTATAAGAGCAGCCCATTCCGTCATCGGGTTAAACCCATCTATAGGTCGCGCTATCTCATTGCCGTTCTTATCTACGAGCGAGTTCAGATCGCGCATCAAGAAGAACTTGTTGATCTGTGACGTGGTAGCAAATGGTGAAGCCGCCACACCTATGATATCTTCACTTATCCTACGCATTACATCCGACACTTCTGTCGTAGTAACCTCAGTCTCACCGTTGGTATCCTGCGGTACAGCAAACCAAGGGGACATTTGTTGCAGTCTGTTGAACAGCCTGGTAGGGGCTACACTGGACGGTCCACCTAACCAGTTAAAGAGAGTAGTCTCTTCCGTGAAGAAGGACAGAGCCGTTTGGTCCATCCCATTCAAGAGCG
>Ga0224508_10003347_pt1 | contig 13264 bp, 9 predicted proteins | sample SF_Jan12_sed_USG_4_FD_170157 | JGI IMG/M metagenome (GOLD analysis project Ga0224508, IMG submission 170157) | Sediment microbial communities from San Francisco Bay, California, United States - SF_Jan12_sed_USGS_21 | ecosystem: Environmental > Aquatic > Marine > Sediment | place: USA: California...
ATAGACGCTGTCCCTAAAGCGCGAATAGGTTTCAAACATGGTCTGCACCATCCGGTATTGCGGTTGGGAAGTGGGCACTACAAAGCGATTATTATTCCCTTTATACACTTTTATTTTATGAAGTAATAGCTTGTCAATAAAGGCTTTAACCCTGTTTTGATCGTGATCATCGCCAAAGCTATAGGCCTTCACCCGACTCCTGTCTGCCCGTCTTAGAGCAGATTTAAAGAAATCCTGCTGGTACTTGCGCAAATAGGCTTTATTCTCCACCGCTGCTTTTACAGTTGTTATACTGGAAGTATACTGATTCCGGATCGTAAAGGGAAAAGTGATCTCGCCATAGTCTGTTTTTTGTTTATGCCCTCTGGAACTGGCTTGTTCAAACAAAAGTCCGAGTCCGCCCTGAAGATCCGGATAGGAAGAGCCATAGCCGGGATAGGTACCGTCAAAAACCTCTTTTGTAAAGTAAAAGGACCCGATACTATCAAGAGCGGTTGCAAAATATTCCCCGAACATATTGTTCAATTCTACATAATTCTCTTTGGGCATAATGGGATTGAGTGAACCGTTGTCTTTCATCGGTTCAAAGAAGTATGAGCTTCTGCTGCCCATTTCATGGAAATCTGTGACCACATTCGGGTACCATTCGTGATACCAGCCGAGTTTACCCCGACTTTCAGGATTGATCCCTAACAGCCAATCGCGATTTAAGTCAAACCAATAGTGGTTTGTTCTCCCACCCGGCCAGTATTCGTTGTGTTCTGCATCCTGGGGATCACTCACCATGGGGTTCCCCTGGTACATATTCGCCCATTGTGTATGCCTGTCACGTCCATCGGGGTTTATTGTTGGGTCGACAAAGATCACCGCATTACTGATATAGTTAAGGATCTCCGGATTGTTGGAGGCCGTAAAAGTATAGGCCGATAGCAGGGCTGCTTCCGAACTTGAAGGTTCATTGCCATGCACATTATATCCCAGGTTGATAAATACGGGGACGTTATTGTAGTTAGTCGGACTTTTAGTCGGATCTGTAAATGCCAGGTGATCTTGCTTAATGGCATCCAGATTTTGCAGATTTTCAGGCGTGGTGATCGTCAAAATGACCAATCTGCGTCCTTCATGGGTGCGGCCGTATTCATAGATACTGGCACGATCCGAGGCAGTGGCAAGCGCTTCAAGATAGCCCACGATCCTGTCGTGTCGTGTATGATGATCCCCGATGCCGTATCCGAGGTACTCCTCTGGACTCGGTATATCTGGATTAAAAGGGTGAAACTTCTTAAAAAAATAATCCTGTGCGAATAGAGAGGCACTGCAGAATAGCAGCGCTATAGCGAGAATACTGCGCATGGTTTGAGTTATTAGTTGGTCTCTAAAGATAAGAGATAAAATGACATTTTAAAGTCCGTACTAAGGACTAATGTCAGGAGAATTTTTAGGGATTAGGCGACGGAGTCAAATTCATCATGGCCGATCTCCCGGAACTTGAGAATATAATTCGTGCCTTTTTGTGAAGTATCACGAACAATGGTCCCTTTCAACTGCTTAGCCAGGTTGTGGATGAGTTTAAGCCCGAGGGACTTTGAAGTCTCAAATGTGACATTATCTGAAAATCCGACCCCATTGTCTCCCATTGTCAGGATATAACTTTGATCCGCTTCTTGTTTTAGTGCGATTCGAATTTCACCTTCATCATCATTTTTGATCCCATACTTTAAGGCATTGGTCATTGTTTCGTTGATGAGCAGTCCTAGCGGAATGGCCGTATCAATACCTAGTTCCATTTCAGGAACATCAACGACGACCTTTACTTTACTTTCAGACCCTTTGACAGATTTGATCAGATAATTGATCAATTCATTGATATAGGTTTTGTATTCGATCTTGTTGATATCGTCCCTCATATAGAGCATTTCGTGAACCATGGCCATGGAGATTACTCTGTTCTGACTGCTTTTTATGAGGTTCTGGATCTTTTTGTCGGCGATACTTCTGGATTGCAAGCTGAGTAAGCTGGAAACGGTTTGCAGGTTATTTTTTACGCGATGATGTACTTCCTTGATAAGCGTTTCTTTTTCCTGGAGTTCCTGCGCGATACTATTTCGTACTTCCTGTAATTCTTTTGTGTGTTCAATAATTTCCTTCCCCAAAACGCCCAGTAAGAGCACAGCCATGGATATACACAGTGCAGAAAAATACGCAGCCATGATTCCGGATACCTGGTTTTGCACCAGGGTTTCCCGAACCCAGGGTAGCAATAACAAGCCTATTCCCGCTAAACCAACTATCAAATGGAGGTTTCCCTGAGTATCCGATTGTAAATATGCCGCAATAACTGCCACTGTTAGTAAGACCAGTGCCGGACTGGCTATGCCACCTGTAAAGATTGCCAGGGCAAAAATGGCGCAAACCCCAAGCCAGGGCAAACTGAATCGCCATACATCCTTCTCCGGGTTATTCTTGTAAAAGCTTATGATCAAAAGGCTCAATATGCCAAAGCCACCAAGGATAAAGGGCACCATATTCCCTGTCTCCAATAAGAAAAAGGAGATGATGGCAGCTAAAACAGCCAGGGCAGAGGCTGTATAAGCGGCTCGCAATGTGCGTTGCTGTAGGGCTAGCACTGTGGGAATTTCTTTGTGGGCATTCTGCATAAGCAATAGGTTCAGACAGCAGGAAGGGACTTGTACGTTCCTTGACTATCTGTCATGTAAAGCTACCATTGTTTAGGCTAATTAAAAAGGAGGGTGAAATAAATTCGTCTCTCTGATATATGCTTTTCCCTTACTAGTGAAAGGATTATACTTACGCTTCCTGCTCAATAAGGACCCATTCTCCTTTCTGGATCAGGGGCTCTGCTTGCTTGAATTTGACAACCTTGCTTTCTCCGGACATGACATTTTTTATCGTCACTCGCTCATTTCTGCCAATTTTAGGAGTTTCCCTGATGATCGTCTCGGTAACCTGAGGTCTCCCTCCCTGGTTTTGACCCACTGATCTTGAACGGGCAGCCATTTCATCGCTATTGGGGATCTCCTCTTTTGAGGTACGGAGATTTTCTTTTGGTCGCCTTACTTGTCGGGCTTCCTGAATATCACTAGGTGAGGCAGTCGGCAGTTCTCCTTTAAAGAGGAAGGAGATCACGTCCTTATTGACTTTATCGATCATGCTTCTGAATAATTCAAAGGCTTCGAATTTGTAGATCAATAAAGGATCTTTTTGCTCGTGCACTGCGAGTTGAACAGATTGTTTCAGTTCATCCATTTTACGCAAATGCGTTTTCCAGGCGTCATCAATAATTGCCAGGGTAATATTTTTTTCAAAGTCGGTGATCAATTGCTTCCCATGAGATTCGTATGCCTGGGCCAGATCAGTAACTACATTCAGGGTTTTGATGCCATCGGTGAAAGGCACTACAATACGCTCGTATTTGTTGGACTTATCCTCATGCACGCGCTTGATCACCGGAAATGCCGTTTCCGCATTGCGCTCCATTTTCTCCTGGTAATGCAGATAAGCAGCGTCGTAGATCTTATTTGCGATCTCCTGAAAGCCTAGTTTGGTGAAGTCATCCTGGCTTATAGGGGAGGTTATCGAAAAATATTTAATCAGTTCAAATTCAAAATTCTTGAAGTCGCTCGCATCTTTATTCGTCTGTGCAATCAGCTCACAGGTGTCATAGATCATATTGGCCACATCCACCTTAAGACGTTCCCCTTGCAGGGCATGCCTTCTTCTTTTATACACAACTTCACGCTGTGCATTCATAACATCATCATATTCAAGTAATCGCTTTCGGATACCAAAGTTGTTTTCTTCCACTTTTTTCTGGGCCCGCTCAATGGACTTTGTCATCATGGAATGCTGGATCACTTCCCCTTCTTTGAGGCCCATGCGGTCCATCATTTTGGCTACGCGTTCCGAACCGAAGAGTCGCATTAAATTATCCTCCAAGGAGACATAGAACTGCGAACTTCCTGGATCTCCTTGTCGGCCAGACCGACCTCTTAACTGTCTGTCTACCCGGCGTGAGTCATGCCGCTCTGTACCTATGATAGCGAGTCCCCCGGCATCTTTTACTTCTTGTGATAACTTAATATCGGTACCCCTACCTGCCATGTTTGTGGCAATAGTAACAATACCTTTGTGACCGGCTTCTGCAACAATATCGGCTTCCTTTTTATGAAGCTTCGCATTCAGTACATTATGCGGGATCTTTCGGATGCCGAGCATTCGCGAAAGTAATTCTGACACTTCCACCGAAGTAGTACCGATCAATACCGGTCTGCCTGCCTCAGACAAGGAAGTCACTTCGTCAATAATGGCATTATACTTCTCTCGCTTAGTCTTATATATTAAATCGTTTTTATCATCCCTGGCTATGGGCCTGTTCGTTGGGATCTCCATAACATCTAAATTATAGATCTCCCAAAGTTCTCCCGCTTCTGTTACCGCAGTACCGGTCATTCCTGCAAGTTTGTTGTACATCCGGAAGTAATTTTGCAAAGTGATCGTAGCGAATGTCTGGGTCATAGCCTCGATCTTCACGTTCTCCTTTGCTTCAATGGCCTGGTGTAATCCGTCTGAGTAACGACGACCGTCCATTATACGCCCCGTCTGTTCATCTACGATCATCACTTTATTCTCGATGACAACGTATTCTACATCCTTTTCAAAAAGGGTATAGGCTTTCAGAAGCTGTGTCATGGTATGGATGCGCTCACTTTTAATAGAAAATTCCTTAAAGAGTTTTTCTTTTAATTCCGCTTCCTTCTCGAGCTCTAATCCCTGTTCCTCAATTTTTGCGATCTCACTGCCAATATCGGGCATGATAAAGAACTCCTGGTCCTGATCGCCGGATATATGTTCAATTCCCTTGTCGGTAAGCTCGATCTGGTTATTTTTCTCATCAATTACGAATAACAATTCGGCATCTACTTTGGGCATTTCCCGATTGTTATCCTGCATGTAAAAATTCTCTGTCTTTTGAAGCAGTTGCTTAATGCCTTCTTCACTGAGGAATTTGATCAAAGGTTTATTCTTGGGTAAGCCTCTGTAAACGCGCAGCAATTGAAATCCGCCTTCTTTGGTATCGCCTTCCTTGATCAATTTCTTGGCTTCGGCCAAAACCCCGGTAAGGTATTGTCTTTGTTTTTGAACGATAGCAGAGATCTTGGGCCGTAATTCGTTGAATTCATGTCGGTCTCCTTCCGGCACAGGACCGGAAATGATCAAAGGAGTACGGGCATCATCGACCAATACCGAATCTACCTCATCGACAATAGCGAAATGATGTGGCCGTTGCACCAAATCCCCGGGTGTATGGGCCATATTATCCCGTAGATAGTCAAAACCAAATTCATTGTTGGTCCCATAAGTGATATCGGCGTTATACGCCGCTCTTCGACCTTCCGAATTAGGCTTATGGAGGTCGATACAGTCTACAGACAATCCGTGAAATTCAAAGATAGGTGCCATCCAGGCGCTATCTCGTTTAGCCAGGTAATCGTTTACTGTGACCAAATGGCAGCCATGACCGGAAAGGCCATTGAGGTAGAGTGGGAGGGTAGCAACCAATGTCTTCCCTTCCCCGGTCTGCATTTCAGCGATCTTCCCCTGATGCATACAAATACCCCCGATCAACTGGACATCGTAGTGTACCATATCCCAGGTTACTTCTTTTCCGGCTGCATCCCAGGAATTGCTCCAGATCGCATCATCCCCTTCCAGGGTGACATATTCCTTAGAACCGGACAATTGCCTGTCAAAGGCAGAGGCCTGAACTTTTATCTGGGTATTATTTACAAATCTTTTTGCTGTTTCTTTTATAACGCCAAAAGCTTCGGGAAGCAGTTCGTTCAGGGTATTTTCTGTGATATTATATGCCTCTTCATTCAGGGCATCTATTTCCCCGTAAATGGCCTCTTTCCGATCTACATCTTCTGAGGTATCTACTTCGGACTGCAATGCCTGGATCTGCTGCATGATCGGTTCACGATCCTTTTCGATGCGCGCTTTAAAATCAAAAGTCTTTTGCCTCAGTTCGTCATGGGATAGTGCTTCGAGGGCGGCGTCGAAAGACCTTATTTTCGCTACCATGGGCTGAAGCGCCTTTACATCTTTCTTTGCCTTATCTCCAACAAAGGCTTTTATTACAGAATTGATAATACTCATACGTGAATCTTCTCATTAGCAGAGATCCGATCTATTCATCGGGACTCATGGCTCCAGGGTGTGCAAAAGGTGTTCCAAATCAAAAAATCAAGCAAAATTGCCGATCGGCTGTCAAAATTACATAAAAAAAAAGCCTCGAATGAGACTTTTTATGCTATTTAAAGGGGATTTGACTTAATATTCATCCTCATTCCAGAGGTAATCTTCCTCTGTTGGGTAATCTGGCCAGATCTCTTCGATTGATTCATAGATCTCACCACCTTCTTCTTCCATGGATTGTAAATTCTCCACAACTTCGAGGGGTGCTCCTGTACGAATCGAATAATCGATTAATTCATCTTTAGTAGCTGGCCACGGGGCATCGCTTAAATAGGATGCAAGTTCTAACGTCCAATACATTTAACGATAACTAATTTGAAATTTTTGCAAAAATAAATTTATAAACTTAATGTCCAAGTTTTTTGGGTGTATTTCAACGAAAATTGTTGAAATCACCCACTTTGTTTAATAGATAACGAAGATTTCCGGGAATTATGTACTCTTTTTTTCTGGAATCCACTTCACTTCGTCTACGTGTAAGTCTGCAGACAACTTTCGTGCCAGGACAAAGAAATAATCGGAAAGTCTGTTGATATAGGCTAGAAACAACGGGTTAATAGGTTGTTGTGAATGCAATTCAGTCATCCTTCGCTCTGCGCGACGGCAAATAGTACGCGAAATATGACAGTATGACACTGTATCATGTCCGCCTGGAAGAATAAAATGAGTCATGGGCGGCAGCACATTGTTCATGCTATCTATTGCCATCTCCAGTGCTACGACATCATCTTCCCTCATGGATTTGATCGGAACACGCTCGGCGCCGCTTTTAAGTGTTTTTTTGTCAGGATCCGTAGCTAAACGGGAACCCATGGTAAACAGGTTATTTTGAATAGCGATCAACTCTACTTTGTATACCTTCGATATTTTTTGATCGCGAAGCAAACCGATCCAACTATTTAATTCATCAATCGTTCCATAAGCATTAATACGAATATGGTGCTTTTCTACCCGGGTGCCTCCAAGCAGACCAGTAGTGCCTTCATCACCTGTTTTGGTATAAATTTTCATACGTCCTGACAAATTAGTGAGCCTGTGCTGTTAATCAGTATCATTTCCAGTCCTGTCTTTACTTCTATAGTCCTCCATAAACTTCCTCCTTTTTCGCTTCCTGGAAGTTCTCTTATTATAAATGGAGATCCATAAATAGACTATGAATAATACGGCTAGTACAATATAAATGGTGTTGTCCATGACTTCTTTAAGACGCCATTAAAAGTACGACTTTATAGGCTTAAAACCCCTAAATTTAATTGGAAAATGGTGTAGTATTCAGAGAAAATATCAAGCCTTGGTGAATCTCCATAAATAGGCCATTCTTAAAAGTAGCGCAAATAATAACGGGAGCAGTACGGGTGAGAATTTCTGGATCCCGAACACCCAGAATAAGAATAATGTGGCCATTAGAATTAAAGAAACCAGGGCGTACTTATGAAACCAATCCGGGAGGGTCTTTTTGCTGCCCAGGATATAAATGAGCCCCAGGTGAGTGGGTAGGGCCCAAAGCAGGTTGGCATTGTTTGCTGTTGCCGTATGATCTGTAAAAAACCAAAGGAAGATGATAAAGAGTCCAATAACGCCTGAAATCAGGAATAGAAATACATCTAACCATCTGCTTCGGGTAAGATTGCGGAAGTCTATAAAAGTAATGGTCGCAACAAAGAAAAATAGCAAGAGCAACCAAAACAAAGGAGATGTTGTAAAGTATTTCCTATTATCCCCATTGGAAGCGTCTAAAACTTCCCTCTCACGTTTAACTAAGGGTTTGCTGTCAATCTCAGTATGCTCAAACTGTTTGAAAACATAATTGGGTAAAAACATATGCTCTTTCACGGCTGCGTTTCGGTCAATGTCTGCTCCTAACGCCAGATCGATCCCTAAACTGGACCAGGAGTTGCGATACAAATTCTCCTGAATGAGATCTCTAAAAGTTGAGGTCTCATCAAGATGATCTTCCGTAAATCCAATTTTGCTACCGAAAACGGAGCTAATAACATAGGGAATTTTAGTAGAGCAATTATCAAAAAGGAAATCGTACTTATATTTTCTGTTTTCAGGCTTATAATTATTCTCCAGAAACTGGAACAACGCATTCTTTTCACGTGTATCCAGGTCCAGGATCTGTTCTTTCACCCATCTGTTCTCAAGCTGGTACGTGTATAGAAAATTCTCGAATCGTTCCCGGCTTAATGAGTATAGCAACTGGCCTTTTGCAAATTTGCTGTAGAAATTAGGTGTGTTGAAATCGAAAGAACCGTAGTTATATACAATGTCAATCCCGAGGTTCGGATCTTGAACTCGTATCGCACTATGCCCGAAAGTTGCATACAGATCGTCTCCTGGACCACATGTAAGCACACTTATCTCTGCTTTAGCGGATAACTGTACGGGACGGGAATAGGCTTGGAGGCCTAAGCACAGGGAAAGCAAGAGGAGTCCGATGTAGCGATGCATGATCTGTTATGGCTAGTACCTGCTAGTGCTTACAAATATCTAAATAAAAATTTTGACTCCATTCCTGCTCTAAAAATTTGCTATTTTTACTTAAATGACCATCCATGAAGCATCACATTCCTAATTTCCTTACACTATGCAATGTGTTATGCGGCAGCATAGCCGCCGTATTTGCCGCATTGAACAAGTTGGAATATGCTGCAATATTTGTTTTGGCAGGGATATTTTTCGATTTTTTTGATGGCCTGGCAGCCCGTTGGCTCAATGTAAAGAGCGAATTTGGGATCCAGCTCGATTCTCTGGCAGATATGGTGACAAGTGGCTTAGTGCCAGGGATTGTTATGTTCCAATTGCTGAATATGTCCCAAACCGGTGGGTGGAATATGACCCTGGATCCGGATATGATCAACGGCAATGGGGAAGGAATGTTTAGCTCATGGCTGCCATTTCTGGGCTTTCTGATCCCGATGGCATCTGCATACCGACTAGCGAAATTCAATATTGATGAAGATCAGCTCGATTCCTTTGTTGGTCTGCCAACGCCGGCAAATGCCCTTCTCATTTTATCTTTTCCTTTGATATTGCTTTATCAGGGTAATGATGCCCTCAACCAAATAATCCTCAATCCCTGGGTCCTGATCATTTCTACCTTGCTATCTGCCTATTTATTAAATTCTCCGATCAAACTTTTTGCGCTTAAATTTTCTAATTGGGGTTTTAAAGAAAACGCCTTTCGCTATATTTTTATCCTGGTCAGCGCTGTCTTGTTATTAACATTATCATTCCTGGCCATACCTATCATCATTGCATTTTATATTTTGAGCTCCCTGGTGTCTCAATGGGGTGCATCCAATTCCCAAAGTTAATTCAGGTCTATGCTAGAACGCCTGGGACAAAAATTCACAGATCTTTTTAAGAAATACATGCCGGATGCTTTTGTATTCGCCTTGATCCTGACCCTGATAACTGCTGTTGTGGCCATGGCATGGATGAACGCCACCCCACTTGAGGTGATCAAGTCATGGTATGAGGGTTTTTATTTGCTGCTGGAATTTGGTATGCAAATGGTTCTTTTGATCGTAACCGGCTATAGTATTGCCTTGTCTAGCACTATACAAAAAGGGATCGATAAGCTATCAAGGGCATTAAAAACCCCGGGACAGGTCTACTTCTTTGTTGTTTTTGTGGGCTTTTTATTATCCATGATCAGCTGGGGATGGGTAGTAATTACTGCTGTGCTCGCCCGGCATTTAGCACTGAGGGTAAAAGGAATTCACTACCCCTATCTCATCGCCTGTGTTTATTTTTCCATGATTAGCTGGGTAACCGGATTATCCAGTTCAATACCGTTATTATTAAACACACCCGATAATTATCTTATCGAAGAAGGAATACTAACTGAAACTATTGCCTCCGAAATCACACTGGGCTCTGCCATGAATTTTGGTATGATTGCTACCCTCTTGATCTTGGGTCCGCTTTTTATGTGGCTCCTGGCGCCGAAGAGAAAATCAGATCCACTTCAATTATCAGATATGTTAGGAGCCGATAAAGAAGACTTTTTATCGCTTAAGGAGGAAGCCAAGGAAGCACGCCTCCCCTTTAAAGCGCTTTCAGATATTTTGAATAACAGTGTGCTTTTGCAATATATCATTGCGACAATGGGTGCCGTCTTCCTGTGTTATTATTTTATAAGCAAGGGATTCGACCTGAATCTGAACATCATGATCTTCGTCTTTATCGTGCTGGGTCTGTTTCTGCATAGAACGCCCATGCGTTTTACCATTGCCATGCGAAGGGCCAGCAGTAATGTATCGGCAATCATTTTCCAGTTTCCCTTTTATGCCGGGATCATGGGAATAATGACCTATACGGGCCTGGGAGAACATTTGGGTCAGGTTATGGCCGAAGCCGCAACCTTAGAAACTTATCCTTATTATGCTTTTGTTCTTGGCGGTATTGTAAATTTTGCCATCCCGTCGGCCGGGGGAGAATTTGCCGTTATTGGTCCGAGTGTTATAGAGGCAATTCAACACCTGGGTCAGGGACTACCTCCGGAAGCCGTGCTGGAAATGATATCACGTGCCTCTATGGCCATAGCCTATGGTGAGGCACTGACTAATTGCCTGCAGCCTTTCTTTTTGTTATTGATCATTCCGGTAATGGCTAAAGGAATTCGGATCCAGGCCCGGGACGTGATGGGATATTTAGTGATCCCGTTTCTGGTATTCTTTTTGGTTCAGGGGATCCTGGTAGCCTGGCTTCCACTTTAAGCTAACTAAGAAGGTTCTGTAAAGTCGAGTTTCTTCCTGCGCAGTTCAAAGTTTTGACCCAGATATACTTTTCGAACCATTTCATCTTCAGCCAGATCTTCAGGAATTCCTGACTTAAGGATACCTCCTTCAAACATGAGATAGCTGCGTTCAGTGATTGCCAGGGTTTCCTGCACATTGTGATCGGTGATAAGGATACCGATATTCTTATTTTTAAGCTGGGCTACGATACGCTGAATATCCTCCACAGCTACCGGGTCTACACCTGCAAAGGGTTCATCGAGCAGAATGAACTTGGGGCTTGTTGCCAGGGCCCGTGCGATCTCCGTTCTTCTCCGTTCGCCACCCGAAAGTAAGTCGCCACGATTTTTACGGATGTGTGCTAGTCCAAATTCCTCCAGTAATTCCTCTGTTCTGCGTTGTTGTTCTTGTTTGCTGAGGTCTGTCAGTTGCAGCACACTCATAATATTTTGTTCTACTGTCAGCTTTCTGAAAACCGATGCCTCTTGCGCGAGATAACCGATCCCGTTCTGCGCTCTTTTATACATCGGGTATTTAGTGATCTCTGTATCGTCTAAAAAGATCCGACCGCCATTGGGCTTGATCAAGCCAACAATCATATAAAAACAAGTAGTTTTTCCTGCGCCATTTGGGCCTAATAATCCCACGATCTCACCCTGGTTTACTTCCAGGGTAATTCCCTTGACCACTTTGCGGCCGCGGTAGGCTTTCATAATATTTTCAGCGCGTAATTTCATGTGAAACGTCCCAAAGCTACTTCATTAAAACAGAACTGGCAGGTCCTTTTACGATTTTTTATGAGCTCTTTCAGCGGCCCTTTGCTTCTCTCTTTTTGCTTCCGCTTTAATCACCCTCTTAGAAATATAGATACTGATCTGGTACAATATCAGAACGGGTACTGCAACGATGATCTGACTGGCTACATCCGGTGGAGTGATAATTGCCGAAAGGATCAAGACCAATACAAGGGCGATCTTTCGATACTTTTTAAGGATCTCTGGTGTGACCAACCCGATCTTTGTCAGGAAATAGATAAGGATGGGCAATTCAAAAATGAGTCCGCATGCAAGCACTGAAGCACGTACCGTAGCGATGTAAGAAGCCAGGTCTATATCATTAAATACTTCTTCACTTACGGTGTAACTGCCCAGGAAATTAATAGACAAGGGAGATACGATGTAGTATCCAAAGGCAACGCCCATGAAAAATAGCATGGAAGCGACAAAAATAAACCCGCGAGAATATTTACGTTCTTTTTCATAGAGCCCCGGGCTTATAAATCGCCATAATTCCCATAAGAGATAGGGGAATGCCAGAATAAAACCAGCCCAGATAGATGTCCAGATATGGGCAGAGAACTGCCCCGCCATGACCCTGCTTTGAACACGGAACAAGGGCTCTGTGCCGCAAAAAGCTTCACTGAACCCCAGCCACTTGGAGAGCGTGCAAAACATTTTGTAAGTTGGAAAATCGGGCTTTTTGGGCCCAAAAATGACGGTGTCAAAAATAAAATCCTTCATCAGGAAGGCTACAACACCAATTATGACAATGGCAAAAGTAGAGCGGATCAGATGCCAGCGTAATTCTTCCAGGTGGTCTAGGAAAGACATTTCATTTGGATCTTGCACAGACTCAGCCATTACAGTATCCCTTGGTTGATGAGGTTATGAAGGTGCACCACACCTTTGTATGTACCGTTTTCTACGGCCAGAAGTTGGGAGATCCCCTTGGCGCGCATTACTTTCAATGCCTTTACTGCCAAAACATCCATTTCGATGGTCTTGGGTGATACTGTCATAATATCTTTTGCCTTGAGTCCATTGATGTCTGAATACGCTTCTAGCATTCTGCGAATGTCCCCATCGGTTATGATGCCTATCAGTTTGTTCTGATCTAAAACAGCTGTAGCACCCAGCATTTTTTCTGAGATCTCGATGATTACTTCACGTACATCGGCATCGGCCTCTACTACCGGTTTCATATTTTCTCCAGCAATATCGCTAACCCTCAGGTACAATTTTTTGCCCAGTGTTCCGCCCGGATGGAATTTCGCAAAATCCTGTTCGCTGAATCCGCGCAGATCCAGAAGGCAAATGGCAAGGGCGTCGCCCATAACCAATTGAGCTGTTGTGCTGGTCGTAGGGGCCAGATTATTTGGACAGGCTTCTTTTTCAACGGCAGTGTTGAGGAGGAAGTCGGACTGTTCCCCAAGGAAGGATTTCAAATTACCCGTCATGCCA
>Ga0224508_10003348_pt1 | contig 13258 bp, 10 predicted proteins | sample SF_Jan12_sed_USG_4_FD_170157 | JGI IMG/M metagenome (GOLD analysis project Ga0224508, IMG submission 170157) | Sediment microbial communities from San Francisco Bay, California, United States - SF_Jan12_sed_USGS_21 | ecosystem: Environmental > Aquatic > Marine > Sediment | place: USA...
GTAAGGTCTACGGCGATAACACCGACGGCATCGGCTTGCTGCGTGATCTCGCCGTCAACCTCGGCGTTGATGTTGAGGGAGCCAGCATCCTGATACTGGGGGCGGGTGGCGCCACGCGCGGAATCATCGGCCCGCTGCTCGAGATGGATCCATCGGCCGTGCTCATCGCCAATAGAACGCTCGGCAAGGCCGAAGTGCTGGCAGAGCGCTTTGCCGACATGGGTCCTGTGAAGGCCTGCCGGTTTGACGCCGTACCTGTCGATGAGCCTTACGACATCGTGATCAATGCGACATCGGCCGGGCTGCACGGGGACACACCGCCCTATCCGGGCGCCGCAGTCGGTCCCGACACCTTCTGCTACGACCTGTCTTACGGGCTGACGCCAACGCCCTTCAGTGTCTGGGCGCGGGAACACGGCGCCGCAAGGTCTGTTATGGGCTGGGGTATGCTGGTCGAACAGGCCGCCGAATCGTTCTATATCTGGCGTAACGTGCGCCCGGAGACGGCGCCGGTCCTCAAGCAGATGAAGATCAACGCATAGTCACGAGCTCTTCGGCGCTGGTCGGGTGGATTGCGACCGTATCGTCGAAGTCAGCTTTCGTAGCACCCATGCGAATTGCGACCGCAAAGCCCTGCATCATCTCGTCGGCGCCGTCGCCGATTACGTGGCAACCGACAACCCGCTCGCCAGGGCCTGCGGTGATCAGTTTCATAACGGAGCGTTGTTTCTTGTCCCCGAGCGCGTAGTACATGGCCGTAAATGCTGACGTGTATATCTTGACCTCGTCACCATACTCGCGCCGCGCTTCGTCTTCAGTGAGCCCGACGGTACCCATCGGTGGATGACTGAAGATCACGGTCGGGATGTTGTTGTAGTCCAGGTACCTGCCTTCCATACCGCCATACAAGCGGTCCGCAAGCCGGCGGCCGGCCGCGATCGCGACCGGCGTCAGTGCAGCCGCACCGGTAACGTCGCCCAGTGCAAAGACGTGCTCCACGTTCGTTTGCTGAAACTTGTCAACGGGCACGAAGCCGCGACCGTCCATCTCGACACCGGCTTTGCCGAGGTCCAGCCCCTCAGTATTCGGCCCGCGCCCAACGGCCCAGAGTACGCAGTCAACAGCATTAAACGTGCGCCCGTCCTCTGCCGTCAGCACGAGCCCGGCGTCAGTTTTTTCCACGGCCGCCGGGATGACCCGCGTTGCCACGTCAATCCCGTCCTTTCGCATCGCCTCTATCAGCTCGGCACCAAGCATTGCATCGAAACTGCGTACGATGCCGTCCTTGCGCACCACGATCCGGGTTTCACTGCCGAGACCGTTGAACACCCCGGCCAGTTCGACCGCGACATACCCGCTACCGGCAATCAATACGCGTTCGGGGCGCTCCTCGAGCGCAAAGAAATCGTCCGACGTGATCCCCAGCTCGGCGCCCGGTATGTTGGGCACGAGCGGGCGGCCGCCGGTCGCGATAACGATGCGCTCACCCACGTAGGCCTGATCGCCAACGGTGATCGTGTGGGCATCGATGAATGTCGCGGTACCGATAATGTAGTCGACGCCGCTGCCGTCGAGCAGGTTTTCGTAAATCGAATTGAGGCGCCCGACATAGTCGTCCCGGCGGGCCTTGATTGCACTCCAGTCATGGCCATTGACCACTACATCAAAGCCGTAATCGGCCGCGTGCGCAAAATGATGCGCATGCCCTGCCGTGTACCACATGACCTTCTTGGGCACACAGCCCACGTTGACACAGGTGCCACCCAGCGGTCCATGTTCAATAACACCGACGGTAGCGCCATACTCTGCAGCCCGCCGCGCGTGCGCGACCCCGCCGCTGCCGCCACCAATCACCAGGAGATCATATTTCTTGCTCAAAAGGCCTTGCTCCCTGTTCTCAACGCTCGTAACGAAATCCCATTTTCACGCGCCGGCACGGCGTTTGGGCGGCCGGGCGTGTGCTAACATCCTGCGCCTGATAAGGAATATCAGACGCCCTGATGACCAACCCCCTCCTGGACACCTCGACGCTACCGCGGTTCGCCGATATCGCGCCAGAGCACGTGATGCCGGCGCTGAGCGAGCTTATCGCAGCGCATCGGCAAAAGCTTGACGAGTTACTCGACGCATCGACCGAGCCGGATTTCACATCGCTCGTGGCTCCGCTCGAGGAGATGGACCACGAGTTGTCCCGGGTATGGTCCCCGGTTAGTCACCTGCAGGGAGTCCTCGGTTCGCGCGACTGGCGCGACGCCTACAACGCGGCGCTGCCATTACTGACCGAGTTTGGTACCGAAATATCACAAAACTCCCGCCTGCAGCGCGCGTACGCCGCCGTTCAGGAAAACCTGCCCGAGAATGCCAGCACCGCCAGCAAGGCCGTTGTCGAGCATGCCCTGCGGGATTTCCACCTGGCGGGCGTCGACCTGCCCGAGAAGGACAAGGCTCGTTTCAAGGAAATTATGCGTGAGCTCGCTGCGACGCAGGCGGTCTTTGAACACAACATCCAGGATGCATCCGATGCCTGGAGCCACCCTGTGGACGACGCGACCGCATTGGCCGGACTGCCGCCACACGCCCTCGCGCGCGCTGCCGCTGAGGCGCGCAAGCAGGATCGCCAGGGTCTGCTGCTGACGCTGGACTACCCGACCTACCACGACGTGATTACGCATGCCGAGGATCGCAGGCTCCGCGAGACGTTCTACCGCGCCTGGGTCACGCGCGCGTCGGACCAGGGCGATAATCCGGCCTGGGATAACAGCACGAACACGGAGACGATCCTGGCGCTGCGCCATGAGGCGGCCCGGCTGGTCGGCTTCGACAACTACGCCGACTACTCGCTCGCGACAAAAATGGCGGGATCGATCGAAGAGGTCATTGCCTTCCTCCGTGAGCTTGCTTCCCGCTCACGCGCGGCTGCTGAGGCCGAACTCGCGGAGCTTGCTGAGTTTGCGGGCGCAGTGTTGTGTCCCTGGGATGTTGCGTTCTGGTTTGAAAAGTTCAAACAGGAAAAATATTCCATCTCGAACGAGGAATTGCGCAAGTACTTTCCCGCTGACACGGTTGTCCGGGGCCTTTTCGAACTCGCTGAACAACTGTATGGCATCACGCTTACGAGCCACAGCGATATCGCGACGTGGCATGACGACGTTGCTTACTTCAGCGTGCAGGATGAGAACGGAGCGTCGATCGGTGGTTTCTACACGGATTTGTATGCACGCACCGGCAAGCGCAGTGGCGCCTGGGTCGACGAGTGTGTGAGCCGCAAGAATCTGAATGGCCGCACGACGCTGCCAGTCGGTTACCTCGTGTGCAATTTTCCGCCGCCGGACGGGGCGCGATGTTCGCTGTTGACGCATGGGGATGTCGTGACGTTGTTCCACGAATTCGGCCATATGCTGCATCACCTGCTAACGCGCATCGACTATCCAAGCATCGCGGGAATCAACGGGGTGGCATGGGATGCGGTCGAATTGCCCAGCCAGTTCATGGAAAACTTTGCGTGGAATTACGACGTGCTTCGTCGTTGCTCGTCACACGTCGAATCGGGTGAGGCCCTGCCCCGGACTCTCTTCGACCGGCTCGATGCCAGCCGCCACGCGGGTGCTGCGCTGGGCATGATGCGCCAGCTTGAATTTGCCCTGTTCGATTTTCGCCTGCATGCGGAATACCAACCCGGCCAGTCGTCCGCGGTACTACGGACGCTCGCCGAAGTCAGGGATGAGGTCGCGTTGCTCGAGCACCCGGATTACAACCGCGTACCGCACAGTTTCTCGCACATTTTTGCCGGTGGGTACGCCGCGGGCTATTACAGCTACAAATGGGCCGAGGTGCTTGCGGCCGATGCCTTCGGGGCATTCGAGGAATCCGGCGTCTTCGATCGCGAGACTGCGTCGCGGTTTCGACGCGAGATTCTCGAGGTCGGCGGCAGCCGCGACATCATGCAGGCATATGTCGCGTTTCGTGGCCGCAAACCGGACATTGAAGCCCTGCTTCGCCAAAGCGGCATCGTTGCGCAATGAAGATTGCTACCTGGAACGTCAACTCGATGAAGGTTCGCCTGCCACACGTGCTCGAGTGGCTGGGAGCAAACTCACCGGACGTGCTGGTGCTGCAGGAAATCAAGCAGGTAAGCGAGTTATTCCCGGCAGCCGAGCTCGCTGCAGCTGGCTACCAGTCCGTCGCGAGCGGCCAGAAGACCTACAATGGCGTTGCCGTGATCAGTCGGGCCGCGGCGAAGGATCCTGTCACGGATTTCCCCGGCTTCGAAGATCCACAACGCAGAATCCTGGCCACGACCATTGCCGGCGTGCGCGTCGTCAACCTGTACGTGCCGAATGGTCAGGCGGTCGGCTCGGAGAAGTACGATTACAAACTCGGCTGGCTCGCGGCTTTGAAGAGCTTCCTCGCAACGGAACTCGAGTGCCACGACAAGCTGGTTGTGCTCGGTGACTTCAATATCGCGCCCGCCGACGAGGACGTCTATGACGCGGAGAAATGGGGCGACGCCATTCTCTGCAGTCCGGCCGAGCGCGCGGCGCTCTGCGAGCTGCTCGAGCTTGGCCTGACCGATGTGTTCCGCGGCTTCGACCAGCCGGAGAAGAGCTTCAGCTGGTGGGACTATCGCGCCGCGGGATTTCGCCGCAACGCGGGGCTGCGGATAGATCTCATACTTGCCAGCGCAGCGATGTCGACAGCCTGCACGGCGAGTTATGTGGACAAGGAACCACGCGCCTGGGAACGGCCGTCGGATCACGCGCCCGTCGTGGCCGAATTCGACCTGTGACCCACAGCCGCCCTGGGACAGCGCCTGCCGGTACTGGCACGGACATAACATATTGCAGGATTTCTACCTGTAGTCAGGCCAGACCGCCGTGTATCATTACAAGGCATGAATCCGGGCCCGGGGACCGGCGTTGACCGATAACAAACACAGCGCCCCCGCCGAATTCCCGGCGAACAAAAACAACAAGAAAAGAATCATGTCCCAGGACCGGCGTAACGATTACGACGTCACGAATACCGTGCAGGTAAGTAACCCTGTCGCGGTGCGTGACGCGGTGCATCAGCTGTTCAGCCAGACCTTTCCGGGCGCCTCGTTCGACAAGCTTTGGCTTGCTTTCTATGATTTCGAACGCCTGTTCACGGGACGTTTTCCTGGCTACAAGGGCTGTGATACGACCTATCACGACGTGCAACATACGCTCGACATGACGCTGGCGCTCACGCGCCTCGTTGTCGGCTATGAGCGCAGCGTGGAGCCCGCCGAGCGCCTGGGTGCCCGCCGGGCACAGATGGCAATCATCACTTCACTGTTCCACGATTCCGGTTACATCCGGCATCACGAGCGCGACAAGGATTTTTCCAACGGCGCCCAATTTACGCTGTATCACGTCTCGCGCAGCGCCGATTTCCTGCGCCGTTACCTGCCCGAGCTGGGCATGGCGCGAGACGTTGCCGTGAGCAGCATGATCGTGCATTTCACCGGCTATGAGCTCGATCTGGACAAGATCGAGCTGGATGACCCGCGCGACATTATCTGCGGGCACCTGATCGGCACGGCCGACCTGATGGCACAAATGGCTGACCGCTGTTACCTCGAAAAATGCCGTGATCGTCTCTACAAGGAGTTTGTCGTTGGCGGCATCGCGGTCGAGCACGCCAAACCGGGCGAGTACATGGTGCGCTACAAGTCCGGAAAAGATCTCCTGCAAAAGACCCCCGTGTTCTATCAGCAGGTAATGCGTGACCGGCTGCACCGCAAGTTCAATCGCGTCTACCGATACATTGAAGTCCTGTACGACGGCCAGAATCCTTACATCGATGCGATTCGCACCAACATATCGCATCTCGTGCACATCATTGAATCCGGTAACTGGTCGCTCCTGCGGCGCGAACCTGCCTTCTATCTTGGCATCGTCAACGCGGTCAACGAACTCGAGAACCTGGTAACCCGGCAGCTCGGGTCGCTGACCGGCAAGGCCATCAACATCGATAACAGCCTGTTGATGCCGGTTTAATCAGGCCGCCCATCGGCACATAGGCCTCACGGGCCGCAATATGCAGTAGCTACCAGAGCGTGAATCGCCGTAGCTCTTAGTCGTTGCCGTCATTCGCTTCCTGCCACCTTCGAAAGGCGAGGTACTCTCTTCGGGACAGGCGCCGCTTCGCGTAAAACGCGGCAATGACGGCCGCAAACAGCGCAAACACCCAATCGGCCGGCGTGATTTTCTCGCCAAAAAACTCGGGCCATGTCATCGAGGTGACTGCCCGCAGCACCCTTAGCGTGCTGATGCCGAACTCGGCGGCCGTTGCTGTCGCGGCAACGAAAATATTGCCAGCCAGCGCGCCGATCACGGCGAGCAGGGCCGCCAGCGCCGGAAAACGCCAGTCGAGACCCCGCCCCGCGCGGCGAATGGCCAGCCCGATCAGCATACCCAGGAGCAATGTGAGCCACGGCAACACCCGGTTGATCAGATCGGAGAGCACTGCCCACAGTGCGCTGAACACGATCACTACGATAAGACCGGCAGCGATCGCGTCACGGAGCGACTGCTCCCTGATCAGTCGCGCGCCGTCGGCAGCCGTGGGCTCCACCCTTATTTTCGAGGCATGCTTCTTTGGCAGCCTCAATACGTCGGTTTTATCGCCGCTCATGATGCGCAACAATACGCGAGTGCGAGCGATGATATCCATACTGGCAGTACTTGGTCTCGGCCTGGGCGGCTGCTCACAAGAGGAGCCCGCCGATATCGTGTTGCGCGGCGGCAGCATCTACACCGTCGATGCGAATCGCAGCTGGGCCGAAGCAGCGGCCATTCGCGACGGCCGGATCGTTGCGGTTGGCGACGATGCGGGCATTAATCCCTTTATCGGCGCGCAAACCCGCGTGGTCGAGCTGCAGGGCCGCATGGCGATGCCGGGCATTCACGATTCGCACATACACCCGCTCGAGGGTGCGTATGAGCAGGTGTATTGCGACGTCTCGTCCGGCGAGAGCATTGCCGCCGTAAAGGCGCTGCTCAGCGACTGTGCGACCGATCACAGTGGCGAGTGGTTTAACGCTCTGGGCCTTGACCTCGCTCTGTTCCCGGTCACCGGGCCCGACAAATCGCTGCTCGAGGGTATCGCCCCCGACAGCTACATCTTTGTCGACGGCGCAGACGGGCACGCGGCGCTGGTCAATGACAAGGCCCTGGAGCTCGCCGGCATCGATGCCGGTACCATGCCTCCCCGGGGTGGCGTTATCGAACGGCGACCCGGAAGCAACGAACCGAGCGGCACGATTCGCGAATCTGCACGGGATCTTGTCGATATGCTGCGTCCACCGCGTACGCTGTTTGTAAGCGCAGAAGCAATGCGCGAGACGATCCGACTGATGAACTCCCTTGGTATCACTTCCATCGTTGACATGTGGGCGGGCGAGCACGAATGGCAGGTGTACCAGACGCTCGAATGGTCGGGTGACCTGACCGTCCGAGTCAACAATGCCCTGATCGATGAAGGCGTTTTCGAAAAGCACAGCGGCGATGAATTTGAGCGCGTGCTCGCAGCACGAGATGACTACGCGTCGGATCTCGTCACCAATAACAGTGTAAAGATCATGGTGGACGGCGTTTTCGAAGGCGAGACCGGCGCCGTACTCGAGCCTTACGCCGGCACCGATGACTACCTTGGTGAGCTCAACCACGATCCGGACGACCTCAATGATAGAGTTCTGCGCTATTACAACATGGGTCTGCAGCTGCACTTCCACACGATGGGCGATCGCGCCGCAAGGGTGGCGCTTGACGCCCTCGAGCATGCGCGGGAGCACGGTGCAAGGGCCAATCTCGGCCTGCGCCACTCGCTGTCGCACCTCGGTCTGATTCATCCGGACGATATGCCGCGCTTTACCGCCCTGAATGCCGCGGCGAGCTTCACGGCCGTTTGGGGATCCTCCAACGAGTGGACTGCAAACCTGGAAATACCCACGCTCGGCCGCGAGCGCGTCGCGAAGCGGTATCCGTTACGCTCCGTCAATGCTGCCGGCGCAACCGTGGTGGGGGGCAGCGACTGGAATTACGGTGCCCTGAATCCGCTGCTGTCCATCGAAACCGGGGTAACCCGTTCCGATCCTAATGGCCCGTCGGATTTCGAACAGTTCACGGCCGAGGCCGTGGACCTGGAGCTGATGATCGACGCTTACACGATTAAAGGCGCCTGGCTCGTACACAAAGACGACGAACTCGGCTCCATCGAAGCCGGCAAACGCGCCGATATTGTGATCTACGATCGCAACCTGTTCGAGATTGAGCCCGGTGAAATCAGTGACGCCAGCGTCGAAATGACCATCTTCGACGGTCGCGTGGTTTATGATCGAACCGTGACAACAGCAGAACACAACTAGTTTGCGCGCAGCCTATTTCGAAGCATTCGGTGCTGCGCAGGACGTTCTTCGGGTGGGCGCTATCGAAACGCCGAATCCCGCTCCCGGTGAAGTTCTTGTTCGACTTTATGCCAGCGGCATCAACCCGTCTGACGCCAAGAAGCGCGCCGGCTCGTTCCCGAACCTGCTCGACGATGGCCCGGTCATTCCGAATAGCGATGGTGCCGGCATAATCGAGGCCGTCGGTGACGGTGTCGAACAGGCTCGTATAGGCGAACGAGTCTGGGTTTACCAGGCGCAGTTCGCACGCCGCTTCGGTACGGCAGCCGAGTATGTCGCCATCGCGAGCGAGCGGGCCCCTTCGCTTCCTGACAACGCGAGTTTCGACGTTGGCGCCTGTCTCGGCATACCCGCCATGACCGCACACCGCTCAGTGTTTGGCGACGGCGAAGTCGCCGGTCAGCGCATACTCATCACGGGCGGCGCCGGCCGCGTCGGTCATTACGCAATACAGTGGGCCAAGCTTGCCGGCGCCATGGTGATCGCGACCGCCAGTAATCCTGCAGACGAAGCCGCCTGTCGTGAGGCCGGTGCTGCCCATGTTGTCAATCATCGCGATGCTGCGTTCGCCGACGCGATACTTGCGGCGAACGGCGGGGCGCGTGTGGACCGCATCATTGACGTAGAGTTCGGTGCCAACCTGCCAGTTTCGCTACAGGTACTGCGCACCGGAGGCACTATCGCGACGTACTCGTCGACACAGGTTGCAGAACCCGCGTTGCCATTCTTCCAGATGTTGTACCAGGACATCACTCTGCACTTCATCATCGTTTACGCGATGCCTGAAACCGCGAAACAGGCTGCAATCGACGACTTGACGCAGGCGCTCGCCAACGACGAGTTGCAACATCGGATTGGCCGGGTATTGCCCCTTGAAGAAATTGCCGCCGGCAACGAGCTGATCGAAAAGGGTACTATCCGCGGAGCTGTCATCCTCAGCATGGGCTAGAAGAACAAGAGGCAACCATGGACAGAAGCAGAATCGACTGGCCCACATTCGGCACTTGTGTCGGCATCATCCTTGTCGTCTGCATTCCGCTCGCACTGACTGCGGAAACCGCCAGCGCCTATCTCGAACAGCTTTATGATTTCATTGCCCGCGAGTTCGGCATCTTCTACCTTCTGGCCAGTGTCGCCGCGATCGGATTCCTGGTGTGGTTGGCGGCGAGTCGCTTTGGCCACGTCAGACTCGGCGCAGATGACGAGGAGCCCGAGTTTCCGACGATCAGCTGGATAGCGATGTTATTTTGTGCCGGCGTTGGTGCCGGCCTGATGTACTGGTGTGTCATCGAGTGGGCGTATTATTTCGACAATCCGCCGTTCGGCGCCGAAGCTCGCAGCACGGAGGCCACCGAATGGGCATCGACCTACGGTCTGTTCCACTGGGGATTCACCGCATGGGCGTTTTATTGCCTGCCCGCCATCGCGATTGGCTACCCCTACTATGTGAAGAAGCTCGATAGCCTGCGTTTCAGCACGAGCTGCAACTGGTTTCTCAAGGGCAACGAACACGGCGCAGTCGCACGGTTTATAGATTTCCTGTTCATGATCGCGTTGATTGTCGGTGCCTCAACCGGGCTCGGCTTCTCAGCACCGATGATCGCTGCCTGCCTCGCCTGGTTGTTCGACACTGAGACCAGTTTCGGCCTGGAAGTCATCGTGATGGCTATTTGCGTCGGCTTGTTTGTCCTCAGCGTCTGGCTCGGACTGAGCAAGGGCATTAAGCGGCTTAGCGACATCAACCTGTATCTCGCGCTCGGTATGTTGCTGTTCATCCTGTTTGCGGGGCCCACGATCTTTCTCGTCAAGACCAGCCTCAACAGCGTCGGCCTGATGATGCAGAACTTCGTGCGCATGAACTTCTGGACCGATCCGTTTACCGAATCGGGCTTTGTCGAATCCTGGACGATTTTTTACTGGGCCTGGTGGATCGCGTTCGCGCCTTATGTCGGCATGTTCATTACGCGCATATCCCGGGGCCGCACGATTCGCCAGATCATCACCGGCATGCTGATCTTCGGCTCAATGGGCAGCTGGATCTTTTACATGATCATCGGCAATTACTCGTTGTTTTTGCAACTGACCGATGCGGTTGATCTCGTTGGCATCGTCAGCAACGTCAGCGGCAGTGCGGCGATCGTGGCAACGCTCGAAACATTGCCGATCCCGGCGCTCGTCCTCGGTGTCTTTGCCCTCGTTTCAATCATTTTTGCCGCCACGACCTATGATTCGGCCTCCTATACGCTGGCGTCCGGCGCCACGCTGCACCTGGAGGCGGGCGACGATCCCGCGCGCTGGCATCGTGTGTTCTGGGCGCTCGCGCTCGCGATTATGCCGATCACCTTGCTGTTCATCGGCCGCTTCGCCGATGACCCGGGTGCCGCGCTGCGCGTGCTGCAGGTCTGCCTGCTGATCGCATCGCTACCGATTCTCGTGGTCGGCGTCATGGCGACGATCTCCCTGGTCAGGTCCCTGCAGGCGGATCAGAGCGCGCGCTGATGCGCCGCCTGGTCCTTGTTGCGGCGATCCTGGTGCTTGGCAGCTGCCAGCCGGGGCCGCCCGCGGTCAAGGTCAACGGTGAAACGTTGGTCGGCAAATACGTCAGTGGTGACCAGGTTTGGGCGTTCCTCGGCGTCCCCTTTGCCGAGCCGCCCGTGGGTGATCTGCGCTGGCGAGCGCCACAGCCATTGATATCCAGTGGCGGTCCCCGCGATGTCACCGAATTCGCCCCGGCCTGCATGCAGACGATGCGGATCCTGGACTGGTACCGCTATTTGGCTGAATTGTTCGGCGGCGCCGCAGATTACTACGAGGACCTCGAGGTAAGCGAGGATTGCCTGTATCTCAACGTCTGGACTACGACGCTCGACGATGATGCAAGAAAACCCGTAATGGTCTGGATCCACGGCGGCAGCAACAAGAGCGGCTGGTCTTATGAGCCAAACTATCACGGACACAAGCTCGCGAACGAGGGCGTCATCGTTGTGAGCGTTGGCTACCGGCAGGGTGTCTTCGGTTTCTTCTCGCACCCCGATATGAACCCCGACGAAGCCGTCGCCAATTTCGCCTACCGGGACATCATCGCCGCGCTGGAGTGGATCCAGGCGAACATTCACGAGTTCGGTGGCGATCCCGATCGCGTGACCTTGTTCGGCGAATCGGCCGGCGCACAGAACATCATTGACCTGATGTTCGCCGAGCGCGCCAGTGGTTTATTGCATCGGGCGATTGCACAAAGCACGCCGCGTTTCGGCCTGAGCCAGTCCTCATCGCTGGCCGCAGAGCGGGAGCGCGCCATGGGCCTGGCTGAGGCTCTCAACCTGCATGACACTTCTCTCGAGGCGCTCCGCGACGTGCCAGCCGAGGAGTTACTTGAGGCATACACAAACGCGTTCCCGAGCTACTACCATGTTGCCGCAATTGACGGGCAACTTTTTCATAAGACCGCATGGAGCAAATCCGAGGTCGGCGATATGCCGCGCATTCCGCTGCTCATCGGCACCAACGATCACGAGTGGTATGACTCACTGCCCGACGACACCGACTGGGATGTCGTGGCCGACAGGGCCGCAAGCCTTGAGAGTATGGATGGCGAGGCCGCGTTGCAGCTGGTGCAGAATGAACAGGATCCGCAACGGGCGCTGGACCGCTTGATCACCGCCGACCGTTACGTCTGCAAAGCGCAACACCTGGCAAACCGCAAGAACCGGCTCGTCGGCAGCACGTGGGTCTACCACTTCACTCGCGTTCGTGAAGACCCGGCTGCCCGGAATGAACTTGGGGCCTATCACGGCGCTGAGTATCCCTATGTCTTCGGTACCCACGATAGCTACATGAAAACGACTGCTACCGACCTGGAACTCGAGGCAACCATGCAGAGTTACTGGGTCACGTTCGCCAAAACCGGCAATCCGAACTCAGAGGCAACGCCACAATGGCCGCTGTTCGTTGGTGACCAGCCGCTGGTGCAGGATCTCGGTGACACCGTGAAGCCGAAGTCTGCGCCCGAACCGGAGCTCTGCGCCCTCTTCGAGGCGTGGCACGCGGAGAACTACGTCCCCGCTAACTGAGTTTGCTGGCGACGTCGCCGACGCTGATCGCACCGCCTTTGACCACTTTCGCGCAGATGCCGCGGAAATTCTGTTTACGGCCGAAGCCAGAGTTGACGAACACGATCGCGTCATTGCCGAAACGCGCCGCAAACTTCTTGCAGCCCGTGTGCGGCGGCTCGGTGACTTCGATGATTGCATCGCCAAGCCCGAACCGCGTGCCAGGCGGCAGGTTTTCACCGCTCAGGTCGAGGTCCAGGTAGAGCTGATCACCGGCAAGCGCCATGCGTTCGGGGTCCTGCGCCACGAGCTCGGCCACCCGGACGTTCATGATGTTGAGCTGCATGTCCGGATCGGCTGACCCGCCGGACGCTCCACGCGTCAGCCAGTTATCGCCAACGAGGCCATGCTCTTCGTCCAGCAGGCCTTCGTTAACCGCTTCGCGCTGATCGACGCCTGGCCGGTATACGATCAGCCTGAGTTCACCGTTGTCCTTGGGCGATTCCAGAATGTGCTGGAGTCCCTGCTCGAGTTCCTCGGTTGTCAAATGCCTGGCATCCGTCATCACTTACACCTCTTTTTCGAACCAGCTCACGTCCCAGAACCTGTCGAATTTGAAACCAACCTCATGGAAGGTTGCAACCTGTTTGAATCCAAGCCCTTCGTGAAGACGGACTGAGCCGGGATTGGGCAGAGCGATGCCACCGTAGGCCCGATGCACGCCTGCCTCCTGTTCAAGCTGCTCGACAAGCGCGCCATACAGTTCGACACCGATTCCCTT
>Ga0224508_10003349_pt1 | contig 13258 bp, 7 predicted proteins | sample SF_Jan12_sed_USG_4_FD_170157 | JGI IMG/M metagenome (GOLD analysis project Ga0224508, IMG submission 170157) | Sediment microbial communities from San Francisco Bay, California, United States - SF_Jan12_sed_USGS_21 | ecosystem: Environmental > Aquatic > Marine > Sediment | place: USA: California...
CGGCGATCGTCGAAGACCGTAGGCGATCAGCCTGACCGCTGATCTTAATAGTCGCCTACGCAGATGGTGAAACCTGAGTCAGATTGTTGGCAACGGTTGCCATTCGACAAGGGAACGGATGTTCCCAATGGGAAGGTGAGAAATCAGTCTTTTGAAGGGAGCGCTTGTTCCTGACAGAGCGACCGAAGGTTTCCTCGCCTGTGTGTGTAACCGTAAGCCAGGAGTTATTCATGGCACTGAGACTCGAAGACAAGAAAGCGCTTGTCAAAGAGGTAAAAGCGGTTGCGGGAGATTCTGTAACAGCCGTCGCGGCTGAATACAGGGGTCTTTCGGTGTCGCAGATGACGGAGTTGCGAAAAGAAGCGCGCTCTGCCGGCGTGTACTTGCGTGTTGTTAAGAACACGCTTGCGCGTCGCGCCGTCGAAGGCACTGATTTTGAGTGTATGCAGGAAACACTCAAGGGACCGATCCTGCTCGCATTTGCCAAAGAGGATCCAGGTGCCGCTGCCAGGGTCATCAAAGATTTCGCCAAGGGGCACGAAGCTCTGCAGGCGGTATCGCTATCAGCCGGCGGGCAACTGTTGCCAGGGTCTGATCTCGGTAAGTTGGCAGATCTGCCAACGCTGGATCAGGCGCGCGCAATGCTGCTCGGCGTAATGATGGCACCGATGGGCAAGCTGGTACGGACCATTGCTGAACCTTCTGCGATGCTCGCACGGACCCTGTCCGCGCGCGGTGCGCAGGAATCAGCTTAAGCCTGGATTGAGATTTTCCTGACTCAGGAACAGTAATTTAAGAGGAATAGAGAAATGGCATTGTCAAATGAAGACCTGCTCAAGGAATTGAGTGCAAAGCCGATCATGGAAGTTGTTGAACTCGTCAAGATGTTGGAAGACGAATGGGGTGTTTCCGCGGCAGCACCGGTTGCCGCAGCAGCAGGACCAGTTGCCGGCGGCGACGCCGGTGAGGCAGCGGCTGAGAAGGACGAGTTCGACGTCGTTCTGACCAGTTTCGGTGAAGCGAAGGTTGGCGTGATCAAAGCCGTTCGCACGATCACCGGACTCGGCCTGAAAGAAGCCAAGGACGCCGTTGAAGGGACTCCATCAACGATTAAAGAAGGTGTTGCGAAGGACGAAGCAGAAGCGATCAAGAAGCAGCTTGAAGAAGCTGGTGGCAGCGTCGAGCTGAAGTAATCAGCTCGGGTAATGCTCTGCTTTATCTTTCGTATGGGACCCGACGGTCCATAAGTCGGGCAGGCAGCCAGCCGATTTTCGACTGGCTGCCTGCGCGCGTCTGTAACTAACGAGGTATCTCCCGAATGGCATATTCATTCACCGAGAAAAAACGAATTCGCAAGAATTTCGGCAAACGTCCCACAATCCTGGACGTTCCCTATCTGTTGTCGATTCAGGTTGATTCGTATCGCAAATTTCTGCAGACAAACAAGACGATCGAAGATCGCGATGTTATTGGTCTGCACGCGGCATTCCAGTCGGTCTTCCCGATCGTCAGCTATTCGGGGAATGCGGCGCTCGAGTACGTAAGCTACCGTCTCGGCGAACCCGTTTTTGACGTGAAAGAATGCCAGATGCGTGGCCTGACCTACGCCGCGCCGATTCGAGTGCTCGTGCGCCTCGTCATCTATGACAAGGAAGCGAGCGGCACGCCGAAACCCGTGAAAGATATTCGCGAGCAGGAGGTTTATCTCGGTGAAATGCCGCTGATGACGGATCACGGTACTTTCGTTATTAATGGTACCGAACGCGTTATCGTGTCGCAGTTGCATCGCTCGCCCGGCGTGTTTTTCGATCACGATAAGGGTAAAACCCACAGCTCCGGCAAGCTTCTTTTTTCGGCGCGTATTATCCCGTACCGGGGCTCATGGCTCGACTTCGAGTTCGATCCAAAGGACGCGGTATTTGCGCGCATTGACCGCCGCCGCAAACTGCCAGTCACGATCATCCTGCGTGCGCTGGAAATGACCAACGAGGAAATGCTCGAGCTGTTCTTCGACACCAACGATTTTTACCTGTCCGATAAGGAAATCAAGATGGGCCTCGTGCCCGAGCGCCTGCGCGGCGAGACCGCGACATTCGAAATCAAGCTCGGCCGCAAGGTCATTGTCGAGGAAGGTCGCCGGATTACTGCTAAACATGTTCGCGACATGTCAAAGTCGACGGTCGACAAGCTGGCTGTGCCCGCCGAATATCTCGAGGGCAAAATTCTTGCTCACGATGTCGTTGACACGGAGACCGGAGAGCTGCTTGCAGCCGCAAACGCTGAACTTACTGCCGAAATCATCGAAGCGCTGATCGGCGCGGGTATCGATCACATCCGTACACTGTACGTGAACGATCTCGACCGCGGGCCGTTTATTTCCAACACGTTGAACATCGATCCTTCGACGACGCGCCTCGAAGCGCTTGTCGAGATCTATCGCATGATGCGCCCCGGCGAGCCGCCCACGAAGGAGGCCGCCGAGAACCTGTTCCAGAATCTGTTTTTCAATCCGGATCGCTACGACCTGTCGGCCGTGGGCCGCATGAAGTTCAATCGTCGTGTTGGCCGCGATACTTCAGAAGGCAGTGGCGTGCTCGACAAGGAAGACATCCTGGCAGTGTTGCAGACCCTGATCGATATTCGCAATGGTTACGGTACGGTGGATGATATCGATCATCTGGGCAACCGCCGCGTCCGCAGCGTCGGCGAGATGGCCGAGAATGCATTCCGCGTCGGCCTGGTTCGTGTCGAACGTGCTGTCAAAGAGCGGCTGACACAGGCGGAAACCGAAGGTCTGATGCCGCAGGAAATGATCAACGCAAAACCGGTCGCTGCCGCAGTCAAGGAGTTCTTCGGTTCCAGCCAGCTGTCGCAGTTCATGGATCAAAATAATCCGTTGTCCGAAGTGACGCACAAGCGCCGCGTTTCGGCTCTCGGGCCAGGCGGCCTGACGCGCGAACGCGCCGGCTTCGAAGTTCGTGACGTGCATCCGACGCACTACGGTCGCGTGTGCCCGATCGAGACCCCTGAAGGTCCGAATATCGGTCTGATCAATTCTCTCGCCGTTTATGCGCGTACCAATGAATACGGTTTCCTGGAAACTCCGTATCGTAAGGTCGTCAAAGGCAAAGCCACGGCGGACATCGAGTACCTGTCGGCCATCGAGGAGAGTCAGTACGTTATTGCGCAGGCGAACTCCGAACTCGACAAAAATGGCAAGTTCGTCGAGGAACTGGTAGCGGTGCGGCACAAGAACGAGTTTACGCTGTCCGATCCTGCCGATATCGATCACATGGATGTCAGTCCGCGTCAGATCGTATCCGTTGCAGCGTCGCTGATTCCGTTTCTCGAGCACGATGATGCGAACCGCGCCCTGATGGGCTCGAACATGCAGCGCCAGGCGGTACCGACTCTGCGTTCCGAGGCGCCGCTCGTGGGTACGGGCATGGAACGCGCCGTGGCCGTCGATTCGGGCGTAACAGTGGTTGCGCGCCGCGGCGGCATCGTCGATTCGGTTGATGCATCGCGCATTGTCGTGCGCGTCAACGACGAAGAAACCAGCGCTACCGAGCCTGGCGTCGATATCTACAATCTCACGAAGTACACGCGCTCGAACCAGAACACCTGTATCAATCAGCGGCCACTGGTGAAATCGGGCGACTCGATTGCCGCCGGCGATGTGCTCGCCGATGGCCCGTCGACCAACATGGGCGAACTGGCTCTCGGCCAGAACCTGCTCGTGGCATTCATGCCGTGGAACGGCTACAACTTCGAGGACTCGATCCTGATCTCTGAGCGCGTTGTCAAGGAAGACCGCTTCACAACCATTCACATCGAGGAATTGCAGTGTGTCGCTCGTGACACGAAGCTCGGTCCCGAGGACATCACCGCTGACATTCCGAATGTCGGTGATGCCGCGCTCGCAAAGCTCGACGAGTCGGGTATCGCGTTCATTGGTGCGGAAGTGCAGGCAGGAGACATTCTCGTCGGCAAGGTCACGCCGAAGGGCGAGACTCAGCTGACGCCGGAAGAGAAGCTACTGCGCGCGATCTTCGGCGAGAAGGCTTCCGACGTTAAGGACACTTCTCTACGAGTGCCGCCGGGAATGGACGGGACCGTCATTGACGTGCGCGTGTTTACACGAGACGGCGTCGACAAAGACCTGCGCGCCCTGTCAATCGAAAAGTCGGAACTCGAAAGTGTTCGCAAGGACCTCGACGACACGCTGCGCATCCTCGAAGAGGATATCTATGAGCGTGTCGAGCGCATGCTGACGAATAAGATGGCGCAGGGTGGGCCCAACCAACTCAAGTCCGGGTCGAAGATCACCAAGGCCTACCTCGACGAAGTGCCGCGTGAACAGTGGTTCGAAATTCGCCTCAAGAATGACGAAGCCAACGAGCAGCTACAAAAAGCGTTCGAGCGCCTGAACGCGCAACGCGAGGAGTTCGACCGCCGCTTCGAGGAAAAGAAAGCCAAGATCACTGCCGGTGACGATCTTGCGCCGGGCGTCTTAAAGATGGTCAAGGTCTACCTCGCCGTGAAGCGTCGTATCCAGCCCGGTGACAAAATGGCCGGACGTCATGGCAACAAAGGCGTGATTTCGACCATCGTACCGGTAGAAGATATGCCGTACCTCGATGACGGCACGCCCGTCGATATTGTGCTCAATCCTCTGGGTGTACCGTCACGAATGAATGTCGGCCAGGTGCTCGAGACGCACCTGGGTCGTGCCGCAAAAGGACTTGGCAAGAAGATTGATGACATGCTGAAGTCACAGGAGTCGGTGACAAAGATTCGTCTGTTCCTCGAGGAGCTGTACAACACGACCGGCGGTCGAATCGAAGACATAAAATCCTTGAATGATGAGGAGGTCATCGAGCTTGCGGGCAATCTGACGAACGGCGTGCCAACGGCAACTCCGGTTTTCGATGGAGCGACTGAAGCCGAGATCAAGGGACTGCTGCGGCTCGCCGATCTTTCCGATACCGGCCAGTCCAAACTCTTCGACGGCCGCACCGGCGAAGGCTTTGATCGCGATGTCACGGTTGGTTACATGTACATGCTCAAGCTCAACCACCTCGTGGATGACAAGATGCATGCCCGTTCGACCGGCCCATATAGCCTCGTAACGCAGCAACCGCTCGGCGGTAAAGCGCAGTTCGGTGGCCAGCGATTCGGCGAGATGGAAGTCTGGGCGCTGGAAGCTTACGGTGCAGCCTACACCTTGCAGGAGATGCTAACGGTCAAATCGGACGACGTGCAGGGTCGTACGAAGATGTACAAAAACATCGTCGACGGCGAACACGAAATGGATGCCGGCATGCCCGAATCGTTCAATGTGCTGGTCAAGGAGATTCGATCTCTGGGCATCAACATTGAGCTGGAGACAGACTAATGAAAGATCTGCTGAAGCTTTTTAAATATCAGAATCCGGTCGATGACTTTGAAGCCATTCGAATCGGTCTTGCGTCGCCGGACATGGTGCGGTCGTGGTCTTTCGGCGAAGTAAAGAAGCCAGAAACGATCAACTACCGGACGTTTAAGCCTGAACGCGACGGCCTGTTCTGCGCCAAAATTTTTGGCCCGATCAAGGACTACGAGTGTCTCTGCGGCAAGTACAAGCGCCTCAAGCATCGGGGTGTCGTCTGCGAGAAGTGCGGCGTCGAGGTCACCCAGACCAAGGTTCGCCGTGAGCGGATGGCGCATATTGAGCTTGCCAGCCCGGTCGCGCACATATGGTTCCTGAAATCGTTGCCGTCGCGTATAGGGCTGATGCTCGATATGACGCTCAGAGAAATCGAGAGGGTCTTGTACTTTGAAGCTTTTGTCGTCGTTGAGCCGGGCATGACCGAACTCGAGCGCGGCCAACTGCTGACGGACGAAATGTACCTCGATGCACTGGAGCAGTATGGCGACGAATTCGATGCGCGCATGGGCGCCGAAGCGGTTCGTGAAATGCTCATGACAATCGATCTGCAGCGCGAAGTACTGCAGGTTCGCGAGGACATCGACGCCACGCGGTCCGAGACCAAGATCAAGCGCCTGTCCAAGCGCCTGAAGCTGCTCGAATCGTTCATTGAGTCAGGCAACAAGCCCGAGTGGATGGTTCTGACCGTGCTGCCCGTGTTGCCGCCGGACCTGCGTCCGCTCGTGCCGCTCGACGGCGGTCGCTTCGCGACCTCGGATCTCAACGACCTGTACCGTCGCGTTATCAACCGCAACAACCGTCTGCGCCGGCTGCTCGAGCTAAATGCTCCGGACATCATCGTGCGCAACGAGAAACGCATGCTGCAGGAGTCCGTGGACGCATTGCTGGATAACGGGCGTCGCGGTCGTGCGATTACCGGCACGAACAAACGGCCGCTGAAGTCATTGGCGGACATGATCAAGGGCAAACAGGGGCGCTTCCGCCAGAACCTCCTCGGTAAGCGGGTCGACTACTCGGGCCGCTCGGTCATCGTAGTAGGCCCGACGTTGAAGCTGCACCAGTGCGGTCTGCCGAAGAAGATGGCGCTGGAGCTCTTCAAGCCGTTCATCTTCTCGAAGCTGCAATTGCGCGGCGAGGCGACGACCATCAAGGCGGCGAAACGCCTTGTCGAACGTGAAGGTGCGGAGGTTTGGGACATTCTCGAAGAGGTGATTCGCGAGCACCCAGTGCTATTGAATCGTGCGCCGACGCTGCACCGACTCGGTATCCAGGCGTTCGAGCCGGTGCTGATCGAAGGCAAGGCTATTCAGCTACACCCGCTCGTATGTACGGCATTCAACGCCGACTTCGACGGTGACCAGATGGCCGTGCACGTGCCGCTCTCGCTCGAGGCGCAGCTCGAGGCACGCGCGCTGATGATGTCGTCGAACAATATCCTGTCGCCGGCGAATGGCGATCCGATCATTGTTCCGTCACAGGACGTCGTCCTCGGACTTTATTACATGACTCGTTCGCGCGTGAACGCGAAGGGCGAGGGCATGATGTTCGCTGACGTGGAAGAAGCGCGTCGAGCATTCGAATCGGGCGCTGCCGATCTGCAGGCAATGGTCAAAGTGCGCGTGCCTCTGGCGGAGGCGGACGAAAACGGCGATGTTTCGACGATCATAAGGGTCGTCGACACAACTGTAGGGCGCTCGCTCTTATCGGAGATTCTGCCCGAGGGTCTGAGTTTCGATCTGGTCAACCGGACGATGTCGAAAAAAGCGATCTCCGGCGTGATCAACGCATGCTATCGCCAACTTGGCCTCAAGAAGACAGTCGTGTTTGCTGACCGCTTGATGTACACGGGCTTTCGTCTCGCAACGATGGCCGGTATCTCGATCGGCGTGAACGACATGGTTGTGCCGGAGAGCAAGCCGGACATCCTGTCGGTCGCAGAGACTGAAGTTAAAGAAATCCAGGACCAGTATGCGTCGGGCCTCGTGACCGACGGTGAGCGTTACAACAAAGTCGTCGATATATGGTCGCGTACCAACGATCAGGTCGCGAAGGCGATGATGGACAAGCTCGGTTCGGAGACGGTAAAGGACGCTCATGGCAAGTCTGTCGAGCAGGAATCGTTTAATTCCATCTACATGATGGCGGACTCGGGTGCTCGTGGCTCAGCCGCGCAGATCAGGCAGCTTGCAGGAATGCGCGGCCTGATGGCCAAGCCTGATGGCTCGATCATCGAAACGCCGATTACTGCCAACTTCCGCGAGGGTCTCGACGTACTGCAGTACTTCATCTCGACTCACGGTGCTCGCAAGGGCCTGGCCGATACGGCGTTGAAGACTGCGAACTCGGGTTACCTGACGCGTCGGCTCGTCGATGTCGCGCAGGATCTCGTCGTCACCGAAGTCGATTGTGAAACGCGCAATGGTGTCGCGATGGCGCCGCTTGTTGAAGGCGGTGACGTTGTCGAACCGCTGCGCGAGCGCGTACTGGGTCGCGTGCTGGCCGAAGCAGTGCTGATTTCTGGCACCGATAAGGTCGCATTCGACGCTGGCACCATGCTGGATGAAGAAACCGTTGCGCGACTCGAGGAACTGTCGATCGACCATGTGATGGTTCGCTCGCCGATCACCTGCGAAATCCGCTACGGCGTTTGTTCGCAGTGTTATGGACGGGACCTTGCACGCGGTCATCGCATCAACATCGGCGAAGCCGTCGGTGTGATAGCGGCGCAATCTATCGGCGAGCCGGGCACACAGCTAACGATGCGTACTTTCCATATTGGTGGTGCAGCATCTCGCTCCGCGGCGGTCAACAACATCGAAATCAAAACTAACGGTGTCGTAAAGCTCAACAACATCAAGACCGTAGCGCATCACAAAGGCTACCTCGTCGCGGTGTCACGATCGGGCGAGATTTCCGTGATCAATGAGCTCGGCCGCGAGCGTGAGCGTTACAAAGTGCCCTACGGCGCGACGATAACGGTTGCTGACGGGGACGAGGTCAAGCAGGGTCAGGTTGTTGCCAACTGGGACCCGCATACTCACCCGGTCGTTACCGAGGTGGCGGGCATGATCCGTTTTGATGATTTCGTCGACGGCGTGACAGTTACCGAGCAGGTCGATGAGTTCACGGGCCTGACGAGTATCGTTGTTCTCGATCCGAAGAGTCGCGGTGGCATGGGCAAGGATCTGCGGCCCGTGGCGCGACTCGTCAATGACGAGGGCGAGGACATCTGCTTCGCTAATACGGAGATTCCCGCCGTCTACGCGCTGCCGGCCGGTGCAATCATTTCCTTGTCCAACGGTGCGACCGTTTCTGTCGGCGACGTCATCGCCCGCATACCCCAGGAATCGTCGAAAACTCGCGATATCACGGGCGGTTTGCCGCGCGTTGCGGACCTGTTTGAAGCCCGCAAGCCGAAAGATCCGGCGATCATGGCGGAGTACACTGGTACGGTGAGTTTCGGCAAGGAAACCAAGGGTAAGCGCCGGCTGGTTATTACCGACGAAGCGGGTGAGAGTCACGAGGAACTCATTCCAAAGTGGCGCCATCTGAACGTGTTCGAGGGTGAGCAGGTGGTGAGGGGCGAGGTCATCGCCGACGGCGAACCCAATCCGCATGACATCCTGCGCCTTCAGGGTGTGGAGAACCTCGCCGATTACCTGGTTCGTGAGATTCAGGACGTGTATCGATTGCAGGGCGTGAAGATCAACGACAAGCACATCGAAGTGATCATTCGGCAGATGCTGCGGAAGGTGATCGTTGCCAGTGCCGGGGACAGCAACTACCTGCGCGGTGAGCAGATCGACAAAGCACGTTTCCTCGAAGAAGCCGAGCAACTCGAAGTGCAGGGTAAGGAGGCGCTGACGATCGAGCCAGTATTGCTCGGCATCACGAAGGCATCGCTCGCGACAGAGTCATTCATTTCTGCGGCATCCTTCCAGGAGACGACGCGCGTCCTCACCGAAGCCGCAGTACGTGGTCTTCGCGACGACCTTCGCGGTCTCAAGGAGAACGTCATCGTCGGCCGCCTGATTCCTGCAGGTACCGGTTTTGCGCATCACGCCGAACGGCGGCGCACGCGCGAACAGGATCTCGCCGATCAGCTCAAGGAACTCGATGTGGCCCAGACCAGCGCCGCACAGGAAGCAGAGGCCGGAGACGGGCTCGAAGGAGTCGACGCGGAGCTTGCTGCGGAGCTTGCTGCGGCGGCTGAGGCGGCTGAGGCGGCTGAGGCAGCTGCGGCGGCCGAACCGGAGGATACGGGGGAGGCCGTTACCGACTGACTCCGACCCTCAGAATCAACGAGTTAGGATTAAGTCGCGGGCTGTCTTGACAGCGATGAGCGGGCCTCTCTACAATGCCCGCCCTTAACCCCGGGGCCCGCCGCAAGCGGGCCCTGATTTTTCGGGGCAATGCGCCAGAGTCAGTTGGTTCTGTGGCATAAAAAGCACAAGTAATTCAATTACTTGCAGCTTCGCCCCGGCTCCCGAGGCTGAACCCGATGAGGTTCGGAGCTCGGGTGCGCGCGTTTGCAAGGCGCGAACACGACACGTTTTTGGATCAACAGCGAAAAAGATGAGGGCCCATGGCCACAGTCAATCAGTTAGTACGTAAGCCCCGCGCAACGAAGCGTGCCAAAAGCACGGTGCCGGCATTGGAGGCGAGCCCGCAGAAGCGGGGCGTTTGCACGCGTGTTTACACAACGACGCCGAAAAAGCCTAACTCGGCAATGCGCAAGGTTGCCCGTGTGCGGTTAACCAACGGCTTCGAGGTGACGAGTTACATTGGTGGCGAAGGCCATAATTTGCAGGAGCACTCGGTCGTCTTGATTCGTGGCGGTCGCGTCAAGGACTTGCCAGGCGTGCGTTATCACACGATTCGCGGCACGCTCGACTGCGCCGGAGTTTCGGATCGCAGACAGGGCCGTTCCAAGTATGGAACCAAGCGACCGAAGTCATAATCAGAGAAGACGCGGCCATTGCCGCTGTTGTATAGAGACCCCACATGTCCAGAAGATCACAGGCACCGAAACGCACAATTCTGCCCGACCCGAAGTACGGTAGTGACCTGCTCGCTAAATTCATGAATATGATCATGAACGATGGCAAGAAGTCAGTTGCCGAGCGCATCATCTATGGTGCTCTTGATCGAATTTCCGAAAAAGAAACGCAGACGGATGATAAAGCTCTCGAGTTACTCGAGCAGGCGCTCGAAAACGTCAAGCCGGTGGTCGAGGTTAAATCGCGCCGCGTCGGCGGAGCGACTTATCAGGTGCCGGTGGAAGTGCGCCCGGCTCGTCGCCAGACGCTGGCTATGCGCTGGGTCATCGACGCTGCACGCAAACGCAGTGAAAAGTCGATGGCGCATCGGCTCGCGCATGAACTGCTCGATGCCGCTGAGAATCGCGGCACTGCTGTCAAGAAGAAAGAAGACACGCACCGCATGGCCGAGGCCAACAAGGCCTTTTCTCATTACCGCTGGTAAGCACACTCTGTTTATCGAGAATCCCAGGAAAAATCGGAAAATCAGGTTCTTGACGTGGCCCGCACAACTCCCATCGATCGTTACCGCAATATCGGCATCATGGCGCATATTGATGCGGGCAAGACTACGACGACGGAGCGTGTGCTGTTCTATACCGGTGTCTCGCACAAGATAGGCGAGGTCCATGACGGCGCAGCCGTGATGGACTGGATGGAACAGGAGCAGGAGCGCGGCATCACGATTACGTCTGCTGCGACCACCTGTTTCTGGAAAGGGATGGACCAGCAGTTCGACGAGCATCGCATCAATATTATCGATACGCCGGGACACGTCGATTTCACGATCGAGGTCGAGCGCAGCCTGCGTGTGCTGGACGGTGCGGTGACTGTGCTGTGTTCTGTCGGCGGCGTCGAGCCGCAGACCGAGACAGTCTGGCGGCAGGGCGACAAGTACAAGGTGCCGCGCATGGTCTTCGTCAACAAGATGGACCGTGCAGGTGCCGATTTCCTGCGCGTCGTCAAGCAGGTTCGCGAGAGACTCGGCGCTACGCCCGTGCCAATACAGTTGCCGATCGGTGCCGAGGAGAAGTTTGAAGGCGTAATCGATCTGATCGGCATGCGTGCCATTTACTGGCATGACGAGAATATGGGCACGACTTACGACGAAGTGGAAATTCCGGAAAATCTCCGCTCTGATGCCGAGTCCTGGCGCGAGCAGATGATCGAGTCGGCGGCTGAAGCGGATGACGAGCTGTTGGATAAATTCGTCGAGAGCGGCACTCTGTCCGAAGACGAAATTCGCCGCGGCCTTCGCATGCGCACGCTGGGAGGGGAAATCGTCGTGACGATGTGCGGTTCGGCCTTCAAAAACAAAGGAGTCCAGGCATTACTCGACGGCGTTATCGAGTTTATGCCGTCACCCGTCGATGTGCCGTCGATCAAAGGTATCAAGGAAGACGAGTCTGAAGACGAACGCCATCCTGATGACAACGAACCGTTTGCGGCGCTTGCCTTCAAGATTGCGACGGATCCTTTCGTCGGCAACCTGACGTTTTTCCGCGTCTACTCCGGCGTGCTGAACTCGGGCGATACGATCTTCAATCCGGTGAAGAGCAAGAAGGAGCGTATCGGCCGCATCCTGCAGATGCACTCGAATGATCGTAAGGAGATCAAGGAAGTTCGTGCTGGCGATATAGCTGCTGCCGTGGGCCTCAAGGATGTTACTACGGGCGACACCTTGTGCGACATCAAGAATGTGATAACGCTCGAGCGCATGGAGTTCCCGGCTCCTGTGATCTCGGTCGCAGTTGAGCCGAAAACCAAGCCGGACCAGGAGAAGATGGGTATCGCGCTGCAGAAGCTTGCGAAAGAGGACCCGTCATTTCGCGTGCATACCGATGAAGAGTCCGGTCAGACGATCATTTCGGGCATGGGCGAGCTGCACCTCGACATCATCGTTGACCGCATGCGACGCGAGTTCAAAGTCGAAGCAAATGTCGGCAAGCCGCAGGTGGCCTACCGAGAGACGATTCGTTCGATGGTCGAACAGGAAGGCAAGTTCGTGCGCCAGTCGGGTGGACGCGGTCAGTACGGCCATGTCTTCCTGCGCATCGAGCCCCGCGAAGCGGGATCGGGTTATGAATTCGAGAACGCCATCGTCGGCGGCGTTGTGCCACGCGAATACATTTCAGCCGTTGACAAGGGCGTGCAGGAGCAAATGGAAAATGGCGTCATTGCCGGTTACCCGGTGGTCGATTGCCGTGTAACGCTTTACGACGGCTCCTACCATGATGTCGACTCGAGCGAGATGGCCTTCAAGATCGCCGGCTCCATGGCGTTCAGAGATGGCGCGCACAATGCGAAGCCGGTGCTGCTTGAACCCATTATGAAGGTCGAGGTTGTCACGCCGGAAGACTATATGGGCGACGTGATGGGTGATCTCAATCGTCGTCGCGGATTACCGCAGGGTATGGATGACTCGCCATCGGGCAAAATCATTCGTGCGGAAGTGCCGTTGGCGGAGATGTTCGGTTATGCGACCGATCTTCGATCGATGAGCCAGGGTCGCGCGGTCTATTCAATGGAATTCGAGAAGTACGCGGAAGTGCCGCAGAACGTAGCCGATACCGTCATGAGGAAGGCGAGCTGAGCAGGAACAACGCCATGGCATCGCAGGAGCGCTGTTGGCGAGCGCGGCAGCGGAGCCTGGACAACAGATTTACAAACTTGAGATACGCAGGAAAAGCTCATGTCTAAAGAGAAGTTTGAAAGAACCAAGCCACACGTGAATGTTGGCACGATTGGTCACGTGGACCACGGCAAGACGACGCTGACGGCGGCGCTG
>Ga0224508_10003350_pt1 | contig 13256 bp, 10 predicted proteins | sample SF_Jan12_sed_USG_4_FD_170157 | JGI IMG/M metagenome (GOLD analysis project Ga0224508, IMG submission 170157) | Sediment microbial communities from San Francisco Bay, California, United States - SF_Jan12_sed_USGS_21 | ecosystem: Environmental > Aquatic > Marine > Sediment | place: USA...
ATTTCCACCTGCGCGAGGGCTCGCCGTGCATCGATGCCGGAACCGGTCTGGACAGTATCGATGCCTCGATCGCCGACATCGGCGCCTACGGCGGGCCGCTGGCGGACCCATCCCCCTTCCCAGTCCCCGCACCCACGCTGACGGACACCAGCACCACCGCGCCTGCTGCCACCAACATCGCGGTGAGCTGGGCGGCAAATCTGGCTTACCTGGTGACCAATACGAGCAATCCGGGGAGCTACCGGCTCTGGTACCAGTTGAACTCACCAGGACCTCCATACCAAGGCACCGACGCCGGCGGCGGCACCCTGCCTTCGCCGATCGACGTGGGCAACGTGACCCAGTTCGTCCTCGCCGATCTGGCGCCCACCATCGGTGCACCGGCGGCGCCCGAATTGCTGGCAGCATTACCGAGCAACGAAACCGTAACGCTGACCTGGACCAGCGTCGCAAATGCCAACGGTTATGAAATATCGTACGGCGTGAACTCGGTCGACGAGAACACGCTGGCAGTTGGACGCGTCACCGAATACGCGGTTACCGGCCTGATCAATAACTTGACCTACACCTTCGCGGTGACGGCGCAGGCCCAGGCAACCTATTTCATTACGGTATCCGTGCGAGACAGCACACCGAATGCAAACGAGAGTGTCCTGTCGCCCGAGTCCTCGATCAGCATCGGCGAAACGCTGCTCAGCCCGCGCTCCAATGAACTCAGTGGAGTTCCCGAGCAAGTGGTGCCTTTTCCAGATCTGCCCGATGACTGTTTCGTCGCTACCGCCGCGTTCGGAGCCGGCTGGGCCGCGGAGGTTGCCGCGCTAAGGGATTTCCGCGACCGCTTCCTGCTTAGCAACGGCCCCGGCCGGACGTTCACCGATTGGTATTACCGTGCGGGACCTGCCTACGCGACATATCTGCACGAGCACGACGGCTGGAAACCAGCTGCCAGGGCCGGTTTGCTGCCGCTGGTCGTATTCGCGCTGTTCATGCTCGGCTCGGGCACGACGCTCAAGCTCGCCATGCTCACCCTGTTCATGGTGCTGGGCTACTCGCTGCTGCGACGCCGGAAACGACGTCCGGTGCCGGCAAAGTAATGTGACTCGCATGCACGTGCGGATCCGCTGTCGGGCAATGCTGCTGGTGGCACTTCTTGCCCTGAGTGCCGCGCCCTATGCGGCCGCCGAGGACCAGCGTCTGCAGAGCCCGCGCTGGATGATCGAATTGAAGGGCGGCCAGTTCGAACCGGACCTGCAGGATTACGCAACGTTCTACGGGGATAAAAGAACGGATTACTTCGCCCTGGCTTTCGCCTACCGCAGGAATCACTGGCTGGAATTCGGCGGCGAACTGGGCTACTCCAGGGACCGGGGCTCGGGGCTGTTACCGCAAAACCAGCAGCTCGGGGGATCGGTGACTTACACGCTCATGCCACTGCAGGCGTTCGTGAACCTACGTGGCGATTTTTCCGAAAACCAGTTGTTCGTGCCCTACGCCGGTATCGGGATCACCACGGCGCTCTACCAACAGGAGATCGAGGGCCAGTCCGACCGCACCGGTCACTCCGACCCGGGATACTCGGTGCGCCTCGGCGTCGCGCTTTCCCTGAACCGTCTGGACCCGGGCACCGCGAGCGTCGCCGCGCGCGGGCCGTTGAAAAAAACCTACCTGTTCCTCGAAGCGCAGCAGTTCAGCGCCGAGCAGGACGGTACCGATCTCGGCGGACTGATTTACATGCTCGGGCTGCGTTTCGAGTTCGATCAGCGCAGTGACGATGCGCGGGTCAAGCCCGCAGCCGAATAGCCCGTATCGAGCGTGCGCTCAGGCAGCGTCGCGGAACGCCTTGGGGGAAACTCCGGTATGTCCGCGGAAAAAACGCGTGAAGTTGCTCGGTTCCGAGAACCCCAGCAGATACGCGATCTCGCCGATCGAGCGATGCTGCTCGCGCAGGTACTGCTGGGCCAGTTCCTTGCGCACTTCTTCCACGAGTTCGCGAAAAGTCGTGTTTTCATCGGCCAGCCGGCGTTGCAGGTTGCGCGTGCTCATGTGCAGTTCACGCGCCACCGTAGTCTGATTCGGTGGGCCGGATGGCAGCTGTTCGATCAGCAGCGTGCGCAGCCGGGTGACGAGATCGTCGCGATCGAAGCGGGCCAGGTAGGCCATGACGACCTGGTCGTTGACTCGGGCAAGTTCCGGGTGCGCGGTGGGGAGAATATGCTCGAACAAGTCCTTGTCGAATGCCAGCGTCTGTTCCTCCGCCTCGAATTGTGCGGGGCAACGGAAATATTCTGCATACGGATGACTGTGGGCGGGCTCTGCATGCAGAAAGCTGACGCATACGGGATCCACCTCGGTACTCACGGTGAGCCGGCACAGCTTCACTACCAGCGCACTGATGTAATCGGCGACGCCTTCCTGGAAGTCGTCATACGCGACTTGCGGCCGGATGGTCAACAACAGCTCGTCACCCTGCACGGCCAGCTGCAGATCGGTGTTGGTCGACACCGAACGCTGATAACGGATCAGTCTTTCCAGCACGCTTTTCAGCGTATCGCTGACGAGCACCCCGAGGCCCAGGCCGTTCAGGTCCGCCGGCAGCGTCTGATCGGCGACCACCAGGCCGAAACACGGATCCCCGGAGGATTCAATCGCGGCGCCCCATAACTGCCGGAACTGGCGCACCGGGATGCGGGTATCGGGATTGGCGGCAAATTCGTAATCGACACCGACGCTTTGCAGAACTTCCTTGCCGTCCTGCCCTACGCTGTCCAGGGCCCGTGCTATCGCGATCGCGATGTTCGACAGCACGGTGTGACTATCGATACTCATTCCGGCACACAATGACTCGTAAATGGCGCAATGGGATTACCCCGTGCTGCAGCGTAACTATAAGGTTGCCCTCCAAATGACCACTTCGTCAAACCCCATACCCGTGTGGACCTCCAGCGTGCTGTTTCGCATCGGCGGCACGCAGGCGTTCTGCTGGTTCAACTATCCCGGCGAGTACGAACCTCGGGCCGCGGAGGCGGCTGCCCAGAAATTGCGCTGCGAGGGACTCACGGTTCTGGTCTGCACCAGCGAACAGTTCCACGAGCTCGGACTTCCGCAGACTTACGCCGCCGACGAGTATTTCGCCGAGCGTGACTACCCACAGGGCTCCAGGCCACTGAGTGCGGACGCCACGGCGGCACCAAGACGGGCATTGTTGAGCACCAGCTCGACGTTGCTGCGCAGCGACTTGCCGTTCGACAGTTCAGCCACCCGGCGCAGCAGATAAGGGGTAGCGTCGTTGCCGCCGATGCCGTCCGCCGCCGCCTCGCTCAGCGCCTGCGCGGTGAGCTGCTCTATCCAGTCGGGATCCAGTGCGTAGGCCTCCGGCACCGGGTTGGCAATCACCACGCCGCCCGCAAGTCCAAGCGACCACTTGGCCTGCAACACAGCGGCTACCTCGGCCGGCGTATCGAAATGTGCGTCCAGGCCCAGCCCGCTGTCGCGCACGTAGAACGCAGGTAACACATCGGTACCGTAACCGATCACCGGAACGCCGTAGGTTTCGAGGTACTCCAGGGTCAGGCGCAGATCCAGGATCGCCTTGGCGCCAGCGCAAACCACCGCGACCGATGTGCGGGCCAGCTCCTGTAAGTCGGCCGATACGTCCATCGACTGTTGTGCGCCGCGATGCACACCGCCGATACCGCCGGTGGCGAATACTTTGATACCGGCCAGGTTAGCCACGATCATGGTGGCCGCCACGGTCGTTGCCCCGTGCGCGCCCGCGGCTACGGCCAGCGGCAGATCGCGTCTGCTGCACTTGCGGATCTGCGACCCGCCGCGCGCCAGCATCTCGATCTCGCGCGCCTCCAGCCCGACCCGCAGGCGGCCGTCGATAACCGCAACCGTGGCCGGGGTGGCGCCCGCGTCGCGCACCGCATCAGCCACGGCCATGGCTGTCTCGGCGTTGTCCGGCCAGGGCATGCCTTGTGCGATGATCGTGCTCTCGAGCGCCACCACGGGCTGGCCTGCTGCAAGCGCAACGGACACCTCCGGGGCGATGCTCAGATACTCAGTCACAGGTACTCCTCGATCCAGGCGCTGACTGTCGCCACGCTCAATGCCGGCTGAACGGCTGTCGCGCTCCGCAGCGTCACGCCTGCACAGGCGAGAGCGTAGTCCAGTTGCGCAGTGAGTGGCAGCCCCCTCACCCAGGCGGCGACCAGTCCGGCGGTCAGCGCATCGCCCGCCCCGGTGTCAGTGTCCACGGGGCAGCGCGGAGCCGCCTTCTGCACCCGTTGCCGCGCATCGCTGTAACCGATGCCGGCCTCACCGAGGCTCACGATCACGCGCTGCACACCCTGCTCGAGCAGATGCTCGGCGCAACCCTGCCAGTCACCGCGCGGTCGTTCGCTAAGCGCCCGCGCTTCGGGGAGGTTGAGCTTCAGGGTGTGGATGCCGCCAAGCAGGCACTGCAGGCGCGACGCCTTGGCTGTCGAGACCGCATCGGCGAACAGCGGTACCGCTCCTCGCCGCTCAGCCAGCCAGGCCATTGCCGACGGAGTCAGGTTGGTGTCTACCACCAGCGCAGCCGCGCCGCGGATGAAGTCGCCCAGCGGTTGCAAGTGCGCATCGCCGAGGCTTTCACACAGACGCATGTCGGACACCGCAGCAGTCATGTGCCCGCGATGATTGTGCACCGCCAGGTAGGTAGGACTCGGCAGGGCAGCGGAGCGCTGTACGAGACTTACGTCGACGCCGGCGCGCGCGGTGGCGTCCAGCAACCAGTCGCCATCCCCATCACTGCCGACCAGGCTGATCAGTTTCACCGGCAGACCCAGGTGCGCGAGTGACTCCGCGATATTACGCGCCACGCCGCCGGGTGCGCGCTGCACGACGCCGGGAACGGAGTCGGCGCCCGGATCATCCCGCGCCTGGCGTCCAAGCACGTCGATGCCCGCGGCACCGATCGCCAGCACCGGCGCTGATATCGGCTCACTGAGATTGACGTCGTCGATCGCTTTCTGCACCTTGTCCATCACTGTGGCATCGGCCACGCCTGCCTGCCTTGCTGCAACAGCTCGGCGTCGGTAAAGCCCTGGCGGTATTCGTGCGCTAGCCCCGATATTGCCGGAGGTTCGGTCGGCTCAGTGGTTCGCCCTGCATCTGCTCGCACGCCGGTCCCCGCGCAAAACTGCAATCGCCGCGAACAAAAGCGCCGCAAGCGCCCACCACAGTGCGGAGCCGCTGGCCGAATCGTCTGGTAAGACCGGATCGGCTCGTATAACGAAACTGCCGGTCCCACCCGCCCCGGCCGCGTAAACCGTCGCGCTCATCTCGACCGACCCGGCGTTGGAGTCGAAGGCAAAACTGTACAGCGTGCCCCAATCCATTTCATTGCCGGCCGGCGCGCTCCAGGCGAGCGTCGGATCCCCGTTCGTAACCGTCCAGTCGTTGCCCGCATCCCGGTCGACGTCTACGAACTCGACGTTCGACACGCTGACGCCGGGCTGAAGTTCGATCTCGAACGCACGGATCTGACGGTCGAAGTCGAAATTCATCAGAGCGTACTCGTGATGAAACTGCCTGTCGCCGAGATCCGTGCTCACAACGGCAAGTTGCAACCGGCCTTCGCCGGTGTCGAGGAGACCGATCCTGGCGCGCGACGAAGGCGAATCCGGATCGACCAGCCGGTCCAGAATCGATCCCCGGGTAACGGGGGCCTCGGGGCCGAATGTCCAGACGGTGTCCAGGTTCGGCGAGATCGGGTAGTTACCCATGCTGTTGAAGAGATCGACGTCGTGGCGAATGACGTACCAGCCCTCGACGAAGAACTGACCGTCTTGCTGCAGCTCGGTTTCGTGCACGGTAAGACGATGCTCAAAGTTGTCGTGCACGGTGTCGCCGGAATGGTCGCGGAAGTCGTCGGCCGGAGTGCCATCGAAGTGTGATCCCAGGCTGGTCCACTCACCAGTCGTCACGGATACCTCGTCGCGCGGGCCGAGATGTATACGGTTCGCGTTGGTGCTGGCGCCGTAGGTATCTTCGCAATCGGGGTAAATGACATGGTTTCCCGGGCACGGGCACGCCGCATTGGTAGAGAAAAATGCGTGTTTGACGTCGGAGCGACCGATCTGTTTGATGCGCCCCCCATGGATACGGTAGACGTGCAACACGAGGTAAGGATGTTCGCCGACCTCCACGGCCGACCCGTCCGGCTCGATCGCTTCTTTCCATAGGATCGCCGAGGTGCCGACGTTCTGCAGTAAAGCCGACAGAGTCAGAGAAACACGTCCACTCACCTCCCGGTCGAGTTGGGAAACGTTGCCGAGCGAGATCAGGGCCACGTCCCGGTCTGCGGTAAACACGTCCTCGCACTGGCCGGTGCCCGCCGGTTGCACGCCCCGCGTAGTGCTGCTCACCGGAAGCCTGACATGCGCGTGCCCGAGGTAAGCACGTTCGAGCTCCGGCCTGCCCAGTTCCTCGGCAAGCTCGGGTGCGATCGTCACGTCGACGTTCTGCAGATGCAGTTCACCGTCGCGCACCAAAGGTTGCGGCGCCTCGAGAAGCAAACGGCGGTGGCCCGCCGCATCGAACAACCCGAGTTCGACGGGATCGGCAGCGACGCGCAGCACGAAATTCGAAAGCACTAACACACGCTCACCAAAGCGCAGAAGCAGCTCGCCGGTGTGCTGTAACTCGCCAGCGGAGAATCCCTCGAAATCGCCGCCCGGGGTCACAAACGAGAGCGTTGCGGCGTTCACGGCCGCAAATCCGATCTGCCCGGCAAGACGCGGGGACGCGGTGCCGGCGGCGTCCACCACGGCGTCGAGATTATCGAGCACGGATTGTTCGAATCCGATCGAAGTCACGGCAGGCGAGGCGGCCCGCGCCGAACCTTGCATCGTTGCAAGGCAAAGCATAACCACCAGGGACAGACGAATGCTCAGCAGCTGATACTCTTTCGCATGACTGTTAATGCACTTGCACGGTTTGTAACGGACACACCGATTCATGGACGATCGCGAGTGATAACTGGTCAGCAAAAAGCGAGCCGGGTTGGTGCAACGGCGCGGAATCTAGATGATGCCTTCGGGCGCGCGCCTCTCACCCGCGGTCGCCTGTTCCAGCGCCCAGCCGATTCGCAGCACACGAGCCTCGTCGAAAGGATGCCCCTGAATGCACAGCGAAGTCGGCAAGCCAGCATCGTCGTAACCGTTGGGCAGAGCGAGAGCGCACCATCCAAGGACGTTGGTGGCTCGCGTGAAATACGCGGGTACCACGGTCTCGTCTACCTCCGCTACGGGGATCGCCGTGGTAGTCGAAGTCGGCGTCAGCAGCGCATCGTATCCCCGCAGGGTCATCTCGAATTCCGCCCGCCATTGCCCAAGGGTGCGCAGCGCGAGCAGGTAGTCTTTCGCCGAAATCGCCTTGCCGGGCAGCATCCGTTCTCGCACATGGCGATCCAACGGCAGCTCCTCGCGATCGATAAGCTCCCAGGTGTTCGAGTAACCTTCGGCACTGATGATGGTACCGGAAGCTTCGCGATACTCTGCAAAGGAACGGGGAAGATCGAGCTGTACGATTTCCGCGCCCAGCGATTGCAACACCTGCAGAGATTCGTCGTAGGCGGCAAGCACCGGTGCCGATACGGTTTCCCTTTCACTCGCGGGCAACGCTGCCAGGCGCAGGCCGGCAACACCGTCGCGAAGCGTCGGCAATGGATCCTCGGGCGGTTGCAATTGCGTCTGTGGGTGCAGCGGATCGGGTCCCTGCAGGCAGTTGTACACCAGCGCGGCGTCTTCGATGCAGCGCGCCAGCGGACCCACGGTATCCAGCGTCGTCGACAGCGGCATCACACCGGCATTGGAAACCCTGCCGAAGGTGGGCTTCAAGCCAGCAAGTCCGCAGAAACTGGCGGGCAGGCGTACCGATCCCCCGGTATCGGTGCCCAGTGTTACCGCGGCCAGCCCGGCCGTCGAGGCGACGCCGGAACCGCTGCTGGAACCGCCCGGAGTGCGATGCACAAGGAGATCCCACGGATTCCAGGGAGTGCCGCAGTGCTCGTTGGTACCCCAGCCGCCGAGGGCGAACTCCACTGTGTGCGTTTTCCCGAGCACGATGGCGCCGGCGCTCTCCAAACGTGCGATGACCGTGGCCGTTTCCTCGGAGATGCGTCCCTCGAGCGCCTTGCAACCCCATGTGGTCTGTCGGTCCTGGTACTCGATAATATCTTTACAGGCCACCGGGATGCCGTGCAGCGGGCCGAGACTGTCACCGGCCTGCCTGCGCTTGTCCGCGTGCGCAGCCGCTGCCAGCGCCGCATCCGTAAAAACCGTGACAAACGCGTGGAGCTTCCCGTCGAGCCGGGCGATGCGCTCCAGGTACAGCTCGGTCAGCTGCAGGGCCGTGATGTTGCCTGCCCGAAGTTCACGGCACAACTGGTGGACCGGCTGCAGCGCGGTTTCCTGTGGAAGTCGTTCAATCATGCCGGCGACGGTACCACATAAGGTGAATCGGCGGGCCGCTTGTGCCGGCGTTCCCCGGACCTCTATCATGCCGGGCATATACTGCGCAGAGGAGCAGAACATGAGTGGCGAAACCACCAAGCTGGCGCGCTTTGTCGCCGAACTGGAATTCGACGCGCTTCCCGACGAAGTTGTCGAACGCACCCGACTACTGGTCCTGGACCATGTCGGCATCGCATTGCGGGCGCGCCACGCGGCGGATTTGAACGCCGCTGCCAGCGCGGCGCTGGCGAGCCTCGGCCTGAGCAGTGGCAATGCGAGTGTCATCGGCGACTCCGCGGGCTATGCGCCACCCGCGGCTGCGTTCTACAACGGCAACCTCGCGCATTCACTGGATTTCGACGACACCCACGCACGCGGATCGATTCACCCCAGCGCCCCCATCGTGCCCGCCGCGCTCGCGGCTGCCGAGATGACGGGCGCCAACGGCCGGCGGGTGATAGCGGGAATCGTGGCTGGCTACGAGGTACAGATACGCCTCAGTCTGGCTCTCGATCCGACCGAACATTACCGGCGGGGATTCCACCCCACCGCCACCTGCGGGGTGTTCGGAGCAGCGGCGGCAGCGGCGGTGGTGTTCGGATTGTCGACCCAGCAGGTCGACAGGGCGTTCGGCCTGTGTGGCAGCCAGGCCGCCGGTTCCATGCAGTTCATTACAGACGGCGCCTGGAACAAGCCATTTCATACCGGCTACGCGGCCATGGGCGGCTTGATCGCGGCGAGCATGGCACGTGCAGACTTTGTCGGCACGGCACAGGCACTGGAAGGCGCCAGAGCCGGGTTCCTGAATGCCTATTCGCCGAGCCCGCGGCCCGCGGAAGTTGTCGCCGACCTCGGGGATCGGTGGGAAACCATGCAGATCGCTGTCAAACCGTACCCGTCGTGCCGCTACGGTCACGCCGCACTCGATGCGCTGATCGCGCTGCGTGCGGCCAACGACATCGATTACCGCGACGTGCAATCCGTGGAAGTGGGACTGCCCGGCACCGGCTGGGCGCTGATTGGCGATCCTGAGGAGGAAAAGCAAAACCCCAGCAACTACGTGGACGGACAGTTCTCGATGCCGTTTGTGGCCGCGGTGGCGTTGCGCGAAGGCCGCATGGGATGGGACGACTACGCAAAACACCTGGCGGACGGCGATACGCTGGCCTTGTGCCGGAAAACACGCGCCGTTGTCGATCCACAGGTGGAAGCTGAGTTCCCTCGCAACATGAGCGGCAACGCACGGGTCGTTACCTCACAAGCCAGCTTCGAGAAGCTGGTCGTGATCCCCAAAGGCGAACCGGACAACTTCTTGACCGATGCCGAGATGCGGGCCAAGTTCGATACGTTGGTGGGACCCTACCTCGATGAAGATGCGCGCGGGCAACTGGCGCACGCGCTGCTCGATCTCGATTCGCAGTCGGATTTTCGTGCGGTTCTCGCGATGACTCGCACTGCGGCAACAGCGGGCCTGAAGACGGCGCGCGGTCGGCGCTGAACTAGTCCAGGCAACCATCATGACCTTGCGAATCGAATCGTCGAGACACCCGCAATGACCCAAACCGGTGCCGCTTCCGGCGACGACGCACTTATTCTGGATTCGATCGATCGCTTTCTGGAGCGCGACGTGCGGCCCGTCGTCCGCGATCTCGAAGCACAGGATGTCTACCCCCAGGCTATCGTGGAACGCATGGTCGAACTGGGCCTGTTCGGTGCCACTATCGCGCCCGAGTACGGCGGATTGGGGCTTTCCGCAACAACCTATGCACGCATTATCGAGCGTCTCTCTGCAGTCTGGATATCGGTCCCCGGTTTCATCAATTCGCACCTAATCATGGCGGCAGCGGTAGAACGATACGGCGATACCGAACAGAAGGAATACTACCTGCCGCGCTTTGCGAGCGGCGAATTACGCGGCGGCATAGCACTTACCGAACCGGATTGCGGGACTGATCTGCAGGCCATACGGACTCGTGCTGCCCGCGACGGTGACGAATACGTTATCAACGGCGCCAAGACCTGGATCACCAACAGCGCGGAGGGTGGGATCCTCGCGGTCCTGGTTAAAACCGATCCCGAGGCGCAACCCGCGTACCGGGGCATGAGCCTGCTGCTGGTCGAGAAAGGACCGGGGTTCGAGGTGGCGCGCAAACTCGACAAGCTCGGTTATCGCGGAATCGACACCGCGGAGCTGGTGTTCCAGAACTGCCGGGTACCGGCGCAGAACCTGATCGGCGAAAGCGAAGGTCGCGGACTGCAACAGATCCTCGCCGGTCTCGAACTCGGGCGAATCAACATTGCCGCGCGTGGTGTCGGTCTAGCGCGGGCCTGCCTCGAGGAGTCGGTCGCGTACGCGCAACTGCGCAAAAGCTTCGGCAAGCCGATCTGCGAACATCAGTCGATCCAGATCAAGCTGGCGGACATGGCTACCCGTGTGGAAGCGGCGACCTTGCTGACCGACGCGGCGGCGCAGGCTTACGATCGCGGCGAACGCTGTGACATGGAAGCCGGCATGGCGAAATTGTTTGCCTCGGAAGCGGCGGTGAGTAACAGCCTGGAGGCCATGCGGATACATGGCGCTTACGGTTACTCGCGGGAATTCAACATCGAACGCTACTTCCGCGACGCACCGCTGCTGGCAATCGGCGAAGGCACCAACGAACTGCAGCGCATCATCATCGCCAGGCAGCTGGTGGAGCGGCATAAAGTGTGATGGAACCGAGGTGCGCAACACGTCGCGCTAGCATGAACATCGATCCCAGAGGGTAAGTCGTTGCGTGTGCTCCGATCGGCAAGGAATGCATTGCGGATGCGACAGTTGTGATGAGTCCGAACGAACGCGATGCGATCAGCGACGCTCTATGCAACACCTTAGTCTTTTTCGGGCCGGATTTACGACTCGAACGGTCATTACGCTCGCCCCGATTTTTCAAGCTTGAATCTGGACGCAACGCAAACGAGTACCTTAGTCACTGACACTCACCGTCCCGGACCTGACTGATCGGCAAGCTACGGTTGCGAAGTAGGCGAGTTGCGCCGTAATGAACTTCAGCGTTTCGGCGACCGATGCCTTTCAGCTGCGCACTTCCGCAAATACCCATTACGCGTTCTGTGACACACCGGCCGAAGTTGGCGCGGACGTTAACGAATTGTCGGGCTGCGTCCAAATACGGGGTTGCACTGTTCGTTCTGGAAATACGTTCCAATGAACGTCGTCGCCCCCGTCATTTTATTTACGGGTGACGTGCTGGATACGACGCTGATTGCGTTACTGGAATTTCCCTCCGTCGAAGCGGCGCAGGCCTTCGTCAATGACCCGGATTATTCGTGCTGTTTCACGAAGTCCGCTTTGTCGTGCACCAGAGACACAGAACCATCTTGTCAACGGTCGGCTTCCGGTAGTCTTTTCGGCCACCTGGTAAACGCTGAGCTGTACCTCCGTAACCGGCCCCCGTCCGGCTTCACCACTGGAAGATCCCACGACACTCGAAACTGAGCGATATCCAGTTGTAGCCACCGTCAGCGTTGTTGAACGCCGCGACCTTGCCGAACACCCCGGAACGATGCCACGCTGCCACGCCGCCGTAGCACGGGGCGAGATTGGGTGAGTGAAACAGATCACCGAGGTTGATGTCGATACTGAAATCGAGGTGCAGTAGCAGGTGGGAGGCTTCGCTTTTATTTTCCAGGCTGATCCGCTCGTTGGCCGGTACCTTCTCGGCGTAGGAGAGACCCGCGCCGACACCGAAGCGGGTGCCGAGCGAGTCGCGCCACGGAAAGCGGTCGATCCAGGTCTTGACCGCCACTGCGTACTCGTTGGCGTCGGCCTGCAGGCTCTTGTCGAGGTGGCGGACTACCGCCGCGTTTACCGCCACCTCCATCGGCCAGCCGAATAAAGTATCCGAAATCGGGGTTCCAATCTGAACGCCGGCGATCGCGGTGCGCTCCTCGTCCAGCACCAACTCCCCGCGCACGATCTTGTTGATCGGCGTGTCGGTCCCGACGCCGTAGAGTAGCCGCACGTAGAACTCGCGCTCGTTCCGGCGAACAGGCTGAACATCTTCTCCATGCGCGGCGGCAGGAATCACGACGAGAAGCAGAGTAGCGACAATTTTGCGCATTCGATACATAGGTAGGGTGCGCCTTCGTCGACTTGAGCTCACGAAGGGATTTCCAAAACTGTATCGTCCAGGCGAAGGACAATAGCGAATATTCAACCGAACAGTTAGCATCCGGCACGAAGACGGGAGCAAGATCCGCTCTCCCCGAGGTGCGTTGTGAAAAACGCTTCTCCCTGAGAGAAGGCCGGCTTGTCAGTGTAAGAAGCTGAGCAGGAAGTCAAAAAAGTATTCTGGCAGGTATGAACTCAACTGTTGACGTCCGCTGCTTCCGATAGTTGGATGACTCCGCGCTAGTCACCTCGCCCGAAAACCTAGGTCGGCTTGGTCGCCGTTAAAGACCGACCGAGGCATCCACCGGATGGCAGAAGTACCCCCGAGTTCAGACGAAAGTAGATTTCTGTCCGGTATCGGGAGCTGCAGACCAAGTGCTCAGCTGTGATTCTTCTCCTAAGCCCGACAAAGCTGACCGAGACAATGAGTGTGACGCGTCATCATATTGCTGTGCCGCACAACGTGTGGCCAAATGCCTTGCGATCCGATCAAGCGGGCATCTCGAACAACACATCAATGATCGGGCACTCCGGTACATTGCCGCTATCGCACCGTAAAGCCATATCGCGCAGCACCCGTTCGAGTT
>Ga0224508_10003351_pt1 | contig 13254 bp, 11 predicted proteins | sample SF_Jan12_sed_USG_4_FD_170157 | JGI IMG/M metagenome (GOLD analysis project Ga0224508, IMG submission 170157) | Sediment microbial communities from San Francisco Bay, California, United States - SF_Jan12_sed_USGS_21 | ecosystem: Environmental > Aquatic > Marine > Sediment | place: USA...
CCTGTTTATCGTGCAGGTCGGAACGGGCACGCTCCTGTTGTTCTATTACCGCGCGAGCGCGGCCGAAGCCTACGAATCGATCCAGTTCATCATGACGGAGGTAAAGTTCGGCTGGCTCATCCGGTCGCTTCACCACTGGGCCGCCAACCTGATGATCTTCGCGTTGTTCCTGCATATGTTCAGCGTCCTGATCCTCCGGGCCTACAGGCCTCCCCGAGAACTTACGTGGCTTACGGGAGCGGGCCTATTGATGGTTACCCTGGCTTTCGGGTTCACAGGCTACCTGCTGCCGTGGAACCAACTCGCCTATTTCGCCACGCGCGTCGGCACCCAGATCGTCGGCGTCGTGCCGTTCGTCGGAGAGGGTCTACTGAGGATCGCTCGCGGCGGTGACGACGTGAGCGGGGCCACGCTCACCCGGTTCTATGCATTCCACGTGGCGGTTCTCCCGGTGTTCATCGTGGGGTTTCTGACGATCCACGTCTTCCTCGTCCAGAAGCTCGGCATGAGCACACCGCCCGCGATCGAGAAAGCCGGGGCAACCAGACGCCCTCTCCCGTTCATGCCGAACTTCCTTCTCCGGGATCTGGTGGGCTGGCTGGGCGCCCTGGCCATCATCGCCGCCCTCGCGGCCTACTTTCCGGCCGAACTCGGTCTGAAGGCGGATCCGTTCGCGCCGGCGCCCGCGGGAATCAAACCCGAGTGGTACTTCATGTTCATGTTTCAAACGCTGAAGTACCTGCCGGCCCACATCCTGGGCATCGAGGGCGAGATCATCGGTGTCATGGGATTCGGTCTGGCTGCGCTCGTCCTGGTGTTCGTGCCGTTCATCGACCGGCGGCGGGATGGAGTGGAAACGCATCGGGTGTTCGGATGGCTTAATCTCGTGTGGTTCGCGGCGATCGCGTTCATCCTGATCATGACGTTTCTCGGGTACACCGAGGCTGTCCCGGATCTGACGACGGTACCCACTCCATGAATGGCTTCCGGCGCGTCATCGTTCAGACGGTTGCGTTCGTGTGTGTCGCGTCCGTTGTACCGGCATCCGACGCATACGGCCAGGTCGCTCGGAACCTGGGGCGTTTCCAGCACGACGAACACGCGACGTATCAGTGCGCCGAGTGCCACAGCACCGGGTCGCCGACTACGATTTCAAACCGGGAATGGTGTGCCGATTGTCACCACGTAAACGCGGCGTTCTCACAGTGCCGGCAGTGCCATACCGTGCGGGAGATAGCTCCTGAGCCTGTGCGAGCGCTCGTGAATTTCCGGCTTCCGCCGGCCGAGGTCCGCCAGCGGTCGCTGTTGTTCGATCACGTCGTCCACGGCAACGTTGGTTGTGCATCCTGTCACACGGGAGGAGCGGCCCTGCTGGCCCAGGCAGATTGCGCGAGCTGTCACACGGACCACCACCGGCCAGAAGCTGACTGCCTCGCCTGCCATGAGGAGCCGGCAGCGACCGTGCATCCCGCGGAGGTACATCTGGACCTGGCCGGTTGTGGGACCGCCGGTTGCCACGTCGCCGAGGGCATTGACTACGCGACCATGCTCGGCGAGCGCAATCTGTGTTTGTCCTGCCACGCGGCTCAGCGCGATCACGAGCAGCCCGAGGCGTGTGCGGAGTGCCACCTCATGGGTGACGCGGCGATGGCGACGAGAGGCACACCATGAAGCACTTGATCGGTCCGGCCGTGCTCATGCTCCTCGCTTCTGTCCTTCCTGCCAACGGCCAGGGAGTACGAGGCGAAGTCCGCGTAAGCAGCGGTTTTCTCGAAGCGCGCCCGCTGGTACGCGACAGCCTCCCGGACGCGGACGTTCCGGGTACCGGGCTTCGAAGACGGTTGGCGGACGGCACGGTCGTGACATGCGCACAAGCGGACTTTTGCCGGTGGTTCCGGGCGGACGACGTCGACCAGATCATCGTGACGACGCAGGAGCTTCTCGCGACCGGCTGGACGGGCGTTCAGGGGCTCTCGACCCGCATTCATTTGCGCGGCCGGTACGGCAGCGACGAATTCTGGCCACAGTCCACCGAGGAATTCGAGGCGGTCAGTGCCTATGCGGAGTATGACCGATCCGACTACCGGATACGGGCCGGCCGCCTGTTCCGGACGGACGGGCTGGGGTACTACAACTTCGACGGGGCATCTTTTCTGTGGCGTGGCTCGAGTCCTTTGTGGGCCGAGGTCTACGGCGGCTGGAGCCTGGCACGAGGCCTCAATTTCCCGCGCTCGGGGGATCTCGTGTCTCGTGCCGATCCGCTGGCACCGGATGTCCGCGGGCTCATCTTCGGCGTGGAAGCGGGAGGGCGTCTGGGTCGCATCGGGTCGGGCCGTGTGACCTATCAGCGTGAAATCCGGACCGATCGCCTCGCCCTGATCACGGACCGCCTCGCCTTTGATGCTCGCGCCTTCCTCAACCGTACCGTGGTCGAGTTGTCCGGCGAATATGATTGGGCGTACAACCAATTGAACGAACTTCGGCTGCGCGTGAACACACCTGTGGTTTCAAGGCTCGAGGTCGTGGCCGAAGCTCGGCACCACTCGCCGTTCTTCGAACTATGGACGATCTGGGGTGCCTTCAGTCCGGTGGGTTTCAACGAGGGGCGGTTGACCCTCGCCTGGTCTGAGCCCGATCTGGGACTCGGAGTTCAGGGCGGCGGCGCGTACCGGGACTATGACGAGGCGAACGCCGGCCCGGCAAACTCCACGATCCGGGACGACGGCTGGCGCGCGTTCGCCAACGCGAACTGGCGCGGCGGGCCCTGGTTCGCCGCGGGCGGCTATCAGGCCGAGGCGGGCTTCGGCGCGGCCCGGTTCGGCGGAGATCTGAGGGTCGGCCGGTACTTCAGTGAAGAGAGCTACGTGGCGCTCAGAGGTTCGCGTACGCAGACGTTCGGGGAGTTCCGCCTGAACGAGCAGGTGGTTTCGGGGGTCGGAATCGACGGAGCCGTGCGAATCGGTGAGTTCTCGTTGAACGCCGGGGCCGCCGTGTACCAGATCGACGCCCGGGAGCGTCCCGTGGATGGCGAGTGGACCCAGGCACGCGTTTACAGCTCTCTCTCATACCGCTTCGGTACCGAACCCGGCGCCGTCCTAAGCACCGCAGGGGGTGACCGATGATGCGACGAGTAGCCCTGGCCACCTCCGTTGCGCTCGCACTGGCAGCCGGCGCCCTGGTGTCAATGACGCGGTCCGACGGCTTTCCGCACGCGGACCATGCCGGACTGTTTCCCACCTGCCTGGGCTGTCACAGCGGCATTCCAGAGGGCGATGAGGAGCTGTACTACTCGGTGGTGCCGGCGGACTGCATACAGTGTCATGACGGCGAGCGCGAGGAGACCGTGAATTGGGACGCCCCGACGCGCACCTCCTCGAACATGGTGTTTGAGCACCTCGATCACATCACCGAGGTAGAAGCGGCAGGCGATTCCGCACTCGTGTGCTCGGATTGCCACGGGCCGGTCGTGGATAGCCTGCCCCGGATGGATGTGAACCGTGCCCCGCCTGAGAGTTGCGTCGCGTGCCACGCACACGAGGTATCAGACCACCTGGCGGCCGAGGCGGTGTGCTCGACCTGCCATGCGATTCTCACCGACGTACCGGTGCTGACCGTCGAGCGCTTGGCGGAGTTCCCCGAGCCGCCCTCGCATGAATCGGAAGCGTTTCTGCTCGAGCATGGTGACGCGGCAACGGGTGCTGCGGAGAGCTGCGCGGTGTGCCATGCCCGGGAGACGTGTACCACGTGTCATCTGAATGCGGAATCAGTGGAAGAAATCCGCGGGCTCGCACCCGACGAGCGCGTCGCCCAACTCGTGGAGGGGAACGTGGGCGAGTGGCCCGAGCCGCCCAGCCACGAACAGGCGGACTGGGAGTTCACGCACGGAGGCGACATCGAGGCAGGGTCACAATCGTGCGCCAGCTGCCACGCGGAGCCCAGCTGTCGCACGTGCCACGGATCGGCGCCACTGCCCGAGATCGCGGCGCTACCGAACCCCGGTGCGGGGGACCCGATCGGCGTCGTGGTGCCTCGTACGCGCCCGCCCGGTCACGTGCCGCTGTTTGCCACGCAGCACGGAACGGCCGTAGCCACCGACATGCCCAGCTGCTCGTCGTGCCATGTCGAGAGTCAGTGCGCGGAGTGTCATTCCGACCCGGGCCGCGTCGCGGGGAGGTTCGCCCCCACCGGGACAACTGCGACAACTGCGGCTGCCTCCGATGCCGACCGCTACGCACATGCGGATCCCGGCTTCGGCACTCTCCCCCCGGAACCCAGATCCGGCTACCACCCGGCGAATTTCCTGCTGCGCCACGGATCGGAAGCGTTCGCCATTCAGACGGTGTGCTCCGATTGTCATTCGACTGAAGCCTTCTGCCGGGATTGTCATCAGAGCACCGGCATTTCGGTAGGAGTCGCCGGGGGAGCCGGGGGAGCGTTCCACGATGCGCAACCGAACTGGTTCTTCGAGCACGGCGCCGCGGCACGCCAGGGAATGGAGGCCTGCGCCTCATGTCACCAGCAGACGTCCTGCCTGCGGTGCCATTCCGCCAAAGTCGGCCTTCGCATCAACCCGCACGGACCGGACTTTGACGCGAATCGGGTCGGGAGACGGAGCTCCGCCTCGTGCGGGATCTGCCACACGGCGCGGCAGCTCGTCCCGGGGCCCTAGAACTCTGCTACGCCTCGCCTTCGTACTGAATCTTCAGCCGTTCCACGACCGCTGGATCGGCCAGCGTAGTCGTGTCCCCCAGGGCACGTCCCTCGGCCACGTCCCGTAACAGGCGGCGCATGATCTTTCCGCTCCTTGTCTTCGGGAGGTCTGCGCTGACGATGATGTCGGCCGGCTTCGCGATCGCCCCGATCTCGTTGCCGACGTGTTGCCGCAACTCCTGGATCAGTTCGGGGGTGGAATCGGTGCCCTCCACCAGCGAGACGAAAGCGGCGATCGCCTGACCCTTGAGCTCGTCTGCCCGGCCCACCACCGCGGCTTCGGCGACCGCTGGATGATCGACGAGAGCGGACTCCACCTCCATCGTACCAATTCGATGGCCGGCGACGTTGAGCACGTCATCCACCCGGCCGAGAATCCAGTAGTATCCGTCTTCATCCCGTCGCGCCCCGTCTCCGGGAAAATAGACGCCGTCCCACTTCGACCAGTACGTGTCGCGATAACGCTGCTCGTCACCCCATATGCCGCGCAGCATCCCGGGCCATGGCGAAGTGATCGCCAGGTAACCGCTGTCCGTCTCGTTTCCGTCGTTGTCGAGAATCGTCGCCTCGATGCCGGGGAACGGGACGGTAGTCGATCCCGGCTTCGTCGAGATCGCCCCGGGCAGCGGCGTGATCATGATCCCACCAGTCTCCGTCTGCCACCACGTGTCCACGATCGGGCACCGGCCGCCTCCGATATGCTCCTGATACCACATCCAGGCCTCGGGGTTGATCGGCTCGCCGACGGTTCCCAGCAGGCGAAGGCTGGACATGTCGTATCGCGCCGGCCACTCGTCGCCCCATTTCATGAAGGCCCGAATCGCGGTGGGCGCCGTGTACAGAATCGTTACCCCGTAATCCTCGACGAGCTTCCAGAAGCGCCCCCGGTCGGGATGATCCGGGGCTCCTTCATACATGAGGATTGTCGCCCCGAGCGCCAACGGTCCGTACACGATGTAGGAGTGGCCCGTGACCCATCCCACATCCGCCGTGCACCAGTAGACGTCGTCGTGCTTCAAGTCGAACACCCATCTCGTCGTGGCTACGACCTGGGTGAGATAGCCCCCTGTGGTGTGGACGATGCCCTTGGGTTTCCCCGTCGTGCCCGAGGTATAGAGGATGTAGAGGACGTCTTCGGCATCCATCACTTCCGGCTCACACGCGCCGTCTCCGTCGGCAATCAGCTCGTGATACCAGTGATCCCGTCCTTCCCGCATATCGACCGGAGGGCCTCCCTCCTCGCGCCTGACTACGACGACGTGATCGACGAATTCGAGCCCGTCCACGGCTTCATCCGACGTTTGCTTGAGCGGCACGATGCCCCCGCGTCGGTAGCCGCCGTCCGCCGTGATCAGCACCCGGGCCTGCGCGTCGATCATCCGGTCGCGGATAGATTTCGCCGAGAAGCCGCCGAACACCACGGAATGCGGAGCGCCGATTCGGGTGCACGCCAGCATGGCGATCGCAGCCTCGGGAATCATCGGCAGATAGATGCCCACCCGGTCGCCCCGCCCGACACCAAGCCTTTTTAAAGCTGCTGCGAACGCGCACACTTCGCGATGAAGCTCTCGGTACGTGTACGTGCGCTTGTCACCGGGCTCGCCCTCCCAGATGAGCGCCGGTGCGTCGGCGCGGGGCCCACCGAGATGTCGGTCGAGACAATTGTGGGAGACGTTGAGCTGTCCGCCTTCGAACCATTTGGCGAACGGCGGTTCCCAGGAGAGAACGGTGTCCCAGCGTCGGAACCAGTCGAGCTGGTCCGCCTGCTCCGCCCAGAATGCCTCGCGGTCGGCGTTGGCCTGAGTGTAGGGAGCGTCGTCAGAAACGTGCGCCGTCGCTCGAAAGGCGACAGGCGGATCGAAGGTGCGGTCTTCGGTTAGAAGGACCTCTATCTCTCGGCTGCGGCTCCCGTCCATGGGACGCCTCCTGAGTTGCGCGGAACGACGGATGGCTGAGATTGGAAACTGATTGAATATACTTAATAACCAGGGCTCATGAACGATCTGACACTCCTGATCATCCTCATAGCCGGCGCCGCCATCGCGTTCGGTATAGGCATCTGGGTCGGTCTCGGGTATCCGGGTTTCTACCAGAAGTATGAGTCCACGGGGCGGGCGCCCAGGGAGTCGCCGTTCCAGATGCTCGTCGATTGGGTGTACGGGAAATTCGGGAGGTGAGCACGCTGCCCTCGAGCGACGACGATCGCCGCACTACCCGCCGGGGGGCGATTCGCCGGGTGCTGTCCGTCGTACTGGTGGCCAACCTGCTGGTGGCCGGGTCGAAGCTGTATATCGGGTGGCGAATCGGTTCGCTGTCGGTGCTCGGCGATGCCGCTCACTCCGGGTTCGATTCCCTCAACAACGTGATCGCCCTGTTCGCCGTGAGGTTCGCCGCGGCACCCGCCGACGACGAGCATCCCTATGGACACGCGAAGTTCGAAACGCTCGGTGCGCTCGCCGTAGTGAGCTTTCTCTCCATCACGGCGTTTGAGCTGGTGTCAGGGGCCACGGGGCGCCTGCTGGCCGGCGACGTCTCTGTGCGCCTGGACGGCCTTACTTTCATACTCCTCGCCGGCACGCTGGTCGTGAACGTGGCCGTGGCCGGGATCGAGGCGTGGTATGCTCGACGGCTTGATTCCGACCTGCTGGCTGCTGACGCATACCACACCGCGACCGATGTCTGGATCACGCTTGCCGTTCTCGGGGGCCTGGGCCTGGTAGCCCTGGGCTGGGAGGGCGCAGACGCCTGGCTCGCCATCGCGGTCGCCGGACTCATCGGGTACAGCGGTTTCAAGGTTCTGAAGAGCACGGTTCCCGTCCTCGTCGATCACCGCGCCGTGGACGCCGAACGCGTCATTCACTTCGTGGCCGCCCTCGGGGGGGTGGAAGGTGTGCGGGACGTTCGCTCACGCGGCCGCCTCGGCGCGTATGCCCATGCAGAGTTGACGGTCGTCGTCGCAGGACACCTCTCCGTCGTCGAAGCGCACGCCATAGCGGATGAGGTGGAACAGAGGCTGATCGTGGAAGGGGGATTCGCCACGGTCGTGGTGCACGTGGAGCCACCGGGCTAGTAAGCCGGGTCGGCCTCGAGTTCGGCCCGGACCCTCTCGAGCAGGGACTTCGTCGCCTGCACGCCGTCTACCTCCGACATGCCGTCACCTTCGAACTCGATTCCCACGAAGTCGCGGTACCCGGCTTCCACCACGATCCGCATCATCCTTCGGAAGTCGATGGTCGTCTCTTCGCCTTCCTCGTCGAACGCGAAGCTCTTGGCGCTCAAGGCTTTCGCGAACGGCATAAGTTCCCGGACGCCTAGATATCGGTCGTAGGTTTGCCCGTTGCCGAGCGAAAAATTGCCGAAGTCCGGCAGGGTTCCGCACCGCGGATGGTCGACGAGCCTCATCACCTCGGCGAGCCAGGCTCCGTCGGATGACAGGCCGCCGTGGTTTTCCACGATCACGTTGAGGCTGCGTTCCGCAGCAAGCTCGGTAAGACGCCGGAGACCGTCCGCCGCGAGGTCCCGTTGCGTTTCGCGGGATCCGGCGGATGCCGCGTTGACACGTATGCTGTGGCAGCCAAGGAAACCCGCTGCTTCCACCCATCGCAAATGTCGTTCGACCGATTCCGTCCGGGCCGCCGCATCCGGATCGCCGAGACGACCCTCACCGTCCACCATGATCAGGAGGCTGCGCACGTCCGCATCTTCGGCCCGCGTCCGCATCTCCCCGAGGTAGTCGCGGTCTGCCGCCCGGTCCATGAAGAAGACGTTGACGTATTCGACCGCCTCGATCCCGAACTGTCGGCGGGCAAACGTCGGAAACGCGAGGGCGTCGAGCTTCCCTTCGCGAAGCATACGGTGCAACGACCACTGGGCCAGTGAGATCTTGTACAATCTGCTATCTCCGGTCGTTCCTGTGGCTCTCAGTACGTGCAGGCTCGAGGCACCGAGGCCGGCGCCGGCCGCAACTGTAAGCCCAACAAACCGGCGGCGATCGATCATCTCAACCGGCGGGCTGCGTCGCCAGCTCAGGCGACGCGACGAGGGACCAGGCACAACGCGCGTCTCCGCGGCCCTCGCATTCAGCGTGGTGGACGGACAGGTCGGCGTCCCACATCTCGGTCACACACACGCCGAGCGCCGCCGTGAGGATCTCGCAGGCGTTTCCGTGGATTCCGGCCGGCGCAAGAGCGAACTCCTCGACCGTCAGCGCTGGAGGATCCCGGTCCGCTTCGACATGCACCCCGGGGCTGAGGGCCCTGGCCGCACTCGACATCGAGCGAAGGAGTCGGCGCTGCCGGACTCCCTCAGTGGACAGCCGGCGCGCCGCCTTCCGCAGAGCGCCCGAATCGGCGAACCGCTCGACCGCGAGGGTTCTGCCGGCCGCGCCGAAGATGGCCCGAGCGTCGGGACGACGCGAAATCAACCGAACCAGATCCAGGAATTCCGAGAGTGCCAGAGACTGGCCGCGGTCCCGCAGGTCTGCATACCGGTGCATCTGCACGTTCACGACGTCGTTCAGCCCGAGTCGGCGCGGAAGACTGTCCACGAACGCCTCATCCTCGAGCGACTCCGCGGGCGTGTCCTGATCGCGCAGCGAACGAAGCAGCGCGAGAGCGATTCCCGGGTGTACCTTATCGGCGGATTTGCTTGATTTCATGACCGAAGGTGACGGTAGTTGCCGGTCCGGGGGGCGGCAAGACGCGGTCTCGATTGTCGAGTTCGGTTCGGGGACGCATTATGGGCGGTTCACAATACAGACCCCGTGCAGGAGTTCGGATGTACGACGCGACCACTATAGAGAGCAAGTGGCAGGACTACTGGGACCACAACCGGACCAACCAGCCTGACCTGGATTCGGCCAAAACCCCGTTCTACAACTTGATGATGTTCCCGTATCCGTCGGCCGAGGGTCTGCATGTAGGGAACATGTATGCGTTCACCGGCGCGGACTTCCACGGTCGCTTCCAGCGTCTTCGGGGCAACGACGTGTTCCAGCCGATCGGATTCGATGCGTTCGGTATCCACTCGGAGAACCACGCGTTGAAGTTGAACGTGCATCCGACGAAGCTGATCCCGAGCAACATCGCCAACTTCACGCGCCAGCTGAAGAGCACGGGGATCATGTACGACTGGTCGCATACAGTCGATACGACGGATCCGGAGTACTACCGGTGGACACAGTGGATCTTCCTGAAGCTGTACGACGCGGGCCTCGCCGTGAAAAAGGAGGCGCCGGTCAACTGGTGTCCGTCGTGCAAGACCGTCCTGGCAAATGAGCAGGTGATCGCGGGTGAATGCGAGCGCTGCGGGACGGTAGTCACGCAACGCATGCTGAGTCAGTGGTTCTTCCGGATCACGCAGTACACGGATCGACTGTTGGCGAATCTCGACACGATCGACTGGTCGGAGACGACCCTGACTGCCCAGCGGAACTGGATCGGTCGATCGGAGGGCGCCTCGCTGAGATTCCCCGTGGAGGGTGCGGACCCGATCGAGGTGTTCACCACGCGTCCGGACACGGTGTTCGGCGCGACGTTCATGGTGCTGGCACCGGAGCACCCGGTCGTCGATCTGGTGACCGTGCCGGATCAGCGCGACGCGGTCCAGCGGTACCGACAGGAGTCGGCCGCGCTCGATCTGAAGGAACGGCAGAAGACGGATGCCCGGACCAAGACCGGTGTCTTCACCGGCGGCTACGCCACGAATCCAGCGACGGGCCAGCCCGTTCCGATCTGGATCGCCGACTACGTGCTGATGGGCTACGGCACCGGCGCGATCATGGCGGTTCCCGCGCATGACCAGCGGGATTTTGAGTTCGCGGGCGAACACGGCCTTCTCGTCGTGCCGGTGGTGATACCTGCGGACGCGGACGTGTCCGCACTGCCGGACGGCGAGTCGGATCTTGCCGCGGCGTATACCGAGCACACCGAGAACGAGAAGCTCATCAACTCGGGAGACTTCTCAGGCGCGACGGCCACCGAGGCTGCAGTTCGCATCGTGGATTGGCTGGCCGAGCGCGAACTGGCCGAAGCGACCGTCACCTATCGGCTGCACGACTGGTGTATCTCGCGTCAGCGCTACTGGGGTCCACCGATTCCCATCATCTACTGCGATGATTGCGGCCCCGTGCCTGTTCCCGAAGATCAGTTACCTGTCGTCCTGCCGTATGTCGAGGACTTCAAGCCGGGCGATGATGGCGTTGCGCCGCTCGCAAAGGATCGCTCGTTCTATGAAGTCGAATGTCCCACGTGCAGCGGTCCCGCCCGGCGGGAAACCGATGTGTCAGACACGTTTCTGGACAGCAGCTGGTACTTCCTGAGGTTTCCGAGCGCGGATATTTCCGACCGACCGATCGATGAAGAGCGCACGAAGCGCTGGCTTCCGGTAAACGCCTACATCGGCGGGGAAGAACACGCGGTGCTGCATCTGCTTTACTCCCGGTTCATCACGATGGTGCTGCACGATCTCGGTCATCTCGATTTCGAGGAACCATACCGTCAGTTCAGGAAGCACGGGTTACTGATCCGTAATGGCGCCAAGATGTCCAAATCTCGCGGCAACGTCGTGAATCCGGACGACTACATCGAACGCTTCGGGGCCGACACCTTCCGGACGTACCTGATGTTTCTCGGCCCATATGATGAAGGCGGCGATTTTCGCGACGAGGCCATTCTGGGGCCGCACCGCTTCCTGTCCAGGGCGCATGACGCGGTCGAGACGGCCGTGAAAGCGGGATCTGAAGGGTTCCCTGATGCGGGCGTGGAGCGCGCGGTGCACCAGGCGATCCGTCAGGTCACGGACGACTTCGCACGCCTGTCGTTCAACACGGCGATTGCAGCGTTGATGGAACTGCTGAACGAGCTCCGAGCCGGCGGCCGGGTACCGACACTCGATGAGGTGAGGCCGTTCGTAGTGATGCTTGGTCCCATCGCGCCGCACGCGGCGGAGGAGCTGTGGGGGCTGTTGGGTGGTGCTCCGAGCATGTTCGACACGGCCACCTGGCCTGAGTGGGACGCCGACAAACTCGTTACCGACACTGTCGAAGTCCCGGTTCAGGTCAACGGCAAGCTGCGAGCTACGGTGACGGCCGCCCGCGGTGCAAGCGAGGAAAACCTGCGGGAGGCCGCGTTGTCGGAGGAGGGCGTGATGCGGCATGTCGAGGGAAACGAGATCATCAAGACGATCCACGTTCCCGACCGCCTGCTCAACCTCGTGGTCCGCAACTCGCAGGGCTGACGGGCCAGCCTACCAGCTGACCGATCCCTCCATCGAGTCGTCGATATCAGCTTGATCGCCGGTGTCGAACAGATACGCGTCCAGGTTGCGATACAGGAAGTCGCGCGCCTTCCTGTCACGCAGATTCAACCCGTAGTGGTTGATCAACAGCATCTGGCGGCGTTTCCAATCCTCCCAACATTCGGCGCACACTTCCTCAGCGATCCGCGTTCCCCGTTCATCGTTGAACGGCTTCGTCCCGAGCGGCTGCCTGTCCGAACGGCCACAGCGGGCACAGGCGAACTCGGTCACAGCGGCACCGTGAGCACGGAGCAGTTGGCCCCCGTGATAATCTGCGAGGTGATGCCCCCGATCAGCACCCTTCCGGCCAGGCCCGGCGCATGTGCCTTGCCGATTACGATCAGGTCCACGTTCTCGGACTCGGCTGCATTGAGAATATGCGTCACGATCGGACGCCCCCGGGCGACCGTGACGGTCACGGTCAGTCGCTCGCGCAGCTCGGCGGGCACCTGTGCCACGGCGTCCTGCCGAGCGCCGGCCTCGATCCGTCCGAGTGTTTCGTCCACTTTCGCCGGTGAACTCACGGCCCTGAGGTAGGCCTGCAAGGTGCCCGGCATCGCGTGCAGGAGCGCCAGGCGGGCGGAGAAGTAGTCTGCGTAGGCCGCGGCGGTTTCGGCCACGGGAGCGCTATCGTCGCGCAAGCTCAGGGCGGCCAGCACTGTTTTGTCCGTGTCGTTCCGGACCGGCCGCCAGACGAGTACCGGTATCTGGGCCTTCCGGACAATCGCCCTGCACGCGTCTCCAGTATCATCGCCCGGCCACGCCCGTTGCTGATGCGCCCCAACGACGATGAGCTCGGAGCCCAGTTCCTCTGCTGCCGTCGTGATCGCTTGCGGCGTCCAACCGCTTCCGACGCGGATTTCGGCCTCGATTCCGAGGCTCTCGGCGATGGCTTCGAGGTTCGCCTGGACATCAAGCCGCTTTTCGAGCAGGACATCCAGCTGTTCGCCGAGTTCACGACGCAGATACCCGGGCACCGTGAATCGCTCGACGGCGTGAAACAGCACGATCTCCGCCGTTGGAAACCTGGAAACCGCCCAGCGTACGCTCTCTTCGGAGCTGTCCGAGAAGTCGATACCAATGAGGATTCTCTGATACATTCTGCCGCGGGCCCGGTTCAGGTGGAGGGAGCGGTACTTCGGGGTCGAACCTACTCCAATAACCGGTCGAGCGCCTCCCATGGATCGGTATCGGTTTCCTCGATGAGAGCTTCGACAGTGCTCTTCACGTCCCCGAGCCGGGCATGCA
>Ga0224508_10003352_pt1 | contig 13253 bp, 10 predicted proteins | sample SF_Jan12_sed_USG_4_FD_170157 | JGI IMG/M metagenome (GOLD analysis project Ga0224508, IMG submission 170157) | Sediment microbial communities from San Francisco Bay, California, United States - SF_Jan12_sed_USGS_21 | ecosystem: Environmental > Aquatic > Marine > Sediment | place: USA...
ACTGCGAGACTCACGATCATGAGGTACCCGGTACTTGCACTCATTCTTGTCCTTGTCGTCTCCGGCTGTGGCTCGACCACCGATGACGCACCTCGCCTCGATGACGTCGCGCCGGATACACAGGACGCCGTGGTCGCCCCTGACCCGAGCGCGACGTCCACGACGAGCTCTGCGACCGCAAGCGAGCGACTCGAAGAGATCGCAGCCGAGGTCGATGCGTGGGCCGGCTCATCGACGCTCGACGAGGCGAGAGCCCACGCGGAAGCTGCCGCCAATCTGGTCGTCGGTACTGGTGGGCTCGGCTACGGCGACCGCGACGGCAACGATGAGATCACCGGCGAGGTGCAGAACGGGCTGCTCCCCGGCCCCGATGGAGCTCCGGCGGGAATCGTGCTCGACACGATCGGCGAAGCCGACTGCGTGAACAGGGACGTGCTCGGCGGCGAGTGGGACGATCCGGTCGCCCGATGGTCCCTGCTGGCCGAGGCCATCGACGGATGGGCACCGGACAACAACACCTTCCCGTCACTGCCATCGCACCCCATGCGCATTGTCGGCTGGGCCACCCTGACTCAGTCCGGCACGTTCGAGGAGGCGATCGAGTACGCCGGTCACGCCGACCTCCATGTCGGCGTGAGCCGAGACGCGCTGTCCCGATGTTGAGTGACCCTGTTCGCGGCGCGAGACAAGACCGCGCCTTCCCCTGCTCGCTCAGCGGGCAACATTCTCCGGGCGTGTCAAGGGCTTTGTGCTCTGTTTCTCAAGCGTGCCGGATGAAAGCATTTCCGTCAACACACTCCTTGTCCCTGGGAGGGGGTAGGTCATGGACACCGTGACCCGTCGAGGTTTCGTGGGAGGCGCGGCCGCGACGACCGGAGTCGTCGCGGGGCGCGATTTCCTCTTCGGAGGCTCCGAGACGCTCGCGTCAGTGTCGGAGACTGCGCTGGGCCCCGTGATCGAGGATGTCGTCCCCACGACGTGTTGGATCGGCAAGCAGGATTGCGGAATGCTCGCTCGACGCGTGGACGGCCGGGTCGTGAAGTTCGACGGCGACCCTGCGAATCCCAGGAACGTGGGCACCCTCTGTCCGAAGGGTCAGGCGCAGATCGTGTCGATCTACGACCCGAATCGGCTCAAGACGCCACTCGTACGCACCAACGGGAAGGGCGAGAGGGGCGAGTGGCGGACGGCCACATGGTCCGAGGCCCTGGCGATGGTCGCCGAGCGGGTGAACGAGGTGCGCGAGCGCGACCCCAAGCTGGTCTTGTGGCAGAAGGGTCGTAGCAAGGCGAAGAAGTTCTACGACGACGCCTTCGTGAAGGCCATCGACTCGAGCAAGCTCGGCCATGGCGCCTACTGCTCCGACGCCGGCTATCGAGCACTCGAGTACACGATCGGTCTGCACGGGGTGCAACACCCCGACTTCGAGGAGACCCGCTACCTGCTCGGGTGGGGCTGGAACATCACCAACGCCGGCGGAAACAAGTTCTGCTGGCTCACCTGGCCCCGTCAGATGGTGGCCGCCCGTGATCGCGGCTTGCAGATCACCCACATCGACCCCCGCCTCCGCAGTGCCGGACCATTCGCCGACACGTGGCTCCCCATCCGACCCGGGACCGACCTCGCACTCGCGTTGGCGATGTGCAATGGCCTGATCGAGAACGGCGTCGTCGATGTCGACTACCTCACGACCTACACGAACGCTCCGTACCTCGTCGGCGACGACGGCATGTTCCTGCGCGTCGATGACCTACCTCAGGTCTGGGACAGCGCGAGCGACACGGCCGTACCGGCCGGCGAAGCGAGCGAACCCGCCCTGGAGGGCACATTCGAGGTCGAGGGCACGACCTACACCACCGGCTTCACCGTGTTCAAGGAGCACGTGGCTCCGTCGACCCCCGAGTGGGCCGCGGACATCTGCGGCATCCCCGCCGCCCAGATCCGCAGCATCGTGCGCGAGTTCGGCGAGAACGCCTCGATCGGCTCGACCAAGGTCATCGACGGTGTCGAGGTCCCGTACCGGCCGGTCGGGATCATGGCCTACCACATGGCCCAGCAGGAGCTCGGCTTCCAGGCCCTGCGGGCGATGACGATGATCAACATGCTCGTCGGCGCCGTGGGAGCTGCGGGCGGCACGTTCTCCGACTTCACCTGGAAGATCGACAAGAACTACGAGGCCTTCGAGCAATTCACGGTCGAGGATCCGCCGTACGACTTCTTGCTCAAGAACAGCAAGTACTTCCCCATCAACACCGGATTCCCCGGGATGTTGGCCAAGGTGATGCTCGACCCGGAGCGTTACGGGGTCGAGGAGGTCCCCGAGGTCGCGATCCTGCACATGGTGAATCCCCTGGGTTCGTTCCCGGGTCAACCCGAGATCATCGAGTCCTACAAGAAGTTCGAGTTCGTGACGGTCATCAGTCCTTGGCTCAACGAGACCGCCGACTACTTCGCCGATGTGGTCCTCCCGGCCGCGACGATCGAGAAGTACGAGGGTCCGATCTCGGCCACCGACCAGTACATCGATGCGACGACGTTGCGGCTGCCGCCGATGGAGCCGCTCTTCGAGTCCAGGGGCGAGATCGACATCTACCTCGATCTGACCGAAGCGATGGGCGTCTTGTTCGGCGAGGAAGGGTACCTGGCCGAAGTCAACGCCGCCCTCGGGCTGGAGGAGCCCTTCGCGCTCCCGCTCGACGAGAAGCCGACCGTGCGCGAGATCTTCGATCGCTGGTCGAGGGCGCAGGGGCTCGATGAGGGCATCGAGTACTTCGAGAACAACGGCGTTCTCGTAGAGGGCCGGATCGATCCGACCAAGCGTTTCGGGTACGCAGCCGACCCGCCCTTCGGCGGTGTCGTCCATCGCCTCTACGGTGAGAGCCTGCTCGACGCCCAACGGCAGATGCAGGCCAAGGGAGCCGACGAGATCTACTGGCGCGACTACACAGCGTTGCCGACCTGGCGTCCGCCCACCATGGAGGGTTCGCCGTCCGAGTACGACCTCTACCTGATCAGCTACCACCAGGTCGAGAACAAACAATCCAGGACCGGGTTCATTCCGCTGCTGGCCGAGCTGACGCCTCAGCAGCGGTTGGACATCAACCCGGCGACAGCCCGCGCAAAGGGGCTGAACGACGGCGATGAGGTCTGGGTCGAGTCGCACAACGCGGTGACGGGCGAGAGCCGACGGGTGAAGACGAACCTGGCGTTCACCGAGGGGATCCGGCCCGACACGGTCGGGATGCCCCACCATTTCGGGCTGTGGTCACACCCGACATCGAGGGACAGAGGGCCGAGCCCCAACGAGATCTACCCCACGGGAGAGGGCTACATGGCCAACACGGCCGACCAGTCGTTCCACGTCAAGGTGAAGGTCGAGCGGACCTGAGGAGGTGACGGCAGATGACGAAGTACACGATGGTCGTCGATCTCGACCGGTGCCAGGGATGCCGGGCCTGCATGGAAGCCTGCAAGATCGAGAACAACACCACCGAAGGTGTGTTCTGGATGTACGTCTTCCGCCTCGAGGAGGGTGAGTATCCGAATACCCAGCAGACCTACCTCCCCCGACCCTGCCAGCACTGCGACAACGCTCCGTGCGTCAAGGTCTGCCCTGTCGGTGCCCGCTACAAGCGTGAGGACGGCCTCGTCCTCACCGACTTCGATCGCTGCATCGGCTGCCGCTACTGCGAGCTCGCGTGCCCCTACGGGGTGAACTACTTCAACTGGGGCAAGCCCGAGAAGCAGCACTACGGCGAATGGGACGACCCCGACCTGCAGGCGGTGACCGGCGGCGCCAATCCTCCGTGGAGCAACCCCGACCTGGCACGACCCCACGGCGACGAGCAGCGTATGGTGGCCGGCGGTGGGCACCACAAGGGGGTCATGGAGAAGTGCACCTTCTGCGTTCACCTCGTCGAGCGAGGTGAGCTGCCGGCCTGCGTCGTCACGTGCCCGGTCCAGGCGCTCCGCTTCGGCAATACCGACGACCCCGAAACGCCGGTCAGCCGGTTCATTCGGGAGCACGGCCACTTCCGGCTGCTGGACGAGCTCGGGACCGAGCCGCGCGTGGTCTATGTAGGCGGGCAACCCCCGAGCGACGAAGTCCACGAGATCGAACTGGTACACGCGGGGGTGGAGAGATGACTACTGCCGTCACACAGCCGGACATGACCCGTGAGGAGGTCGATCTGCCGACGCTTCCGCAAGGCATCGGACACCTGACCCGCGGCTGGGGCGTGTTCGTGGCAATCGCACTTGCGGTCGTCGGTTTCGGTACCTACGCCTTCATGTACCAGCAGTCCGAGGGCGAGATCGTGACCGGCCTGCGCAATGTCGGGACGATGGGAGGCGCGCCCTGGGGCCTGTACGTCGCCTTTCTCGTCTACTTCGTCGGGGTGAGCTTCGCCGGAATCACGATCGCCGCGCTGATTCGGCTGTTCAACCTCCAGGCGCTGCGGCCGCTTGCCCGAATGGCCGAGCTGTTGACCGTCGTGAGCCTGGTTCTCGCCTCGATCGCGATACTCGCCGATCTTGGTCAGCCGCTCCGGGGCATCGTCAATCTCTTCCGGTATGCGCGACCGCAGTCGCCCTTCTTCGGCACGTTCGTCCTGGTGATATCCGGCTATCTCTTCGCGAGCCTCGTCTACCTCTACCTCGGGAGCCGTCGTGATGCCGCGATCATGGCCAGGGAATCGACCCGTCTCCAGGGGTTGCACAGCTTCGTGGCCGCCGGGTACACGGACACGCCCGCCGAGCGCGACCGTCACGAACGAGCGACCTTCTGGCTGGCGCTCGCCATCTTGCCGATGCTCATCGTGGCTCATTCCACTCTCGGCTTCGTGTTCGGTCTCCAGATCGGTCGGCCGGGTTGGTTCAGCGCCCTGCAGGCGCCGGCCTTCGTCGTTCTCGCCGGGGTGTCGGGCATCGGGTTGTTGATCGTCCTCGCCGCCGTGGTGAGGTCGGTCTGCGACGAGCGGGACACCCTCGACGAGTATGTGTTCGCGTGGCTCGGCCGGTTCCTGGCCGTGCTGACCATTGCCTACCTGTACTTCGTGTTGACCGAGCTCTTGACCAGCACATACGCGGCCGGTGGTCGTGAAGCCGACGTGACCGACGCGATACTCACCGGTCGCTACGCATGGATCTTCTGGGGTTCGACGATCCTGTTCGTCGTCTCGTTGGCGGGCCTGTTGACCCAGCTCCTGACCAAACGGTGGAATATCGGCACGCTCGTCGCGATCGGGATCGCCGTGAACCTCGCCGCGATCGGGAAACGTTTCCTCATCGTCGTGCCTTCACAGACCGACGGGATGCTGCTCCCCTACGAGACCGGCTCGTACACACCCACCTGGGTCGAGTACGGAGTGGTTCTGGGCCTGATCGCCCTCGGTGCTCTGGCCATCGCGGTATTCATGAAGCTGATACCCATCGTCGAGCTCCCCGAGGAGGTGGAGGCCGATGCGTCGTAGGACTCTCACTCTTCTGTGCCTGCTCACCGGTCTGGGTCTGATTGTCGTGAGCTACTTCTTCCTGACTGCTCCATGGGGTTCCGACCGGGTCGGGAACAGCAACCCTCGTCTCGAGTACGCGCCGCTGCTCACCGTCCTGGGCGTGATCCTCACCTTCGCGTCCGCGGTGGTGTACGAGCTGCTACCTGACAAGGACAAATCCGGGGAACCGTGATCTGGATACCGGCGGGGGCCGAGCTCGCCCGCCTCCGTCAAGCGCTGTACCGGTTCTTCGCCGGGGCGATGCTCCCGCTTGACCAACGCCGTCTCGACGAGATGGTGGCCGCTGCCGAGCTCCTGAGCCGCAGCGGGATCGACGCGTTCGCCTTCGCGCCCGCGTGGTGGGAGGTCCGAGCCGAGCTCCGGGGCCCACACGTGCTCGATGACCTCGCGGCGATGCAGGTCCGCTTGTTCGAAGCCGGCACCGACGGTGCGCTGTGCCCGCCCACCGAGTCGTTCTACCTCGCGTCCGCCAGGCAAGGTGGGCCTGCCCTGGTCCTTGCCGACCTCGAACGCGACTTCCGCCGGTCTGGTATCGAGGTCGTGCGCCAGGGACTCGCTGCCGACCAGATCACCCCTCAGCTCGAGCTGATGGCCGTGCTGTGTCGCGACGAGGCCGAGGGCCGCGATTGCGGCCAGCTCGACAGGGTCGCCAACTCGATCGACGCGCAGCGCGGCTTCCTCGAACGCCACCTCTGCCGCTGGATCCCGCCGTTCGCAGCCCGGACCTCACAGTTTGCCCCACCGGGCCTCTACCGAGCCGTCGTCGCAGCCATCGCTGCCTTCATCGACCATGACCGGGAGCTGCTACATGTCATGCAGCGTGCCGACCCGACGGGTCTGTCGGTATGACCACCTCGGTGTTGCTCTGTGGACGAACGGCGTCACCCACTCCGACCATCGTGGGTGACGCCGAGGTCACGGTGGTGGAGGACCTGTGCCGCCGGCCAGGACAGCTCGTGCAGCTCGCGGAGAGCGCCGATCGCCTCGTGCTCGGGGTGTGCCTCAGCGAGGTCTCGCTGGGTGTCGTCCAAGCTGAGGCTCGTCACGCGGGAATCGACCCACTCGGCGTCGAGGTGGTCGACCTCGAGAGCGTCGACCCTGACCCCGATCGCCTCGACCTCGTGTTCAACGCAAGGGCCGCCCGCGCCTCGGCCTTTGCCGGATCCCGGCCCGAGCACTCCAAGATCTCGATTCCCGCCAAGGTGAGCCGACGCGATCTCATTCACCGACGAGTCCACGAGTACATCGCGGCGCCGACGATCGAGCCAAGCACATGCGCGGCCTCCTCGGGCTGCAGGGCATGCGTCGACGTCTGTCCCCGCCAGGCACTCACCTGGAGCGCCGGCGCGGTGACCTATGACCGCGTGGCCTGCGAGCCGTGTGGCCGATGCGTGACCGCGTGCCCTACAGGCGCGGTGGTCAACCCGGCGACGACACCCGGTCAGCTAGAGGCCGAGATATCGACCCTGCTCGATCCGTCGATCGGTCCGCCCGGGCCGAGGGGAATCGTATTCACCTGCTCCAGAGGCCGAGACGCGGCCCCCGCCGCGCCCGGCTGGTATCCGGTCTCTTTGCCGTGTGTCGGCATGGCCACACCGGCATGGCTCCTGGCACCACTGCTCATGGGAGCCGGGAACGTCGCGGCCAGTCCTTGCCACGACACCGGATGCCCGCTCGGCCACGGCGAAATCATCCATGCCATCGTCGACTTCTGTCGTGAGTTGTTGTCGGCGGCAGGTGAGTCGCCAGAGCGGGTGTCGGTTGGGCCGGCATCAGAACTGCTCGTGCCGCTGCTCGCGGTAGAGCTGTCCGATCCCTTCGGGCTCAATGCGACACCGCACATCGTGGAGGCTTTCGCGTCGATCAGTCCATCGCCGTCGGCGATCGTTGTCGAGTCCGCAGCCTCTCCGCTGGGCATCATCCAGATCGACGAGCGCACATGCACGGCCTGCACGTTGTGCGCCCGGTCGTGCCCCACCGAGGCTCTCCAGTTCGTCGAGACGGCGGAGATGGTGACAGTGACCTTCGAGGCGTCGGCCTGCGTGGCGTGCGGCCAGTGCACCGACCGGTGTCCCGAGCTCGAGCGTGGGGCCATCGAACTGCACCGCCGAACTGACTGGACGGCACTCCACGCCGGGCGCGTCGAGCTGATGAGCGCGGAGGTCGTCAGCTGCGAGTCCTGTGGCGCCACGATCGCACCCAAGCCTGCCCTCGACCGGATCTCCGCGCTCCTTGCACCCGAGGACGGTCCGATCGCGGATCTCCTTCAACGCCGTTGCATGGACTGCCGCAGCAAGGCACCGGTGGCGTGACAGCTCCCACGGTGGCGCGGTGGCGGATGCAGCGCGAGGGCGACACGGGCGACTGACCCGCTAGATGGCGCGCCGGTCCTGCCGCGACCGGCCCCAAGATCGTTCGTTGCGGCGCGCTTTCCACGCCTCGCGCAAAGCGACGCCTCCGGCGACGAGACAGATCAGCGAAGCAGCAACGCAGGTGAGGTCACCGATCAGCTCGGCCAGCGGTTTCCCGTGCCCCAAGATGTCGTCGAACGGTGCTCGGACGATCAGCAATTCGACGTTGACGGCTGCAACGACGAGCAACACCGCTGCGGTCCGGAATGCGGGTCGGCTGTGGAACACATGTCGCGTTGGTGACACCGCGGCGGTGACGGCGATTGCGGCGCCTCCTCCGATGGCGACGAGTGAGACAACCGCGACGCCTGCCGTCGAAAGGACAGCCCCTGCGCTCGCTGGGTCGCCGGACAACCACGCGGCTGCATGCGCCAGTCCGACGCCGGACCAGCCGGCGACGACGAGCGCGAGACCCTGCCAGCCGGCCCGGACGCGATCATCCGAGCAGAACTGCGCGCCGCGGACCGACTCGTAGCTGGTGCGCCTCGGATCGCGTCCCATGGCCCCCCATCAGCGTCGTCCGTCAATCGAAGGCGCCCCCGGCGCCGCCCAACGGATCGCATTTCATCATTTCGATATTCCTACAGAGCCCACGAGTTGCGGGCATCGCACCAGAGTCGAAAGACCCACATCGCTGGTGTCACTGGTCGCGATCAAGGTGCTTCTCGTAGATGACCGATGACTGGAGCCGGTCTTCGGGTATGTCGTAGTAGCGGCGGAGCACGGCTCCGGGGTCAGGGGATGGTTGATAACCGGCCTTCTCGAGGGCAGCCCGGGCCTTGTAGTTGGCGGCGTAGGTGCCCACGATGATCCTGCCGACACCATTGACCTCTCGTTCGAGACGGTCGCGCAGGATCGCGGCGATACCTTGCCGCTGACGTCCGGGCAGCACGTACGCGTGCCGAAGGAGAACTGCGTCGCCGGCGTACTCGAGGCCCATCACTCCCACCAGATCAACGCCGTCGAACGCTCCGTACCATGTCATCCGCCGGGCCTCGTCCGCCCAGGTTTCGAGGGTCATCTCCTGCTCGTGAACCTCTGATGGGGGCAGGAACTCTGCATACCACTCGGCGGCGGTGTTGATCACCGCCACCGCGGCGGGCCCGGAGCTCGCGCTCAGGGCCCGCACGGTCACCTGCGCCTCGCCCACGATCACCACCTCCTCGGGATGCCCGGACCCTCGCGTGCAGACTGGCCGACAATCACCGCTGGAGCAATGCGTGCCGTTCCCGAGTGTGGACTTCGAGGCAGCTCGCTTCGTGCCTCGGGGGGTCAGGCGTCGACGCGCACTCGCTCCGGCTCCAGGCCACTGATCCCGGCGTCGATGGCGTCGATGGCGTCGATCAGTTCGAGGGTCGGCCAGGGCTCGTCGACGTGCGTGCGCAGCACCTGGTCGGAGCGGAGCCGGTCGGGCAGCAGCCAGGCCGCGGTGACCGCACCAGCAACCAGTACGGCAGTGCTGAGCCAGAACCCGGAGTTCATGGCATCGATGAAGGCCTGGTTGGCGCCGGCGACGGCAGTCGGACCGGACTCGCCGAGGCTCGAGACGTTGGCGGCGAGCACACCGATGCCCTCCTTGGCGGTCTCCACGACGCCCTCGTCGACCTGGCCGCCCAAGCGGTCGTCGACGTTGACCTTGTAGATGCTGGAGATGAAGCTACCGATGACCGCCACGCCGAGGGCCGAGCCGAGCTCGCGGCTCACGTCGTTGACGGCCGAGCCGATACCGGCGTCCTCGACAGGCACCGAGGCCATGATCGAGTCGGTCAGCGCCGGCATCCCCAGCCCGAAGCCGAACCCGAAGAGCATGATCACCGAGATCTCGGTGAGCGCCGACCAGTCGGCGTTCACCTGGGTGAACAGTGCCGCGGCCACCGCCATGATCATCACCGAGCCCGTGACCACCCGCTTCGGACCGAACCGGTTGGCGAGGGGCGGACCGAGGGCCGAGGCGACGATGATGGCCCCGGCGTTGGGCAAGATCAGCAGGCCGGCCTCGAACGCGTCACGGCCCTGGACGATCTGGAAGAACTGGGTCAGGAAGAAGAACGTGGCCGGCCCGGCGAAGAACATGATGCCGATGACCAGCACCGATCCGGTGAAGTCGCGGTTGGCGAAGTAGCCAAGGGGCAGCATGGGGGAGTCGACCCGGCGCTCGATGGCCACGAACGCGATGAGGAAGGCAACCGCGGCGGCGAACGAGCCCAGGATGAGCGGCGAGCCCCAACCGGTCTCGGCTCCCTGGATGATGCCGAAGACGAGGCTCGAGATACCGAGAGTGGCGGTGACGGCACCGGGCACGTCGAGGCCGATGCGGCGGGGATCTCGGGATTCGGCGACGACGACCTGGCCGATGAGCGCGACCACAATGACCGGCACGTGGATCCAGAAGGCGGCCGACCAGCCCCACTGGTCGACGAGGTAGCCGCCCACCGCGGGCCCGAGGCCGATGCCCATGCCGCCGACGGCGGTCCAAATCGCAATCGCCTTGCCCCGTTCGTCGCGTTCGAACGTGTTGGTGACGATGCTCAGGGTGGCGGGCAGGACGAAGGCGGCGCCGAGGCCCTGTACGGCCCGGCCGGCGATGAGTGTGGAGATGTCGCCGGCCACTGCGCCGATGATCGAGCCGAGGCCGAAGACGACGAGGCCGAGGGTCATCCATCGGCGGCGTCCGTACCGGTCCCCGATGGAGCCCGCCAGCATCAGCAGTCCCGCGAGGGCCAGGACGTAGGAGTCGACCACCCACTGGAGCTCGGAGGTGGAGGCCCCGAGCTCGAAGGAGATGGCGGGAAGGGCCGTGTTCACGACGGTGAGATCGAGGAACACGATCAGGGTGCCGAGCGACATGACCGCGAGCACGAGCCAACGGCGGGGGTCGCGAACCGGCGGTGACGCCATGTCTTGGGTTGTGGGGTCTACGACGGTGCTCACGGTGCCTCTCCTACGGTTCTGCGGGTCTGTCTCACATTTATGAACCGGTCGGTCCAATGCGTTACGATGACTATGGACCGGGCGGTCCCGAATTGCAACCCTTTTTAGACCGACCTTTCCAGAATTCGTGATTCCTGCTATGATCAGGGCATGAGCTCGCCCACGACTCCCACTCGACCGCGTGGTCGACCGCGCGAGTTCGAGCGCGACGAGGTGCTCGAACGGGTCATGGCGGTGTTCTGGGAGAAGGGCTTCGAAGCGGCGTCGTTGGCCGACATCGTCGAGGCGACGCAGCTCAACAAGTCGTCGCTCTACAACGCATTCGGATCCAAGGAGCAGCTGTTCTCCCTGGCGCTCGAACGCTACGTCGAGATGCGAACCGACATGATCACTGAGTTCCTCACGACCGGCACGAGGGGGCTCGCCGACCTCGAGTCGTTCCTCGACCTGATGCGCGAAGAAGCGGTCAGCGCGGGTGGGCGCCTCGGCTGTCTGGCCGTCAACACGTCGACCGAGCTCGGGGTACGAGACGACGACGTCATCAAGATGTCGCTGGAGTTCCGCAACGAGATCCGTACGGCCGTACGCGCTGCTCTCACTCGGGCCGAGGCTGCCGGGGAGATCGCGGCCGGCTCGGTCGACCGCCACGCGGCGATCCTGCTGTCGTTCGTCCTCTCGCTCCCGGTCATCACCCGTAGCGGTGCCGACGCAGCCGAGCTCGAGGATCAGTTCGCAGCGGCCCGGGCCATGCTCACCGACTGGCGCGTCGACATCTAGCACAACCAGAGGCGGCTGCTGTCGGTAGAGGTTGCCGAAGAACTCGTCGAAGCCGTGGTTGGATGGCAGGAAGTCGTCGCGGTCGCCGAAGTGGTTCTTGCCGAACTGGCCAGTCGTGGAGCCCTACTCCTCGAGCGCCGTGGCAATCGGCTCATGTCGTGTGTTCTGCCACCCAGGCCACGGCGTCGTCATGAGCGCGGCGCATGGTGACGCCGATCCACTCGTCGGACTCGTAGAGGTTCCCGGACCCGATCGAGGACTTGACCCCGGTGACGGCGAGCTGAGCGCGAACGCGCTGGCTGTCCGATATCAACACGAGCTTGCTGCCGGCCGCCCGCAAGGCCTCTGCGTAGCGGCCAAGCGTCTCGGTCAACGTGGAACCCAGATCGGTACGACCGCGCAGCCGGACGATGACGACCGAGTTCCGGGTGGCCGCGGTGACCGCCGGGAGCTTGCCCTCGAACACGGAAGCCGATGCGAAGAAGAGGCTGCCGTAGGGCTGGATCAGGAGCACCTCGTCTGCCCCGACCTCGGCCGGCGGCTCGACCTCCTGGAAGCCCCGGTCGTCGACGAGGATGCGCCTCACGACCAGATCGTTGGACTGACGGATGACGAACAACAGCGTCGACATCCCGACACCGACGAGCACCGCGAACTGGAGAGGGATCAGGATCGTCAACGCCAGCGTGACCGTCATCGTCACCGCCTGGATCTGTCCGGTCTTCCACACGGCGAGGATGTCGGCCGGCTTGACCGTACGAACACCGACCACGATCAGCAATCCGGCCAGAGCCGGCATCGCGGTCTCGTCGACGAGGGAACCGAACACGACGATGATGATGGCCATCACGCCGGCGGCGATGATCTGAGCCATGCGGCTCCGAGACCCGGCCGAGGTTACGATCGAGGTTGCCGACATCGAGCCGCCGACCGGCATGCCCTGGAACGTCCCGGCCACCAGGTTGCCCACACCCTGGCCCATGAAGTCACGGGAAGCATCGGGATAGGTCCCGTCGGGGTTGGGGAAGTTGGCCGTGATGCCCGCACCCTGGACGAGTCCCACGAAGGCAAGCGACACCGCCGGGATGATCAGCGACGGCATCGCGCTGAACAGTGGAGCGCGCGGACCGGGGAGCCCGCTCGGGATCGAGACGATGTCGCTCAACTGGGCCACGTCCCAGTCGAACAAGGAAACGATCGCCGACCCGCCGACCACGGCGACGACCAGACTGAGTGCGCCGAGCCGGGTTCGTTCGAGGGTGAGTATGAGCGCGATGGTGACGACACCGACCGTGATGGTCCGCAGGTCGATCTCGAGTGGGTTGACGAGCAGGTCCAAGGCCCGCAGAAGCCGGTTCGCACCCTCGGCCTCATAGCCCGTGAAGTCGTCGAGCTGGCCGAGCACGATGTTGATTCCGACACCGCTGATGAACCCGACCATCACAGCGTTCGAGACGAAGCGGAGGATGAACCCGAGCTTCAGGACGCCGGCGATCAACATGACGCCCCCGGTCATGAGCGCCAGGGTGAACAGAGCCCGCTCCGGGTCGCTGCCGTGAACCTGGTCGACGTCGGCCACAACGGCGGCCATCGCTCCCGTGGCCTGCACCGTCATGAACTC
>Ga0224508_10003353_pt1 | contig 13249 bp, 14 predicted proteins | sample SF_Jan12_sed_USG_4_FD_170157 | JGI IMG/M metagenome (GOLD analysis project Ga0224508, IMG submission 170157) | Sediment microbial communities from San Francisco Bay, California, United States - SF_Jan12_sed_USGS_21 | ecosystem: Environmental > Aquatic > Marine > Sediment | place: USA...
GCCGCGCCGCAAATCGCGGCATTTAACGAAAAGGTAAACGCATATACACGATCCGTGTTGATACCCATAACCCGGGCGGCGCGAGCGTCCTGGGCGGTTGCGCGAATCGCCTGACCCATGCGGCTCTTTTTCATGAAAATTATGACAATGGTAGCGAGTACAACACAAAGTGCAAACGAGATGAGTTTGACATCCGCCACGGTAACCAAACCATCGAACAAGAATCGTGTTTCGAACCCGGACTCGGCGGTTTGTACGTCGGGACCGAATACGAGGTTCAATGCTTGTTGAATGACCAGAGCCAAACCGAATGTCGCCAACAGGGAGGTAAACAAATCACGTTCGATCACGCGTTTGATAATCAAGTGATAGGTAATCCAACCAAAACCGAACATCATTATTGTGGCCGGTATCAGCGCAAATATCGGATGAATGTCATTTTGCGCAAAGACGTGAGCAAAATAACCACCCATGATGACAAACTCGCCCTGGGAGAGGTTCTTTACATTCATCACCCCCCACACCAAGGCCAAACCATATGCGGCTAAAGCGAATATTGCACCGATAAACAAACCATCCAGCACTAGCTGCACATTGAAAATCGGCGCAACTTTGAGGATGGCTATGTTATCCAGCATGGCAGAAATGAAACTTTGAAAAACAAACACGCACGTTCGTCCCGGCGCAAAACCGGAAAGAACGTGCGTTCAACAGTTGAATATCAGATTGTTGTTGTGTTTGTGTTTCTGATTCTATCGAGGATGAACGAGATCATGCGAGGCCCATTCCAAAGGAGCCACCACGTTGAACTTGCCATCTTGAATCTGACGTAACACCATCGGCTTGGCGATATTGTTACCAGCGTCCGAGAACTTGATTTGACCATAAAACGTTGCCAAATCAGTGCCGGAGATCGCATCGCGTACTGCTTCAGGGTCAACTGTTCCAGCGCGTTCGAACGCATCTTTCCATACCATCACCGCGGCGGAAGCCTGTGCGGATTGATACGGAACAGTACCGTAGTCAGGATATGTTTCCTTAAACAAAGTATCGAATTCAGCGGCGGTACCAAACAATTCATCCTTATAAGTCAAAGTTTCCGCCCACTGGGTTGCACACAGAATACCATTAGCACCATCGCCGAATTTGCCAACCACGTCCGCGGCTTCGCAGTGAGTCAAAGCAAACATCGGAATGTCGACTTTCAACTCGTTCACTTGTCGTACCGCTGTCGCCGCGCCTTTTGAATGACCGGATACAATCAATAGATCGGGTTTTAGCGCTTTTGCTTTAGTCAATGTCGCTGTCATATCCGACAAGTCAGCAGGCAATTTGTCGTCGATGACGACCTTCATACCATGCCGTTCGATGTCTTCCAACACACCGGCACGTACGTCCAGGGAAAATGGATCGTTTTCAAACGCCAGGGCCACTTTCACATCGCCAGGGCTTTTGCCGTTTTTCTCGGCTATTTCAGCGGCCAGGTTTACCGCGCTAGCCAGATACTGTTCAGAAGTCGACAACACGGCGAACAGGTATTTATAACCTTGAGTAAACAACGAACGCGATGCGCCCTCCGCTTCCACCATGGGAATTTTATATTGTTCCGTTACCGGTGCCGCAGCCTTGGTTGTCGCTGAACTGTATGGGCCAAGAATGTATTTAATCTCATCCTGGTTAATCAAACGCTCCAGCAGTTGCGCTGTACGTGCCGGTGTAGACTCATCGTCGTAGTAAACGACTTTGAGTTTGTAGTTCTTATCGCCGATTTTTACACCACCGGCATCGTTAATCATCTTAACCGCAAGGTCATAACCGTTTTTTGCGTGGATACCGTTAGTGGCGTACTTGCCGGTGAATGAAATGGCTGAACCGAGAACAATGGTGTCGCCTTCGACCTTTGCTTGCGCGCCAATCGAAAGGGCAAACAACGCAATAGTGCAAGATAATAAAACGTGTTTCAGGGATTTCAACATAGTGCTTTTTCCTCTCTCTTTTTAATGTAATTAATTATCAATTCGACATTCTGATATGCCGAATTGTGGTCGTAGTATAGCCAATCGTTCCCGGCTGTGGAACGATTGGCTAAACAGCTAATTACTTCACTTCCAGCAATTCAATGTCGAATACTAATGTCTCATTCGGCCCTATGGCGCCACCGGCGCCACGTTCTCCATAACCCAGTTCAGACGGTATATATACCTGCCATTTAGCGCCTTCCTTCATGAGTTGTAAGGCTTCGCCCCAACCCGGAATGATGCCACCCAGCGCAAAAGTCGCCGGCGTTTCGCGTTTATACGAACTATCGAATTCCGTGCCGTCGATCAAGCGACCACTGTAATGCACAACAACAGTTGAGTCTGCTGCCGGTTGTTTGCCCTCGCCGGCGGTGACAATCTTGTATTGCAATCCGCTTTCCGTGACCACAATACCTTCCTTGTCTTTGTTCTCGGCAAGAAAAGCCTCACCCTTCGCCTTGTTCTCTCCGGCTACCGCTTGTTGCGCGGCCGCTTGTTCTTGTTGTTTCGTTTGCATAACGGCTTGCATCTCCTCGGGCGTAATTTTGGTTTCGCTATTACTCAATGCGTCCTGCACGCCTTGAGCAAATGTTTCAGGGTCGACAACCGTATTGTTCTGACCGAACTGTTGTTGAATCTGACTACCAACCTGAAATCCGACCGAATAGCTGAATTTTTGCTCATCCGTTGCCAATTCACCGTCCTGGGCAAAACCGGTAGCTGTTAACAATGCAAACGCGCTTCCAAGCGTAAATGTCGAAATAATTTTCATGATTTTCCTCTAAGTTGATGCATATCCGAGAGCGGCCATGCTAAAAATTTATTAGTGCGGGTGGGACCCGAACCGCGAATAATGGCAGATTGAGGCGTTCACGTCCAAACCAGCCTATACTGGTGCCAGCTTGTCCGATGCCCGGCTCAGGGCGGAATCGGGTGGTGCGATACCCTCAACCTCAATGGTTACGTGGGATATTTGTGGACAACGTTCGCGCAATTGAGTTTCAATTTCATCCACCACTTTCTCCGTGCGCCATAAAGTCGCTTCAAGCGCCGCCCGGGCATTGATGTAAGCGCGAACACCATCATCCATACGTTTGCCCTCCGGTATGGTTTCAATCAGTTCTTTCTCCTGATTCGAAATACGTGCGCGCAATCCCGGAATCATGGCTTCTTCACGCAATTCCACTTCAGCCACAATGACGGTGTGATTCTCGTCGACAATAATCGAACGCAGATCGTGATAGCGCTCGATCTCATGATGCGAATCGGCAATATTCTTGAATGCCTGTTCCGCTTCCGGATCTCTAATATTGGTCAGAAAACGCATGTTCACCGCGCCAAGAAAAAACGCGACTACGCCTAACATCAAAGCGATAACGACCGAGAATCCGATATCCCATACCGGGTTTCCCGTGAGCCGGCTGAGACCAATACCCAGCGCCGCCAGCACCACGCCGGTGACTGCAATACTGTCTTCGAGGATCACGGCTAACAAAGTAGGATCGTCCGCTTCAAACAAATATTTAACCGCGTTGCTTTCGTTGTCGGCTCGCATACGAGATACAAACTCGCGGCCAGCGACGTACAATACATAGGATTCCAATACCAGTGCGATGGCCAGCACAACCGCCGATACCCAGATCGGATCCATACTAAAACCAAACAGCGTAACTACATTTGTATGTTCGATGTCGTCCAGCTTGTGATACGCATGCCAGGCGTGGGCAATGCCCAGACCCGAGCCGATGGAGAACAGACCGATGGCGCTCCACAGATTCCACAGATATTTCTTCTGGCCATGCCCAAATGCGTGCTTAGTATCCGCTGGCTTACGGCCTTGTTTGAGACCAAATAACAGGAATATTTGGTTGGCCGTGTCCATAAAGCTGTGTACCGCCTCATTCATCATGGACGCTGAATGAGTCACCACCGCGGCGCCAAATTTCAAAACCGTAACGGTTGCATTGCCTGCGATAGCATATAGGACGGCTTTTTCTGAACCCTGCGCCATAAATATAGTCTTATGATTTTCTCGATTTCGTGAACAACTAATTATGCCTGTAGCGGCGGCAGTTTGCCCGTATTGCCAACGAATCCGTTAGAATAAGGTCATCCTTTATCGAAACAACGCTATCAATGCTATATTGCCCAGGTTTCAAACAGACTGATTCAAACATATCGATATTAGCGCGCAACGGTGAACACTGCTCGTTACTGCGCCGATTTCTCGTAACCATCAGCGCGATATTCTTTGCGGTTTGCACAACAACCGCGTCGGCATTTGGTCTGTTGACCGGCGGCGACTTCGAATCCGGCACCTTATTTGGTTGGGCAGGCGGTGGCGAGAATGGTGGCGTCGCCTTTGTCGCCGCAAACGGCACCTGTTTTTCCGCGGCGGATACGACGGGCATACGTTTGCCCGGCAATTTCTCGGCGGCGATTCGTTCCAACGCGGAAGGCGATACCGGTTCCGTAGGCACTTTGACTTCAGGACCATTTGCCGCTGGCGATGGCATCGCATTTCTGGCCTTAACCGAATCTGCCGATGGCGAGCGTTCTTCGCGGCCAAACCGGGTAGAGGTGAGTATCTTGAGCGAGGCTGGATCGGAACTTCGCACTATCCCATTTTTTACCAGTGTTATTGCATTAGCGAATGGCTGTCCCAGCGAACCACGCAATGGAACATTCAGCTCGCATTTTGTCGATACTCGACAATTTTTAGGCGAAAATATTCGCGTGCAAATTCGTGCTAACACCCGGCAACATGGTCGTGGGAATTTCACCTTGATAGATCGTGTCGTTTTGTTCGAAGAAGGCGAAGCACCGATTTTTACTGGTCGTCCGATAGCAGTAGCGGGAACTTCACTGACCAGCAACGGTACTTTTCGTTACGATGCCAGCCTGTCGGTGTCGCCAGTCGGTCGGGAACTGACTTATTTGTGGTTTGTTGATGGCGAAGAGCAACCCCTTGAAGGCCAGCAGGTTTGTGTCGAAACTTTGGAGCCGGGGACACAAACCTCCGTTACTCTTGTCGTAAGCGATGGCTTCAACGCCGAGTCGGACACCATGTTGGTGGCCTTTCCGGAATCCGATGTTGACGGTATCGTGGTAGACAGTGACGACTTTAATCGTGGTGATGAAGACGCGGATTTGAATACAGGTCGTGAATTGTTTGATCCGGAATGCGTTTCCGCGCAAGAAGATATATTGTTTCCTGACGATGATACTGGCGGAAACGGTGATGATGGATCCAACGGTGACACCGGCGATGGATCTGGTATTGAAGGAGATACCGGGGACGATGCCTCGGCTAGTCCAGATCCAGTTACCGATCCCCTCACCTGATAAGGAACACGAGTTTCCGCTTTAATGTAACTAGGTAGGGTATTGGAAAACCTCGAACCTTATATTCGGGCAGGCAGTTTTATCGGAGTATTTTTTACTATGGCGCTGTGGGAGGTTTTTGCGCCACGCCGACGCCGTTCTCAGACTCGATTAAAACGCTGGCCCGGCAACCTTGGCATTGTTGTCATTGACACCTTATTACTACGGGTACTATTTCCCGCGGCCGCAGTGGGCGTAGCTGCATACGCCTCGACCAATAGCTGGGGGATTTTCAATTCCATTCAATTGCCGTGGATGGTCAGCGTTATTGCGTGCGTTTTGATACTGGATTTAGCGATTTATTTTCAGCATCGGCTGTTTCATATCGTTCCAATATTCTGGCGCCTGCATCGAATGCATCACGCCGATCTTGATATTGATCTGACCACCGGCATACGTTTTCACCCTGTCGAGATCATCTTGTCCATGTTGATCAAATTTTGCGTCATACTCATTATCGGTGCCCCGGTCGTGGCGGTTATTGTTTTCGAGATTTTACTCAATGCAACTGCCACGTTTAATCACGCTAACGCGTATATCGCTCCAGCAATTGACCGGGTGTTACGCTGGCTGGTGGTCACGCCGGATATGCATAGGGTGCATCACTCTATAATAACAACGGAAACCAATAGCAATTTTGGCTTCAATATTCCCTGGTGGGATCGCCTGTTCGGCACTTATCGAGACCAACCCCAGGCCGGACATGATGGTATGACTATCGGACTTGAGATTTTTCGTGACGCGAACGAGCTAAGACTTGATAAAATGTTGCTACAGCCTTTTCGCGAAGCAACATAAAAGGTCAACTTACAAATACCAATTCCGGAGACCACACCAATGCCAGTCGACCGTAAACTTTTAGAAATATTACGCTGCCCTGTAACCAAACAACCAGTGTCGCCACTCGGCAAGGATAAACTGGCCAGCTTGAATAAAGCTATTCACGACCAGGAAGTGCAATACCAGGACGGTTCTACAATCAATACGCCTGTTGAAGAAGCGTTGATTACGGAAAATGGTCGTACCATTTACCGTGTTGACGAAGACATTCCAATCATGCTGGAAGATCAAAGCATTCCAACGGAGCAACTGCAGGGATTTTAATCGCTAAGACGCCGCCTTGTGTGCACGTTGACGGCGTTGCCTAACTGCATCTGCCAGCGTACTAATTAACGGTGTCGTATCTTCCCAACCCAGACAGGCATCGGTAATACTCTGGCCATAGGTCAGTGTTTCTCTTGGCACGACATCTTGCCGACCTTCGACCAGATGACTCTCTATCATCACGCCGAAAATACGCTCGTCGCCATTGGCAATCTGTCCCGCGACATTTTCGCCCACTTCAAGTTGTTTACGTGGGTTTTTGCGGCTATTAGCATGACTAAAGTCGACCATCACGATATTCGGTAACTTCGCCGTTTCCAGTAATTTGCTTGCTTGATTTACACACGTCGCATCGTAATTCGGTTCCTTGCCACCACGCAGAATCATATGCGTATCCGGGTTTCCTGCGGTGGAAAAAATAGCGGATTCGCCATTCTTGGCAAATGAAAGAAAATGATGTGGACGCTTGGCCGCGCCAATAGCATCCACCGCGATTTTCAGATTGCCATTGGTGCCGTTTTTAAATCCGACCGGGCAAGACAAACCCGAGGCTACCTCCCGGTGCACCTGACTTTCCGTCGTGCGTGCACCAATCGCACCCCAGCTAATCAGATCCGTGACGTACTGCGGTGTAATGATATCGAGATACTCCGTGCCAGCAGGAACACCGAGTTCATTGAGTTCAAGTAAAAGCTCACGAGCCAGTCGCAAGCCTTTATTAATATGAAAACTTTCATCTAGATCAGGATCATTGATGAGACCTTTCCAACCCACTGTAGTGCGTGGTTTTTCAAAATAAACCCGCATAGCTATCAGCAAATCATCACGATATTGCTCGCGTAACGGAGCAAGGCGCTCAGCATATTCCACCGCGGCTTTTGGATCATGGATCGAACACGGCCCGGTGACGACCAATAAACGATCATCCAGGCCGTTCATGATCTTGTGAATCGCCTGCCGGGTCTCGAGCACCGTGCGTTCCGCTTGATCGGAGATGGCAAACTCCGTCATGATTTCCCCTGGCGTCGCCACCGACTTGATAGCGACAATACGCACATCATCGGTTCTGGTCAGTTTCGTATTTTTATCTTGCTTCATTGCTGGTTCGAGTCAGTAATGTTAAAAGTTATTTCCTTTTTTATTCTACGCAGTTCGGAAGGGATTTGTAAGTCACATATGAGAAATGCATCCTAATGAACACCGTCGCCTGGATTTTCGGAATCACCGTCGTCCTGTTTTTGATCTTCACGGGATTTGCCTATTTCAATCAGACCGGGATGATTTATTACCCTTATCCCGACATAGAGACCACGCCCGCTGAACACCGCATGGAGCATGAAGATGTCTACCTCACCACCGAGGATGGAACACGCGTACACGGTTGGTGGATACCCCGGCAAAATGCACACGGCACAGTTTTGTTCTTCCACGGCAACGCGGGCAATATTTCACATCGTATGGAGTCCATAAAGCTTTTCCACAATCAGCAACAAAACGTATTCATAATCGACTATCACGGTTTTGGACAAAGCGGTGGCTCGCCCTCGGAACAGGCGACCTACGAAGACGCCATTGCGGCCTGGCAATACTTAACTATTGAACGTGGAATCAACGCATCGTCCATTGTCTTATTCGGTCGTTCATTGGGCGGTGGTGTCGCCGCCTGGTTAGCGGCCCAGTTGGCGACAAAGGAATCACCCGCCGGATTGATTCTGGAATCCACATTTACCGACCTTCCTGCACTGGGCGCATACCATTATCCACTGCTACCGGTACGTCTTTTGTCTCGATTTCACTATGATAATTTAAAACAGCTTTCCGTGATTAATATCCCTATCCTCATCGCACACAGCCCGGACGATCGGATCGTACCCTACGAACAAGGACAACGGTTATTCGCTGCCGCCAAAGAACCCAAAACGTTTCTTGAGATGAAAGGCGATCATAACAATGGTTTTATGGTTACCGGCGAAGCATACACAAATAGTTTGCAGTCATTATTCCAATCGGCGTTAAAATAATCAAACCTTGGTTTACGCCTACTACCATAAGCTTAATCGCACGCAGCAACGAATTTACGAGCATAGCGATGCGATTGCGACTATTCCCATTGCAACGCCCGAGCAATATCATGACGGTCTGTGGCAAATACACACGGCGCTGGAGAATGATAACCGCGTTAATGTAGAGCGAATTTGTAATCTGCTGGTAAAACGATTGACGGATTGTCTGGCGACACCGTCGGTAAAGATCAAAGTTAAAGCGAAGCGACCGAGCAATACCTACGGTGAATTACATGGTCTTTACGAACCCGCTGAAGGCGGTTTCTCAGCAATAATTACGCTGTGGATGCGCACTGCGCAACGCAAACAAGTGGTTGCGGTACGCACATTCTTACGCACCCTGCTACATGAACTTTGTCACCACCTGGACTACGAATATCTCAAGTTAGCTGATTCATTTCATACGGAAGGTTTCTACAAACGCGAGAGCAGCTTGTTTCAACAACTTACGCAAGATATTGACCTGCCCTCACGGCGCAAAAAAACAGGTTAAGTACAGAAACGAATTAATCGTCCTCCGGATGCTGAAATTCATCGGCCAGTTTCTTTTGTACTTCGGCCGGAGCCGGTTCATAGGAACTGAAATCCATGGTAAACGAACCCTCACCACCGGTAACTGACTTCAGACGTGATTGATAATCATCCATTTCCGCCAATGGCACTTGCCCGGTAATGAGCACCATGGAACCCGGCAAGGCATCGGTATTGTTCACACGTCCGCGTCGCGACGATAAATCGCCGGTGACATCACCCATATTGTCACTCGGCACCGTGATTTCGACATCGACTATCGGCTCCAACACCACTGGTTTGGCTTTGGCCACCGCATCGATAAATGCTTTCTTACCCGCCGCAACGAATGCGACTTCCTTGGAATCCACCGCATGGTGCTTGCCGTCATACACGGTAACGCGAACGTCTTGCATGGGAAACCCAGCGAACGCACCGTGATCCAATACTTGACGCACGCCTTTCTCCACCGCTGGAATAAAAGACGATGGAATTACACCACCGACAATTTTATTATCAAACTCAAAACCCGAACCACGGGGCAATGGCTCCACGCGCAGAAATACTTCGCCAAATTGTCCGGCGCCCCCGGTTTGTTTTTTATGCCGGCAATGTCCTTCCGCTTTACGCGCAATTGACTCCTGATAGGGAATCGTCGGCGGCGACGTTTCCACTTCCACATTGTATTGCTCCTGCATTTTTTCCATAGCCATGCGCAGATGCAAGTCACCCAATCCACGGAGTATGGTTTCATTGGCTGTTGGATTACGCTCCAGACGCAAACACGGGTCTTCCTGTGCCAGTTTTTGCAACGCCTCGGAAACCTTTTGTTCTTCGCCACGACTCTTGGGCGCAATGGCGAGACCCACCATCGGACGTGGCAAGTCCAATGGCTGCATATGAATAAAGTCTTCGTCGTGGGAATCGTGTAATACCGCATCGTATTCGAGTCCGTCGATTTTTGCCAACGTTCGAATATCGCCCGGGATGCCCACACTCACATCGTTGTTGTCTTTACCTTGTGATGCTGAATAGTTGCTGACCTTGATTGCCTTGCGTGCATCGCCGATAAACATCTGCCCATCTTTTTTTACCTCGCCTTGATGCACGCGCAGCATGCCGATCTTACCAACAAAAGGATCAAATTCAATTTTAAAAACATGAGCCAGGGCATGCCCGTCTAATGTTGGCGTCACTTTGACCGGCTGCGCATCGTCACCTTCGCCATTCATGAAAGGCGGCGGATTGCCTTCCATCGGGTTAGGCATGAGTTTTGCGGCCACGTCTAATAACTCTTTGATACCTGCACCACTTTCGGCGGAGGTAAAACACACCGGCACCAAATGTCCTTCACGCAAGGCCTGCTCGAATGGGTCATGTAACTGATCCGGCGCAAGTTCGCCCTGCTCCAGATAAACTTCCATGAGTTTTTCATCGACCTCGACAGCCTGATCGATGATTGCCGTATGCGCATCGGCCACGGACGAAAAATCCGCATCACCGGTCGGATTAAAAAAACAATCGACTACTTTGGTCGCGCCATCAGAGGGCAAGTTAATGGCCAGACATTCAGAACCGAATGTCTCGCGAATCTGATCGTACAAAGCCGCCAGATCGACATCGTCCGCATCGATCTTGTTTACGATGATGACGCGGCAAAGATTTCGATCCGCCGCCCAGGTCATCAAACGACGGGTCATGGATTCGACGCCGGATTGAGCGTTAATCACGACCGCAACCGTCTCAACAGCCGGTAAAACACTCAGCGCCGCACCGATAAAATCGGGGTAGCCGGGAGTGTCGATAATATTGATATGGCAATCGCTATGTTCGAGCGATGCAAGCGATGCGGTGAGCGAGTGTTGGTGTTTTTGTTCGAGGGAATGGTAGTCGCTTACCGTGGTACCTTTGTCTATGCTGCCAATTGCCGGTATAACGCCTGCGGCGTGGAGCAAAGCATCGGTAAGCAGGGTTTTACCGGCGCTGGCGTGGCCCACCAGTGCGATATTTCTGATGTCTGCGGTTGTGTAATCAGCCATAACCAGTTATGCCTCCGTCATTATTAGATAAATTGGTGTGGCCATAACCGGCACAACGATACCAAGCCCGACGATAGTCACGACCGGGCTTACACGCTATCACTGCGCTTTTGTGGCTTGGCAAGACGCTATGGTCGTATTTTCAGTTATTGTGCCAAGCCAGTGGCACGACCTGAACAAATGAGCTTACAGGATTGACGGGCTAAATCAACAATAATGCGTGTATTTGAGCATAGATTTGCACTGAAAATGGTTGCACAGCGGCGTTCACTTCCTTATGGTTACGCCCCTAAATTTAGAGTGGAGCACATACGCTGGATATGACGAAATCACTACAATTTTCATTGGTTGCACTGGCATTTTCAACCACAGCGGCACTCGCCCAGGACAGTGGCGATGTCGACAATGGTCGGCAAAAAGCATTCACCTGTATGGGCTGTCACGGTGCTGAGGGCATTCGTAATGCCTATCCGGGCTATCATGTACCGAAACTTGGTGGTCAGCACGCCGCATACATCGCCTCCGCTTTGCACGCCTACAAAACCGGAGACCGCTGGCATCCGACGATGCAGGCCCACGCGGCAACCATGACGGAACAGGATATGGCGGATATCGGCGCCTATTTTGAGTCGTTGGCTGCGCAATAAACCAACAAAACCGATCAGATAAACCTTACGCTTCGGAGCGTTGCATGAAAATTTCACCAATCAGCATTCTTTTTATATCACTTTTATTGATCCCGATAGGTGCATCCGCCGGTGGCGATGTAGCGGCGGGTAAAGAAAAATCCGCCACTTGCGTACCCTGTCATGGCGAAGGCGGCAACAGCACGGACCCTGCTTTTCCAAAATTGGCCGGCCAACACGCGGATTACATTGTGCAGGCTTTAAAAGACTACAAATCGGGCAAACGCAATAACGCCATCATGATTGGGTTCGTAAATTTGTCGAAACAAGACATGGAAGATCTCGGCGCCTACTTTGCCGCGCAAGACAGTGTGTTACACACCCCGACGAATTATTAAGTAACCTACAATGAGCCGTGGCCAAGCGCAGTAACGCCGTTGCGCTTGACCCAAACGAATTCTGGCTGGCAGTGGAAATCGGGATTCGTGCCGGTCAGGCACAATCGCCCGCAATTGAACAATCCAATACCGACGCAAACACGGCAAATCCCCTGACACGGGCTGCCCATGCCTTGCGCGATATTTACGGCGCGGGCACCGTCGAGTTCGAAAGCACGATGAATCGTTTTGCGGCCTTGATGCATTTATTCAGTCAAGGCGTGCTCGGGGAATGGGTGAAATCCTCAGGCGGACGCTCAGGGTCCAGCGATATTCATCCAGCGGTTATCGATACCGCTGCGCGCATGCGTTTATCGGACAATGGCAAATTCCCGGTCAAAAAATTCCTATCGGTGGTCAGGGAAACCGCCCGGAACAAATACCCGGACGTGCCGGGTTGGGCATCCGCTCAACTCCATAATATGAGTTCAAGCACGGGCTAGACCTAAAATGTAGATCCCTAAAACCGCAAAACAATGGGCGCGCGTGTGAATAACAAATACAACCCGAAAATAAAAAACCCGGCGAACATCACCAACGTCCAGCCAGGGATGCTTAGACCAAGAAAACTCCACACTATTTCGGCGCACTCACCCGAGCCGGACAACACTTTGCGAAACACATCGAAAACAGGCAGGGTTTCGAGATAATAATCCAGACCCGGGCCACATTCCGGGACTTTGTCCGGTGGCAGGTTTTGTAACCAGACATGACGGGCGGCAAGCCCTATACCTGCTGACGACACCAGCGTCGTTACCAAACCATAGATTTTTCGCCCGACGGTTTCCGGGTTATGCAACAAAGCGATCAAAAATATCAAACCCAACGTAATGACCACAATGCGCTGAAAAATACACAAGGGACAAGGGTCGAGATACATGACGTACTGAAAAATCAACGCGCCACTCATGGCGGCGACGCAAATCAAAAATGCCAGAAAAAACAAAAAGCGTTGTGACACGCGAAAACTCCCGTGGGTTAAGTTTGAAAAAGTAAATATAAACGATTCATCGGGTAAATCAGATCAACAAAACCAGCAAAGGTTCTGAGTTATACTCGCCGCGAGAA
>Ga0224508_10003354_pt1 | contig 13246 bp, 7 predicted proteins | sample SF_Jan12_sed_USG_4_FD_170157 | JGI IMG/M metagenome (GOLD analysis project Ga0224508, IMG submission 170157) | Sediment microbial communities from San Francisco Bay, California, United States - SF_Jan12_sed_USGS_21 | ecosystem: Environmental > Aquatic > Marine > Sediment | place: USA: California...
ATATGGTATAGTCAATTGTATACGTACCTGCAGCGGTTTGAGGCGCTACATCTACCGTACCATCGGCATTGACGGTAAGCGGACCATCAGTAACAGGCGCAAGGCTTACCTCAGATGGGATCACAGGATCTCCATTCAAAGTATCGTTGTCCAGTACATTGGCAAGACCCGTAATACCGTCATAGCCATTGACAGGGCTAGCAGAAAGGTCATCGGCTACAGCATCAATAGGTGCTGCTTCTACAACAACAAATATTGTTGCCAGATCACAATTGCTTGGATTTAGAGTTTCACAGATAGCATAGGTATGCGAATACGATCCGGCCGGGGTTTGAGGCGCAATATCAATGCTGCCATCAGGATTAAGTGTCAGCGGCCCTGTACTTCCGGCACTAAGGTTTATCTCAGAAGGATCAACTATTACTCCGTTCAGGATATCGTTGTCTAAAGCGTTAGCAATATTAATGCTGCCTTCATACCCATTCACAGGACTAACAATAATGTCATCTTCGGCCAAGATAGGAGCAGGATCCACCTCTATAGCTACCGTATTGGTAGAACAGTTAGTTGGGTTAAGGATCTCACAAATGGAGTAATCGATATTATAGGTACCGGCAGCAGTTCCTGCAGGTACGCTCACATTACCATTGGCATCTACGGTAGCCCCAATGGTATTGGAAACCGGATCCAGGGCGATAGTGATCTCCGTATCAATAACGGCTACACCGTTTAAGGTATCATTGGTAGTAATATCTCCGGCTATGCCTCCGTCATATCCATTGACAGGAACCCCGGAGAAGTCATCGACATTGGCAACCAGGACGCCTGGGTCAACTTTAACGGTAGTAAAAGCTGTATCACAGATAGTATTAACTGATGTAAGGCAAATGGTATATTCTACCAGGAAAGTTCCGGCAGCAGTTCCTGCAGGGACAACGATGTTTCCATCTGTATTGATCGAAACGCCTGCTAATCCACCATCATTTGAAATACTGATGTTATTATCGATCAGGGCATCTGTGGCAGGGCTTGTTCCATTGGCATTATCATTGGTAAATACCGTGGGAGTAGTTCCTCCTGCTGTACCGTTTACGCCCCCACCACTGAAATCATCATCTACTGCATCAATGCTTTGTACATCGATGGTCGCATCTGCGGTATCACAGATTGTATTGTCTGTGGTGAGACAGATCTGATAGGTAACCGTGTACACCCCCTGGGTAGTACCGGCGGGCATATCTATAGTTCCATCCGTATTGATGGATACACCTGTAAGTCCGCCGTCATTCGTAATGGAAATATTGTCATCGATCAGGGCATCGGTAGCGGGCGTGGTACCGTCAGCATCATCATTGGTAAAGACTGTAGCTGTTGTGCCACCTGTAGTACCATCTACTTTAGTCGCAGTGAAATCATCACCTACTGCATCGATGGTTTGTACATTCAGCATAACCGTGGCTGTATCACAGATCGTATTATCAGCTGTCAAACAGATCTGATATGTCACCGTGTACATGCCAATAGGGGCAAGCGGTGGCACTACGATCTCGCCATCCGTATTGATACTCACCCCGGCTAATCCGCCGTCATTGGTGATCTGTATGGTCGCATCATCAATCAATGCATTAGTAGCGGGAGTAGTTCCGTCTGCATCGTCATTGGTAAAGACTGTAGGGCTGTTCCCCCCTGTCGTACCATTGATCGCGTCGGCACTAAAATTGTCATCATTGGCAGTTATCGTACTTGTAGCGGCTGTTACAGTAACAGTTTCTTCCAAATCATCTCCTGTTGTATCAGGATTTAATGGTGATGTACTAACGGCAGTTGTCGTTATATTTTGTATGGTTTGGCCAGCTTGATCCACGTCTACCGATGCACTTAGTACTAATGTTTCGCTGGTTCCAGCCATAACATCAAAGCCATCCCAAAGACCAGTACTAAGATTATAGGATCCTGAACTAGGTGTGTTTCCTGTGAGAGTTAGGCCTGCTGGTAACAGATCCGTCAGACTTACACCTAAGGCATCACTGGGCCCAGCATTATTAACTGTAATGGTGAATTCAATGGCATCTCCCGTGTCTGGAGTTGCCGAACCGCTTGATAAGGTTTTAACCGTTACCAGATCCGATAATGCTGTAATATTTGTTGAATCGTCACTTGAATCGTTCGCTGGATTATTGTCTGTTGATAATGAAGTTACCGTAGCTGTATTGGTAATTGTAGAGCCATCTGCCACATCGCTATTTACAGTAGCTGTTATACTTAATGTTTCGGAGGCTCCAGGCAATAAATCTCCAATGGTCCAAGTTGGTTCTGTATAGGTTCCGGCTGAAGCAGTAGAACTCACATAAGTTGTTCCTGCTGGCAATGCGTCTTCTACAGTTGCACTGTATCCTGTAAATGTACCAACATTGCTAACTGTAATGTCATAATCTACAGTTTCTCCAGCAACAGCATCTGCTGTAGCAGTTTTTGTAACGGATAAATCGGTAATGGGATAGACAATGTAAGTCTCTGCAAGGAAATTTTGTCTTCCACATTCGTCCGTAATAACCAAGCGAATTATACATTCTGTTGGTTCTGTAACTGCATCTGGGGTGAATTCTGTTGAGGCTGCATTGGGTGTGGTAAAGGTTCCTGAACAAGAGGAAATCCACTCATATGTAAAGGTGGTGGATGTCGCTACCTGTCCTTGAACCGTAGCTGAAAATGTATCTGTTTGTCCAACCTGGATTCCATCCGGGATTGAGGTAGGAGTGATCAAAGGTCTAAATTCTACGCCTGCTTGTAACCAAAAGTTTCCATAAACACGTGCTGCACCCACATTCTCTGCTTCTGAACCTGAAGCTACAGAATGTGATGCTTCATACATAACCATACCATAATCAGGATTTCCATAGGCTTTACCATAAGCTAATAATGCTGCGGCATTAGATGGATGAGAAGTTCCTGACACAATATCCGGATGGTCTGGATCGTACATAGCTATAGTCGTCGTTGATCTCCAACCTTCGGTGACCGGAATATATATCTGTTCGGAACCACTTTGAAGTGCTGCGTCAATATTGCCAATAAATTGCATAAATGGATCTGAAGCGGCCTCAGAATTATATAATCCCGGATCCAAACTATAAGAATAGGGTAATGTTCCATCATCATGATCTCCCCAAGGAATCAATCCGTTTACACTTAAATAATTCATTTGAGGCGCACCACCAGGTATACTGGGTATATCTACCAAGGCTTCTTGAGAACTTACCGCATGACATGCTAACCAGACCCATCCTCCATTTTTTACATACGCATCATACGTTTCAATTTCAATAGGATCCCAGGCATGTGGGTCTGCATGAGGCATCGTATAAATATCATCACATGCTGCCAAGTTACTAGGTGCTCCATCAGGTCTGTATAAGGTGTAATTACCTGAGCCAGCAGGAATTTCCTCATTGGTTAATCCAGTATTATTATAGAAAAAGCTCTCTGCAATTCCGCCATTGCTAGAATCTAATACAGATCTTGGAAAACTAGTTATAGAAGTATGAATAGGGGCTTGAAAATCTGCCGGCTGATTACAATTTATTTTAGCTGCCAACAATGGATAGTCTAATGACCATTGATCAATTATTGCCTGTGCATCTGGCACAAATGGCCTGTCTATGATGAATGCACCTGAGACATAGTTAACTCCGTTCGCCGTAAAATCAACCTCATCTACTTTGGCAACTGTATCCCCATAGGATTTGTCAGGTCTAATTGACCACCAAACAGGAATCTTGGCTTCTTTTACTAAGGTGTATATTAAACCATAAACTTTGAGGGTTCCCTCATTAGTTTGGCTACCTCCCATATCAATTATACAGGCCCCTGCTTCAAAGGTCTTTAAAGCTGAAATGAACACAGAAGCAGTATTGTTATTTTGATTTGAATCTGCCTGGTCGGCAGCGGTAATGCTCGCCGTATTTGTTATTCCACCGCCAGATATTATCACTGCAGCAATGCTAAGTGTCGCTGATTCACCTACTAACAAGTTAATACCACTCCAAATGCTAGTGGCGGTGCTGTATGATCCTTCGGAAGCTGTTATAGAAGTTTGTGCAGAATCAAAATTTACTGGAATAAAATCAGTTACTTCTATGTTTGTGGCATCGTCAGGCCCATTATTTGTGACTGTTACCGTATAATTTACGGGATCACCTTCTACAATGGGTGCAGAAGCGGTAGTAGTTTTCGTAATTGCCAAATCGGCACCATGTACCTGAATGCTGGCACTATCGGAATTAGGGTTTGTTGCACCAACAGGCTCGTTCATAGGAGAACTTATGGTTGCAGAATTAAGTATTGTTTGGCCAGCTGTTGTTGCACCGGAATTTACTGTAGCAGTTAAGGTTAATGTTGCTGTATTTGTAAAGTTGAGCGTACCCACTGTCCAAATTCCTGTTGAATCGTCATAAGAACCAACGCTAGGTGTTGAACCCGAATAAGTTAATGTGGAGGGTAAGATATCCGAGACTTCAACTAAGGGTGCATCATGTGGTCCATAGTTTTCAATTGTAATTGTAAATGTGACCGTTTCTCCAGGGTTATATGCAAGGCCATCACCTGGAGCAGAGGCTGTTTTTGTTAGGCCCAAATCTGCTTCACCAATGGCAATAATTGCAGAATCGGAATTATTACCTGTTAAAGAATCATCCTGATCAACGGCAAATATAGACGCAGTATTATTTATTGAAGATCCTGTAGTACCAGCATCAACTGTTGCAGTTATGTTCAGCGTAGCCAAATCAGAAGGATCTGAATAGACATCTACATTTCCAATATCCCATTGACCAATGGTACTATTATAGTCGCCTCCTGAATCTTCTGAAACATATGTAACTCCAGCTGGCAATATGTCCTCTATTATTAAATTTGTGGCCTGGTTAGGTCCGTTATTTCTTATAACAATCGTATAAATAATGGTATCCCCAGGATTTGGAGCCAGATTATCTACAGTTTTTGTAACTTCAAGATCGGCGCCATTTACAAATAGATCAACTGAAGATTTGTTGCTTGATCTATCAGAATCAACCTGATCAAAATCTGTGACTTCTGAAAAGTTGGTAATGGTTTGAGCCGCATATCCCGTATCTACGCTAGCAGTGAAATCTAGTGTTTGGTTTGATCCATCTGTAAGGTCTAAAGTCCAGGAAACTGTACCTGTTGTTTCAGAAAACACACCTGATGGAGTTGAAGTAAAAGCAACGAATGTTAATCCCGAAGGTAATACATCTTCTATGGTAATGCCGGTAGCATCACCTGGGCCGTCATTTGTAATCTTCAAGGAAAATTCTACTGTTTGTCCTTCATCTGGGGAAGAATCATTCACGAATTTTTCTAATATGAGATCTGATGTGGCTATTGTTATCGTTGCAGTACCTGAATTATTGGATAAATTTGCATCATTTTCATTTAAATCAAACAAAGACGCTGTGTTGGCAATGTCTGTTCCTGAGGTTCCTGCATTAGGATAAGCCACTATGTCTAAATTTACAGTCTGACCTGAGTTTAAATTACCAATTACCCAAATTCCTGACACTTCATCATAAGTACCAACATCAGGAGCGTTACTTACATAAGTCATTACTCCAGGAATGATGTCAATTATCTCAAGACCTGTAGCATCTGCATCTCCATTATTTTTTACATTAATTGTATAGGTTACGTTTTGCCCTTCATTCCAGGGACCACCGGATACGATCTTAGTGATTAAAATATCTGGGAAATTAACAACTACATCTACGAAAGCAGAATTGTCATTAGGATTAGAATCGTTTTGATCCAAGGCAACTACACTCGCTGTATTGGTAATTGTAAAACCAGTTGTTCCTGTGTTGATTATTACATCAATTTTTAATTCTGCACTTTGGCCGATATTTAAAGTTCCTAAATCCCAAATACCTGTACCGGAATTATAAGTTCCCTGGTCAATGTTTGCAATAGCATCAAAAGTTACATCGGCCGGTAACATATCTGATACGACTATTCCAGTGCCAATGGCAGCGCCATTGTTATTTACCTTGATGGTATAGGTAATAGTTTGACCAACATTAGGGGTTGTATCATCTACCGTTTTGGTAACTGTTAGATCCGGAGCATTAACAACAACATCTACAAAAGCAGAATTGTCATTGGGATTAGAATCGTTTTGATCCAAGGCAGCTACACTCGAAGTATTGGTAATTGTAAAACCAGTTGTTCCTGTGTTGATTATTACATCAATTTTTAATTCAGCACTTTGGCCGATATTTAAAGTTCCTAAATCCCAAATACCTGTACCGGAATTATAAGTTCCCTGGTCTATGTTTGCAATAGCATCAAAAGTTACATCGGCTGGTAACATATCTGATACGACTATTCCAGTACCAATGGCAGCGCCATTGTTATTTACCTTGATGGTATAGGTAATAGTTTGACCAACATTAGGGGTTGTATCGTCTACCGTTTTGGTAACCGTTAGATCCGGAGCATTGACCGTAATATCCCGTGAAATAGTATTATTGGATGTATCTGGATCCGTTTGATCCATACTATCCAGTGAGATTGTATTCGTTATTGTACTTCCGGAGGCCCCTGCATCCACTGTACAGACAATGGTTAAATTAAGCTTATCTCCATTTGCAAAGGTTCCTACATCCCAAATACCTGTTGTAGAATTATAAGTTCCCTGCTCTTCTGTAGCACTTACAAAAGTCAATCCCGATGGAATGACATCCGACATAAGGACATTGGTCGCATTATCCGGCCCTTTGTTTTCTATCTCAATTGTGTAAGTAATAGTGTCTCCTTCGCTTGGAGTGTTATCATTGACATTTTTATTATTGACTTGAACCTGGGAGGTTTGACCGAAAAGCCCAACTGAGAAAAAACTAAAGAACAGTGCTATGTAAATTGATTTCATATTTGGAAAAATGGTTAGTGCCCCGGACAGGGTTGCCAGGGGATATGTCGTAATTTCTTTTTCTGAATTTTGGTCAGTGGTTCGCTGGTGTTGCTTGCGCTGGGTACCGGTTTCCATACAGGTATGGGCTTAAGTATGGGTTACTAAATTTATTCACGAATTCTGTAGGAGAAAACCTATTCATCTCGTCTATATGGGCAAATCTATCGATGAAAGGGGCTTTTTAGAAGAAATTGTTGTGAGAAAGGCAAAAGCTGTTGTGTAAGGCCAATAAATCTGTTGTAAGTATTTTCTGGAATGAGTAAAACACTATATTTTATAGTGCTTTGGCGATCATTTTAATGATTTTTAACGGCCAATAAACAAGAAATTTGTGGTAAAATACCCATAATTGGATGTAGGAAAAGAAGTGGGATATTTCTACAGATGAATTTAATAAATTTTATTTAGGTTGAAGCCCCATTTTACGGGCCTTTTGAAGCATAAAGTTATAAGCGGCCTTGGGCTCATTGGGAATCTCTCCTTCTAGAATAGCTTCTTTGATGGCTTCTTTTAAAATCCCAATTTCCTTAGAAGGCGGAATATCAAAAGTGGCCATGATCTCCTCCCCTGTTACAGGGGGTTGAAAGTTTCGGATTCGATCCCGTTCTTCTACTTCTACGATCTTTTGACGAACCTTATCGAAGTTCCTTAAATATCTTTTTTGCCTCTTTGGATTTTTGGTAGTGATGTCTGCTTCACACAACGTCATAAGATCGTCTACGTCCTCACCGGCGTCAAATACGAGTCGGCGCACAGCTGCATCGGTTACAAAATCTTCAGACAGAATTACCGGACGGGAACTCATACGAACCAGTTTCTGTACAAACTTCATTTTTTCATTCAAAGGCATGCGCATACGCTTAAATAATTTATAGACCATTTTGCTGCCCACAAATTCATGTGCATGAAACGTCCAACCAATCTTTTTGTCAAACTTTTTGGTAGGGGCCTTCCCAATATCATGTAATAAGGCTGCCCAGCGCAGCCAGACATCATCCGTGGCTTTTGAAATATTATCCACCACTTCCAGCGTATGCCAGAAATTATCTTTATGCCGCTGTCCCTCTATCTCATCTATGCCCTCCAGAGCAGTTAGCTCGGGTAAAATGATATCCAGAAGACCGGTACTGTGCAGAATTCCAAACCCTTTTGATGGAATAGGGCAGGCGAGTATCTTGTGGAGTTCCTCTACAATACGTTCCGGGCTTACGATGCGTATCCTTTCTTTGTGAGTGCTAATGGCCTGCAAGCTTGCAAGTTCGATCTCAAAATCAAGCTGGGTCGCAAAACGGATGGCACGCAGCATGCGCAAGGGGTCATCAGAATAGGTGATCCCAGGTTCCAGGGGTGTACGGATGATCTGTTTTTCCAAATCCTCCAGTCCGTTAAATGGATCGAGTAGAACGCCGTAGTCGGTTTTATTAAGCGATATCGCCAGGGCATTGATCGTAAAATCCCGGCGTTTCTGGTCGTCTTCTAATGTCCCATCTTCTACCACAGGTTTCCGGCTCCCGCGATCATAACTTTCTTTCCGGGCGCCTACGAATTCCAATTCCAGGTCTCCGTAGGGCAGCATGGCCGTACCAAAATTTTTGAACACTTTCACTTTGGGCTTGTGGGTCATTTTTTGCGCAACCGCCTGCGCTAACTCTATCCCACTGCCAATAGCTACAAAATCGATGTCTGTGGGTTGTTCGCGCTGTAACAAAAAATCCCGTACAAATCCGCCGATGACATAGGTATCCAGGCCAAGCGTATTGGCAGCTTCGGCAACTGTTGTAAAAACAGGATGCGACAAGGCATCTTTATACGTATTTTTCTTCATAAAATCTCTAAATTGGCGAGGTACGAACGACGAGGCACGAATGACGAATTACGAACGACGAGGCACGAATGACGAGGTACGAATAGCGAAGTACGAATTACGAAGTACGAACGTCGAAGGATTAACTTCCAACTTCCTACTTCAAACCTCCAACTTCCAACTTCCTACTTCCTACATTGTACCTCCTACTTCAAACCAAATTTTATTCCCGGATCACACGCACAGTCCCGTCATTGCCCAGTTTAATAATGGCCGATGGCGTATCCATGCGCTTTTCCTGATCCAAAAGTACGACATAGTCCACGCCTTTTAAAATAGCACTATCCACCTCTTTAAAGCTTTTGGGCGTAGGCTTTTCAGCCAAATTGGCAGAAGTTGAAACCAGGGGTTTACCAAAACGCCTGATCAATTGTTTACAAAAAGGATCTGAGGCCACGCGAATCGCAATCGTATTATCATCTGATATAAGGTTTTTTGCCAGGCCTTTTGGCCGGTCGTAGACAATAGTCGTGGGCCTAGCCGCCAGGTCAATAATATCCCAGGCCGTTTCAGGTACCGATTCGATATACTTCTCCAGCATGGCATCATTTCCCACCAGGCAGATCAGGGCTTTTGAGTCGTCCCGCCGCTTTAAAGCATAGACTTTTTTGACCGCCTCAGGATTCGTGGCATCGCAGCCAATTCCCCAGACCGTATCGGTTGGGTAGAGGATGAGTCCGCCCAACTCCAAAACAGCTAATGCTTTCGTTATTTCTGATATTAATTCATTCATTGATCAACACGGATAGGCCGTGGTAAATTTCTTGCCATTGAGCTTTGGTAAGGTGAGGTAATCTCCGATGATTTTATTGTACTCATCCGGATAAAATTCCTGTCGCCCATCCCCGGGATAAAATGTCATTTCCCCAAAGAGGATCTTGCCTTCAATATTGTAGAAATCTACGCGTACAAAAGGAAAGCCTGCGGCTAATTTTTTAACGGCATTTATCATGACGTCAAAATTTTCAGGCTTGCTAACTTCTCCTTTATATTCCGAGCCAATTCCTTTGGTGAACGGCAGCTTTTTCCAATCCATATCATAAAAGGCTTTGACATCTTCCCGGCCCCGACCCATATCAACCTGCAAAAATTTGGGTTTCCCGTTAAAACAATAGAACTTATAATCATCTAAAACCGACTTCCCTTTTTCTTCTAAAAATTGCTCTGCAATAAGCTTAGGTTGCACATTTTTATATGCCCATTCCAGTCCCCCGCGATAGTATTGATTCCTGGACATCCATTTATGCATCAGATAGCGGGCTTTTGTTTTATTGAGTTTGGATTTATCTTTTACCAGGAGGTTAAAATTATAACCATGTGCGCCTTTTATAACATAGCGCTCCGGCAAGGTCTCAAAATTTACATCGCTAGCTTTGTAATATACAGATAATAAGGTATTTAGATAATCTTCATTTAACTTTTCTTTTACGTATTCACGTACGCAATATTTGTCTACTAACTGGGTCAGGATCTCCGGTTTGTAATACACTTTAAGCCATTGGATCTTTTCATTGAATTCAACAGGGTTTTCCAGGTTCAATTTCTTGCCGGTATAGTATTCATAGTAGATACCCACATACCAGGCCGGAGGCAGGAATTTGAACTTTTTCAGGATACCGTATACGAATCGCTTCAAATCAGCAGGATATTTGGTAAAACCGCCCACAAAGATATACTTTTATGACTTTCGTATTTTTGTCCTTCGTACACGGAGATTCATGGAGACACCTAAAATTTCGATCATTGTTAGCACCTATAATTCCGAAGCCTGGCTTCAAAAGGTTTTATGGGGATTTAACTATCAGACATTCAAGGATTTTGAGCTGGTTATTGCAGATGATGGTTCTGGTCCAAATACTAAAGAATTGCTGGAAAAAATGCAGGATGAAGTAGGCTATCCTATTGTGCATGTCTGGCAGGAAGACGACGGTTTCCAGAAGTCACGTATACTTAATAAAGCGATCGAAGCCTGCCGTGCCGATTATATCATCATGACGGATGGAGATTGCATTCCGCGGGAAGACTTTGTGCTGGTGCATAATATCAATAAAGCCCCCGGCTATTTTATCTCCGGTGGCTACTATATGCTACCTATGAATATTTCGGAAATGATCACCCGGGAAGATATTGAAAAACAAAAGTGTTTCAACATACAGTGGCTCAAGGAAAAAGGCATCCCAAAAACCTTTAAGAACAATAAGCTTACAGCCAACGAATTTATGTCGAAATTATTCAATACGTTCACCCCGACCAATGCCAGTTGGAATGGACATAATTCCTCAGGTTGGAAGAAAGATATTGTCAAGGTCAACGGTTTTGACGAGCGGATGCAGTACGGGGGTCAGGATCGGGAATTAGGCGAACGATTATTCAATCTCGGGATCAAATCAAAACAACTGCGGTACAGTGCAGTCTGTGTGCATTTAGATCACAAACGAGGGTATAAAACACCGGAATCGATCGCAAAGAACCAGGCGATACGCAAAGAAACCCGTAAGAAAAGACTATTGTGGACGCCTTATGGCATCACTAAGTAGTAGGCGAGTTCGTTCTTTTTTTCTAATCGCTTTAATTCCCTGTAGCGCTCCAGATCACTAAGAGCGTTCAGATAGCAGACAACCATCCCTTTCTTCCCATCCAGGAAGCCAAGGCGCAGGAAATAATGATTAAAGAACTTCCAGGCCGGCTTTAGCCACAGGGCCAGGTAGTTGAACTTGATCTCTTTATAAAAGGACTCTTTGGCCTTCATTTGGCCATATTTAAGCATTTTACCTTTGTAATCGGCAAAATTCTTGTAACAGAAGTGCGTCAGTTTCTCTTTTAAGTAGCCGCTTGTACCGTCTACGTTGAGGATCTCATGTACAATTCGGGAATCGCAATAATGCGCCTTGCTTTTCCTAAAGAGACGGTGATTCTTATCTGTTTGCCATCCGCTAAAATCTAAGCGCTCATCCTTGAACATGAATTGACGATAGAACCAGAAGGCTGCATGCGCAGTGCCGGCAGCTAAAGTTTCTATCATCTCCTGCTGTAAGGATTCAGAAACCACTTCATCTGCATCCAAGAAAAGGATCCAGTCATTTGAAGCCTGTGAAAGGGCAAAGGATTTTTGGCGGGTGAAATTACTGAAGGGATGTTGAATTACCCTGACATCAGGTCGGGATAGCAAATATTCATAGGTACCATCCGTACTGTAGCTATCTACAACGATGATCTCATCGGCAAATTGAATGCTGTCTAAACAGCGTTCTATATAGCCCATTTCATTATAGGTAATTATGAGGGCAGATATTTTGGGGTAATTATTTGACATTAATTTTTGTTAGTATGCGCAATAGTCGCGCAAAAGTACACAATTCTATAACTTCTTTTTTCTCAAAAAATTATAAGAGCGCAGTATTTTGCACCTTTCAGACCGATACGTCATGGTCTCTTAAAGCTTGGTTCAGGGAGGTTTTTTTGTCTGTGCTCTCTTTCCTTTTTCCGATGATCAGCGCACATGGTACCTGGTATTCTCCGGCAGGAAATTTCTTTGCATAGCTCCCTGGTATAACAACTGAACGGGCCGGAACCCTACCTTTCATTTCCCTGGGTTCCGGGCCTGTGACATCAATGATGCGGGTGCTGGCCGTAAGCACAACGTTGGCCCCTAAAACCGCTTCTTTCTCTACCCGAACGCCCTCTACAACAATTGACCGGCTCCCAACAAAGGCATTGTCCTCAATGATAACAGGCGCTGCTTGCAGGGGTTCTAATACCCCTCCTATACCAACTCCGCCACTCAAGTGGACATTTTTACCTATCTGGGCACAACTGCCGACAGTAGCCCAGGTATCTACCATGGTTCCCTCATCTACATAGGCGCCTATGTTCACATAGGAAGGCATTAATATAGTACCTGACGAAATATAGGAGCCATGCCTGGCGACGGCATGTGGTACTACCCGGATATTCTTTGCCTTGTAGCCTCGCTTAAGCGGGATCTTGTCGTGATATTCAAAAATACCAGCCTCTAAAACCGTCATTTTCTGGATGGGGAAGTAGAGCACTACTGCTTTTTTGACCCATTCATTGATCTGCCAATCTCCATTTATTGGTTGGGCACAGCGCAATTCCCCTTCATCTATCAGGTCGATCACTTTCCGTATGGTATGCTGTGTTTCAGCTTCTTTCAACAGGCTTCTGTCGTCCCAGGCGGCTTCAATTTTATCCCGTAATTCGGTCATGGCATTTCTTTTGCACAAAGATAGTTGGCATGAGAGAATTGCAGGCAAGGAAAGCGGGAATTGTTTGCCTTAATTCCCTTACTTTTGCAGAAAAATGAGCGAAGGAAGAATATTAGCGCTGGATTATGGGGAGAAAAGAAGCGGCATTGCCGTTACAGACCCCCTTCAAATGAT
>Ga0224508_10003355_pt1 | contig 13241 bp, 14 predicted proteins | sample SF_Jan12_sed_USG_4_FD_170157 | JGI IMG/M metagenome (GOLD analysis project Ga0224508, IMG submission 170157) | Sediment microbial communities from San Francisco Bay, California, United States - SF_Jan12_sed_USGS_21 | ecosystem: Environmental > Aquatic > Marine > Sediment | place: USA...
TCAGTAGCACCATAAGGTTTTGCTCGCTCAACTCGCGGCAAGTCTCTTTGAGCTCCCGCACCACCGCGGCACGAGAAGCAGTGACAGCATCACCCTGACACGCAATCGCCATGGTCGCCTCCTAATCATAAGTAAACCTCGGCCAGTGCCACCTACGCAGCGCCAACCTCAACCCACGCTGCGTTTTCACGAATGTACAGCGCCTCGTTCGCGGCACCATCGGTGCGATACCACACGCTGCCGTTCTTTGCCCCGAGAGTAGGTGCGCCTGTGCCTCTGTGGCGAATGAACGGGCCGGCAACAATGGAGATGTCGGACGTGACGTGGTTGGCCGAATGGTTGTCGGTGATTTCGACCAGCGTGCCAGCATCGGCGATGGTGATGCCGCCGTTGCCAGAGGACGCCCCATCGCAGGAGTTGCCGGATATCTTGACCGTTCCAATCGAACCCGAGTCGGTGACAGTAACCAGGATGTCGTTGTGCGAAGTCCCGTTGCTGTAGAACGTGTTGCCGGATACGTTGATGAAATCGCAAATCTTCCCGGACGCAGACACGTCGCCGCCTTCGATGCGCAGCCCGTGGTCTGAGTTGCTTCGGCACACGTTGCCAGACAACTGAAGGTTCTTCGCGCCGAAGACGAGGATGCCGTCCATCGTGTTGCTGCCGCAGACGTTGTTGGCGACGGAGCCATATTCAGGGTAGGCAGTCGAGAACCGAACGATGATTCCGTGTTGCGTATTGCCCGTACTGACGTTGTCGGCCACGACGTAGTCGCTTCCGTTCTCCGCCTTGATGCCCGACTCAGTACAATTGCGAACCACGTTACCGCGCGCGCTGTTCTGACTTCCGGCCAGTCGGATTCCATCGACAGCGTTAGCGACGGATTCGCCGTCCACGGTGTTGTTGCTGATTGTGCAGTTGACTCCGATCGTGCGGATGCCATTGTCGCCGAACGCCTCGACGATGTTGTCGGACGCTACGATGTTCTCGGCCGAGGCGGCAGAGCCAGCGTAGATTCCCGCGCCAGCGGTGACGGTGTTAGTGTCCCTGACGCGACAGCCGACAATCGACGAGCTGGTCACGTCCGACGCGAATTCGATGCCGTGGCGGTCGGCGGTAAGGACAGTGCAGTTGCGGACCCGAGCGTTCGTGACCGTGCCGCTTGCGCCTACAACACGAATGCCGTCGCGGCCCGCGTCGATGATATGCAGATTCTCGAGGAGGTAGTTCGACCCAGTGCCGCCTGTGATCTCAATAGCAGACACCGTGCTCGCCGCCGTGTTCCCATCGTGGTCGATGTACAAGTCTCGAATCGTGATGTCGCCCGCGTTCGTGTCGTTGACGATGCCAGCGTTGGGCGTGCCGTTTTGGTCGAAGACGATCTTGGATGTGAGACCCACGCCAGACAGGACGCCACCAGCGTAGACAGTCAGGCTAGAGGATACGAGCAGAGAGCCAGCAGGCACAAAGACAGGGTCGGCGGTCAGTAGCGCCGACTTCACCCGAGCGGTGTCAACGGTGGCCCCGTCCAGTGCAGCGCCATAGTCGGCGACATTGCGACGATTCTCACCACCGAACCCGGTGACGACACCCTGCACAGCGGAGTTGCTATCGCGGACGACCTCCCAGGCAGCGCCGTCCCCACGATAGTAGTAGCCGTAAGAGCCAACCGTGGAGTCGGTCGTCACCCTACTGTTACTGATCGCCGACGAGCCATCGGAATCGGAGAAGATAACGACGGGAGAGGCATCGAAGTTCGCAGTCGATCCACTCGCAGTATCCGGGCCGAGGTTGACCAGCTTGTCGCCCGACGAAATCGAGGGAGTCGCCGTCGACCACACAACGGTTGTCTTGGTGGCGGAGTCGACCGCTTCCGCCACGAACGTGAACGTCGTACCGTCCCACACGGCAGCCTTGTCGCCAGGTTGAAATGAGTGGCCGGCGTCGACCGTCGCAGTCGTGCCGGAACTGTTTGCCGAAGCGATAGCGCCGACCGGGTACACGGTCACGGTGTACGACGCGCCCCATGACGGTTTGCCATTGCTATCGTTCGCGAGGACTACATCGCTACGGTGATACATGAGGGTTACTCCTTGGTGTTTGGCAAGGGAGGCTGAGGCGGTCGCGGCTCCGTGCCAGTACCGGGCTCCTGCGGTTCCTGCGGCTCTTGAGGTTCGTGAGGCTCGTGTGGTTCGCCTGGTGTGTGTGGCACGTCAATCCTCCAGTTTGGAGATGCGGTAACTAATCGCATCATTCCGGGTTTCAATTTGTAGCAACTGATAGTCGATGTCGACCAAATCTTCGCGAGCAGACCTCGAATCAAACGACGCTTCGGCAAGCCCGGTGCGCTGCAACAGGAGTTCGCCGGACAGCCTGTCGATGTCCTTGGAGAAACTAGTAGCAACGAGACCGCCCACTGTCAGAAGAACAGCGCAAGCCGCGAGTAGCGTCGGCAGCGTCCGGGCGTGAGCACGTTCGCGACCAGCAGACAGATCCGACCGAAGATCAGACAACGCCTTCGTGTGAAGCTCGCCCTGTCGCTCAATAGAAACACGCAGAGCGTCTATGGCTTTCCACACGTCTGGCGCACGATCGTCGGTCATTAGAGGTTGATCCATCGAACACTATCGTTTGCTTGCAGCATGGTTACTACTAACGGTTGATGGCATCGGCCAACTCGTCGTCGGTCATTGACGACGAATCGGAAGACACCACTTCAACAGGAGGAGACTCCATCACGGCATCAAGTTCCTCGCGAGTGATCGTGCCGTCTTCAACCAGATCAAAGAAGGCGTCCGGGTTGTGGTGGGCAATCCGAGCGACTACCGCCGAGGGTCCGACAGTCATCGCAGCCCGCAGCCCGTCGCCATCTTCCGTGAGAACGTTGGGAGCGATCTGGTTGATACGGCGAAGCAAGAACTCGCCCTGCGTCATCACGTCGTTTTGAAACTCAGCAGACAGGGGAGTTGACCCATCGAAGGACTCCACCGCACGCTTGATGCGAGCAGCGGGGGTGCGAGTAGCAGCGCGCTTGTAGTCTCGAAAGTTCATACCTTAACCTCCACACCGAACAGGCGATGAATTTCCGGAAGCTCGCGCACAACTTCGCCGCGGTCTGTGTCGCCGCCATAGCCCCCGGATACGGGCTTGATGTTCATACCAGCAGAGCCGAACACGCTGAGGGTATGGGACAGGTTCGGCTTGCATGAGCCACCCCATACCAGCGACTCGACATCTTTGGCTATGGACAATAGCGGATTGATTTCGGAAGCCAGGAACGGCACGAGAGGAGGGCGAGGGAGACGACCAGTTCGGTCAATCGGCGAACCGTGCTTCTCGTCGTGGTCGATGATCCGACGTTGGGCAGCGACAAGAGCAGACGCGCTACGAGCGCACGACCACTGAAGTTCCATCCGAACAACGTAGTTCAGATCTTCAGTTGCGAGCGACAGAGCAGTGCGGGCCGATTCGATCTGCACATCCAACTCGGCGATCTGCGTAGCGATTTCGGAATCGGCCGCAGAAAGAATGTCGGCTGTCTGTGTAGAAGTCATGGCTAGGCCCCTCCCTGAATCGCGGACTGGACAGCCTTCGAGAACGCGACCTCCTGTCGGCTACGCATGGAATCCAACTTGTCGGACAGTGACGACCGACGACGAGAGAGCGCGTCGCGCTGATGCACGAGAACACGCAAGGACTTGTCGCACCGATCAACTTCAGCAGTGAGCGAGTCGATGGCGCGTTTGAAGACTGGATTCACGTCGAACCTCCTGTTCGTGTGGCAGACGTTAGGAAACTACTTTGGGGCGTGTCGGATTCGCACGAGGGGCAGTCTCGCTCACGCCGATACCGGCTGGATCGTTGTGGCACTCATCGCCGAGACGCGCGTTGATAGCCTCCCGCAGTTCGTTGATGTCGGATTCCGCAGCGACGGTCCGCACATCGGACTCATCGAGATCCGGGTCGGCGATGAGTTCGCTGAGAGGCGAGTCTTGCGTCAAGTCGGCAACAAATTCGGGGATCGGTTCGAGCTTCTTCGCCGAAGACGGACGCTTCAACTTGCCCTCACCCATCTTGCGAACCTCGTCCATGGGAACCGTGAAGGGGTCGACCTCGACAAGATCGCCGTCCTCAGTCGTCACCGTGACAGAGCGAGGAACGACCGACTTCTCGTTGGCGCGCCGCTCCGAATCCTCTTGGTACTCCGCGACCAGACGGGCCTTCGCAGGGTCCGACTTCATCAGGCGATCGTAGGATTCGGCACCGCCCATCTGCACCAACTCCGACAACACGGCCAGTTCTGGGTTGCGGGGGTCGGAGGCCGCAGCCTGATTCAACTTGCCGTAGACCACAGCGCCTGTTGGTGTCGAGGCGTCGAACTGCGACAACTGCGGACAGACAGTGTGCATCTGAGGCGTCCGGCGGAAGGCTTCGATGTGAGAGTTCTCAGCATCGCGGGTTAATCGCGTGACGGAGCGTTGCATCTGCGAGAGCTGCTTCTCGTTGAACCCGAGCTTCCGCATGATCAGTCGGTGCGCGCTGCGGCGTGACGAAGCATCACCGTTGCCCATCAGCGCCGTGAACTCAGACGGATCGCGCCCGTACTCCTCGCTCAGCCCGAGGATTTTCTCCAGCGTACACTTGACCAGATGTGACGTCGCAACAATCGGATCGCGCTTGCGCCGCTTCGGCGGGTATCGCATGGTATCTCCTTACTGTTGGACCCGGCGAGCCGGGGACCTAACAGTGAATTCGTTCAACTCGCCGCTTCTCACTAGCGACTGTTCTAGGTTGCGGATACGTTCGCGTACGCGACGCTCCAGTTCGACAGTAAGGTTCAGATCTTCTACGCGCATTCCAGTGCTGACGTTCAGTAAAGCGCGAGCAAGGTGATCGTCATCGACGGCATCACGAACGGCACGGTCGCTCGTACTGACAAGCCGCGACCAGGCAAACGACTGGAACAGAAGGTAGAACCGTTCACCGTCAAAGGAGTAGGTGGGACGACCAGCATCGTCGACTTCCTTCCTGTAGCCCATCCACTGTTGAATCGACTTCGGCATCTGCTCAACCACACGACCGATAGCGGCGGACTCTTGACGCTTCAGCCCGCGGCCCGTGAACAGGTTGCGACCGACACCGAGTTCAATAGGAGCCTTGATTAGTGGGTTGATCATGCCCAAATTTTGACGAAGGGTCTTCCGGACGCTACCGCGCCAAATCACATCAACGGCATTAATGGGAAGGTCGATGCCAGTGAGCATCCGAATGTTCTCACCGTCGACATCGGCACGAAGACGCAACTTGTCACCGCGCCACGACACCATCTGGTCGTTGTCCTCCTGTGTCGGACGGAACGGTTTGACCTGTGCAGCGACGCGACCGGGAGTCTTGACCAACGCTTCGGCCTGAAGGGCTACATTTTTCTTGGTCCAAATCCAGAACGGAATCGCACGCTTGAAGAACGAACGCTCTTGATCGGTCAGAGACCCGTAATCGAACAGGAACCGCTTCATGCGAGCAGCGGCATCCGCTGAGCCGTGGCCACGCTCGAGAAGTTCGATGAAGTGAAGCGCACGCGCTTCAGTTTCCACGCCGCTACTAATCTTGCCAGCCAAGCGACGACCTGCGGCGAACGGACTGTTCGCCAGATTCACCGACAGGGTACGGCCAGCCGACTGTTCCACCTGCTCAGTGATCGCGCCGGCAGTAGTACGAACACCGTGAATGTGCATCAGGTCGCGGATTTGATCGTAGGTCAGGGTTTCACCGAGAGCAGTAACCATCCCGCCGTCAGCACCAGCGAGTATCCGAGCAGCACGGACGTGCTTCACCGGGTTCATTGCCGACAGTCCGATATCCAAGAACGACTGAGCCACGTTGCTGTATGCATTGCGAGCCGTGAAGGCCGGGAAGTAGATCGTCACCGCACGTTTGAAGAAGTTCGTTGCGCCATCATACGCACGCAGTAACTTGCCGACATCGGGAGACGTGAGAGCCTTAGCGTCCATACGGGCAAGGTCATCTGCAATCGACTTCGGTATCTCCGTAATCACACCACCAGCAGTGAACGGAACATACGGCGTACCATCAGCGGATACTCGACCAGCCTTGGAGCCCCAGGACGGGAAGAATTCAGCGAACTCCGCCCACTCTTGATTGAACGCACGGAGATCATCAAGGGTCTTCACGCGTGAGATGAACTCACGACGGAGCAGTTCGCGCTTACCGTCATCGGTGAGCAGCTTCACCAATTTCGGGGACACGCGACCAGACAACCGAAGGCGAGAGACCCGATTCAACTCGCGAATACTAACGGAGTCAGTAGGGAACAACCGGGGACGAGCAAAATGCTTGAGGTCGATTTCGTCAAACGGCAACTCACGACCGAACATCCCGGTAACTTGAGCGTGCCAACTATCAAGAGAGATCGCATCGGCCAGAGATTCGCCACGACGCCGAAGTATCTCAACAGGATCAATCACGGCACGCAGCACAGGAATCGACCCATCGACAGCGTGTAGCTCACGAGAACGTCGGACCGCTTCAGTCAGACTAGAAAACACCGTAGCCTCACCGTGGCGACCAACTACCGCACTGTCGGAGAGAGCCGGGTTCATCGCAGCGGCAACGCGGCGCACTTCAGACGGAGAGTTCTCGAAGTAATGAGGGATTGCCTTTCGGCGAATGTCTTCAGACTTGCGAAGACCAAGAGCAACCTCGCGAACGTCCCACTCAGAGAGTATCCGAACCATATCGGCAGCAGCGGAACGCTCGACCGGGTCCTTTAGAGCAGCGATTGCAGCGGGACCGAAGTCCGCGGCTTGAGTCACGCGCTCAAATGCTTCGGAGTTACGAGGCAACTTCGACAGTGAACTATCGAGGATGCTCTTGTGGGCGTTCGCCACCATTGCAGCGTGCGCATCAGTGTGCATCTGCTTGGCAAAGTTGTACCCCGCAATATTGCGAGTCTTGAAGTTCGCACTGAACACACTCACCACGGAATCAAGCGCACTCTTGACGTGACGAGTAGCATCCAACGCAGCAGCGCCAACTCCGGTCTGACCAATCGCATCAACGACCTTCGCGCTCGCACCGGATAGAACAGTAGCAGCGAGAGGAGTGCCGGGAATCGTGCGGCCCATGAACCGAAGGCCGGATTCAGCAAGTAGAGTCGGGTCGGTCGCCGCAGCAGCGGCAACGCGGCGCTCGGCAGCAATGCGAGCCGCAGTCTGCACCGACCTGAAGATAGGGTCGCTGCGTCGAATGTTCGCATTGATCAGCCGATCAACTTCGGTGGCACGGGCAATTTCCACAAGACCGCTGAACGTGTTTGACGAGAGGGTCGCCTGCTGGAAAGTATCCGTGATGATCCGCATTTCATCGCTGAATGCGTCAATCGCTTCATCGCTCCCGGTACGAAGCGCCTCGAGAATGCGACCGCGAGCCGGAGCGCTCAGGCCAGCAGCCTTCGCAGCATCGTCGACCTTGGAAGCGATGCCAGCATTGGCGGCACCGATGAACGAGTCAAGACCCTCAGAGAACACATCCTGCGGAACGGCAGCAAACCGCAGCGAGCCTTCCTTGAACGGGAGGCCGGCCCTTACCTCGGAACCAAGGCGACGAACCCCGCGCTTCGACAACGCCAGCGAGCCCGATTTGCTCGAAATTTTCAGCAGGCCCGCCGTACCGCCTGTAATGAACGTCAGAGGATCGAATGCAATGTCGGCAATGAGACCGAATGTCCCACGCCCAGTGAAGTCGAAGAACCCACCGAAGGCATCCTTGAGGCCAGGTAGAACGTCACTAACGCGACCAAGATCGCCGATGCCAGCCTGACGAAATACCTCACCGAACGCTTCCTTCTCGCCCTCAATCGAGCCGATGCCAGAAAACAACTCCTGACCAATCCGACCGAGTACGCCATCAAGACCCTCGTCCTGAATGAACGCCTCGAACGCACCCGCAGCCGCGAAGTTCGGACGACTAATGAAGTCAATGATGCGAGTGGGAAGGCCAGGAGCCGAGGCTTCCTCACCGCGACCACCAGCGAGGCGGACTTGCTGTTCGAGAATGTCCAACCGATCAGTCAAATCACCGGACTTCTTCGACACGTCGACGGCATCGAAACCGAAGAACGAACCGCGACGGGATCGTGTAGTACGACGACCTTTCGTCCGAGGCGCTACGTCGAAGAAACTTCCCATGACTCAAGGACCGGACTTGGCCGCTTCAGCCGCACGAACAAGCTCGTTGAGATCGAAGATCCGCTCCGCGGCAAGAGGGCCGGGAGTCCGCCGATCAGACGAAAAATTCAACTCATCGCCGAGGCCAGGGATGATGTCTCCCAACTTCACAGGAGGTCGACTTTCCAGTTCGAACTGACGAAGCACGGGTTCGATGCGTTCACGCCAGAACTTCATGTAACGAGCCTGTGCCTGTGGAGGCAACTCCGAAACAGGACCGAACTCCAACTGATCGTGGAACGCATCCCGAGCATCATCAACCGTGTACGCGCCCTCACGAAGACGATCAAGCATCTGAGACGGCAGGCCCAACGTCCCCGTAATCTCGCCGATCGCCGTCGACAACGCACGATTCTCTTCCACCGTCGTCTGACCCTCTGCGCGAGATTCCAACTCCGCGCCCACCAGGCGAAGCACTTCCTCCGAATTCTTCATCCCCGGAGGCACCGCAACACCCTTGTTCGCCGCCAGCGTCAGCGAGGCCCGGAACGCACGCACATTCGAATCCGTAATCTCCTCAGCACGACGAGCAATGTGATCCGACTGACTCTGAGCACGAAGATCATCAACCCGCTTCGCCGCCAATGCCTCCGCTCGAGCCGCATCCGCCAGACGATTCTGACGATCTTCCGCACGATGCTGACCAGCAATCCCCAACCGCAAACCCTCGCGACGCGCCCGATCCGACAGCAACGCCTCCTGAACATTCCGCTGATTCGCCACATCCGCAGCTCGCTGGAGACGCTCCATCGACGCCTCCACGAAATTCTGCGGACGCACATTCGGATTCAACGCCGCAGCCTTCGCATTGATCGCATCCGCCAACCCCTGCATCAATAACGGCACAATGCCCAAACGCTCAGGCTGAACCACATCAGGCAACACTGCCGGCTTCCCTAACTGAGCCGTAGCATTGGAAGCAGAAATGGGTAGGACACCACCGCCCACCAACGGCGCATCCACAGCATCAGGATTCAACGCCTGAGTCAGCAAGTCGATCAGACCGAAATTTTCAGGTGGCATTTCCAACTCCGTTCATATCCAGACAGATTTGTGCGAGTGGTCGAATAGATAGTGGTAGACACGCGCTGGGGTAAAGCCCCGGGTGCTTCGGTCGCCCCCCGCCTACCCCCCACGCGCGACATGGCGGCGGGCTCGCGTTGTCCGTAACGTCTCCACACGAGGGCGCTACCACCCGCCGACGCGCATCGACATTCAGGACCCCGTGGGGGGTAGGGGGGATTGACACTCTGGGGGGACTGTCCATCACGACATGCCGCCACCGACCGGGAAGATGCCGTTCTCTGCTTCAAGGCACTGGATGCTGTGTTCGATACCAGCGGCGAAGATGGCGTCGGCACGCTTCTTGCTGTTGAGCGCAGCGGCGACGACACCTTCAGATGCGGCGTGCGACAACTTGTCTTTGAAGTCCGGGTCGCCCTGTTGGCCCAGATGGTAGGCGGCGACGAGCATGTTGAGGAGGTTGTCGACGCGCACAAGGCCATCGGTGTCGGACTCTCTGACCACGACATCGACACGGTTGGCGCGCAGATTGCTTGTGCGCTCGTTGATCAGGGCGGCTAGGCGGTCGTCGCTAGGGTCAGACATCGTGGGCCTCTTCTGGCACTTGGCCCATGCGGACGCCGAGGGCAACGTTCCGACGCATGATCTTGTTGGCGGTCATCGCGAGCAGCCTGAAGCCCATCACGTCACGTCGCTCACCGCACGAATATGCACGGGACAGCACCTTGTCTAGTGCTTCATCTGCAATCCAAGTAGGCGGCATGGCTATACCTCCGATTCAGCAACATCAATAACGGTAGGGACACTGGGGGCGGGCGCTGCTACTGGCACGATACTTGTCGATCCGCCGTTAGCAGGTTGCGTGCCACCGCAGTTGCTGCACACCGGGTCGTATCCGGCTGGCACGGGTTTTGATGGGGTTTCGGTAGCAAGGACAGTGCCATCATCGGATGGCCTTGGGGGGCACAGGCAGTAGCCACGACGGGATAGGATGCGACTCGCCTGATCTGGACGACGCAAGCCGCACAGTAGAGCCGATTCAGTCAACTCCCTGATCATCGCCGACACGCTACGGACGGCCTCAATGGGGTCCACGGGGTCGTCGCCTTCGGTCGCCACAGAGAAGTCAACCAGCGCCTTCGCAGCCACAGCACGCGCACCAGCGTGCCCATCCGCATCCTCAGCAAGACCAACCAACGTCTTCAGGCCCACCGCACGGGCAGATCTGGACGTGATGTGGCCCGATTCGGCGACAACACGCTCAGCAAATCGGGTGCTGTCAAGGTTGTGCTGAGCCGGACTGCGGCAAGTTCCGTGAGCGTACCCCGCACGGCGCAGCACCTTGCCCTCAGACGCCGATGGGTCCTTCAACCTCTCCTTACCAGCAAGGATCTGGCGGCGCGTCATGGGGCGCTCAGCCTCTCTCATGGGGTATCCAACCTCCCCACCCCGCAACTGTACAGAAAGTGTACAGTTCCCACTTTCCCCATTCTTTGTCCTAGGACATTGGCTGGCGACGGGCATAGGGGTGAGCCCGCCTCAAGGGCGGTCCCCGATGCCCCCGATTTGTCCTGAGTCCTGTCTTGTCTTGTCTTGGCTAACCCAGGACATTTCTCCCCTCTTAGGCACCATGTCCTGTGTCCTACCTTACGTCCTGGGTTGTGTCCTGGGTTTGTCCTGAGTCCCGTCATTCGGCGTTCTCTGGGGCGTAGATTCGGAGCCAATATCGGCGTCCGTGGCCTTCTGGTTTGCTCTGGTAGGAGGCGGACGACAATTCGCGGGTGACTGCTTTCTGTACAGCGGCGGCGGTCATGTTGGGGAACTTGGCTTGTACGGCGGCGACGATGTCGGTTCGGAGGCGTCCTTCGTGGAGGGAGGATTCGATGGATTCGTTGACGGTATTCGGGACCGATTCCATGCCGCTACCCGACACGAAGCATTCGGAATCCCCGTTTTTCCTCAATTCCACCTTGAATGATGGGTAGTGGAAATCCCATCTGGTTTTGTCGTGAAGAACGGAGACGGATTCGACCTGTTTGTTGGAATCCTTGTTTGCTGTGAGGGGGAGATGGGTATCGCAGGAGTTCCGGATGTCCACGGAGCCGTAAAGCCTTTGCCCTGGATCGTTTACGGCGTTCGGTCCGCCGCCCCGCTTTCTGAGATGGGCCAGCATGACGACCAGATTGAGGCCGGCGCGGTCGCGGATTTCGCTCAGTGCGGCGTACACCGAGGATGCATCTTGGGCGCTGCACAGGTCGCCGTTGGTGAATCGGATCTGGGTATCCAGCATCAGCACCTTGGAGCCGTGCTTCTGGCACAGTTCGACGACGTGGTCCCGTCCTTCCTGCGTGTCAATCGTGAGGTTGCCGCGCCAACGGTAGACGAGTCGGTTGGACTTCCAGCCCAGGACGGCCTCACGAGCCGCTGGATGGCCGTTCAGGAGCCGCAACCAGCGCCGCCTGATCAATCGGTCATTGTTCTCGCCGTCGAGGTACAGGACAGGCTGAGGCTCTGTGACGTGGAATCGCTCTGCGAAGGGCGTGCCCGTGGTGAACGCCAGCGCCAAGCCGAGGCAGAGGGAGCTTTTCCCGGACTCGCCTTCGCCGGAGACGACGACGATGTCACCAAGGACAAACGGGGAGATTCCCGTGGAGTCGGCCAGCGCGTAGGGTACCGGGCCGGGTTCCTCACCCGACTTGGCGCAGGCCAGCAGATCCAACTGCCCGCCGTCCTTCGCCGTTTCGGTGTGGTCGCCGAGGTTGAGAGTGATGGTCTCGAGGATCGACTTGGCCGCGTTGATGTTCCCGTTGACCATGTGGCCGACAGCCGCCGAGGTTTCGCTAGCCTTCCTGATTTGCGTAGCGTACCCCTCGTGCTGTTTGGACAGGAACGGGCCAACGAGAATGTCTGCGAGTCTACACTTGATGTTGTCGGCGAGGGTAGTGTCCACGCCGTTCGGGCCGAGTGAGGCCACCGCGGCGATCTGGGCAGGGTTGAATTCCGACTCCCCGCTGGACTTGATCTGCTTCATCGCTTGAAAGATACGTCGATTCTCAGGGGAGAATTCGGACGACTTCAGTCGACAGATGGAGGGACAGTCGATCAGTGTGGTGTTGACGAGCAGGGAGCCTATCAGGCCGTCCTCTGCGCCAACGTTGTACTGAGGCGCGATCATCGGACATCCCACGGGGAAGTCTGGACAACAACGACTTCTCGTGGTGCCGAGGATTCAATCTCCTCAGCCCACTTGATCAGCAGCTCGCGCGTGCGGCGGTCTTTGATGTGGTCGAAGCGACCGTTGGTCGCATCGTCAGCGTCGATGCACCACATGAAGGTGGGCGGGACGGTTCGGCTTGACCTGTCTCGCGGGTCGCGGTAACGTGGAAATCGCCTACCGGGGTAATGTTCTCGCATGTCATTGCTCCTGTGGGCAACATTAGGGTCGTGCGGTTGCTCCCCGCGCGGCCCTTTCCATTTGCCCACCCACATTCTACAGCAGATTGCAAGGGAAAAGGGGAGTTATTTCGGCCTATTTGCCTAGCACAGACCATGCCGGAACGGACCTTGCATCACCACGGAAGAATGGTAAGGGCACGCTTACCATTTCCAAGACTGAAAAGGGTGGGGGCGCTCCTACAGTTTCCGAAAACTAGGTCCGCCACCGGACCGAGTTTCCATGCCGTCCCTCTTTGGACTACTCCTCGTCGACGTTGAACCGAGCGCCGATGTCCTTGATGGACCGTTCCTTCTCCACCGCAGCAGCACGCAGCCGCTCTTCCTTGGCATCGGCCTTCGCCGCTAGATCCTCAGCGCGGTCGACCGAACGAAGGTCTCGAGCCGCAGTCGCTTGAGCCCGTGAGATCATCGAATCGACGGCACGACGGCTCGCGCCAACTACATCAGTGTGTCTGGTAGGCATGGAATCCTCCGTTGTTGGTTTTCAGTGTCGCGAGTCGGCCAGCATCACCAGCG
>Ga0224508_10003356_pt1 | contig 13241 bp, 11 predicted proteins | sample SF_Jan12_sed_USG_4_FD_170157 | JGI IMG/M metagenome (GOLD analysis project Ga0224508, IMG submission 170157) | Sediment microbial communities from San Francisco Bay, California, United States - SF_Jan12_sed_USGS_21 | ecosystem: Environmental > Aquatic > Marine > Sediment | place: USA...
TGTACTTCTCAGAACAACTTAGTGGTCGAGGTATTTGAAACTTCGGCCGGGGGTAATAAACTAACACCCATTACGCAGGGAGTTGGAGGGAATGCTGACTCCCAAATTAAATTATTACCTGAAAAAGAGTTTCAGACGATAACCGGTTTCGGCGGTTCTTTTACAGAATCATCGGCATATTTGTTGAACCAACTTGGTCCGGAAAACCGCAAGAAAATAATAGATGCCTATTTTGGACCTGATGGTGCCCGGTATTCCCTAACCAGAACCCACATCAATTCCTGTGATTTTTCTCTTAGCAACTATTCATATGCCGCAGTTGAGGATGACATGGAATTGGAACATTTTTCGATCGAAGAAGACAAGGATGACATCATTCCTTTTATCAAAGATGCAATGGCTGCTTCTGAAGATGGGTTCAAGATCATTTCATCCCCATGGACAGCTCCTCCCTGGATGAAGGACAATAAGGATTGGGTGGGTGGTAAACTCTTGCCAAAATACTATGACACATGGGCCTTGTTTTTTTCAAAATATGTTGATGCCTATAAATCTGAGGGCATTGATATTTGGGGCCTTACCGTAGAAAACGAACCCCTTGGAAATGGCAACAACTGGGAAAGCATGCATTTTTCTGCAGAAGAAATGACCCATTTTGTCCAAAATTTCCTGGGCCCTTCATTAGAATCTAATGGCAAAGGTCATCTCAAGATATTGGGCTACGATCAAAACCGTGAACATTTAGCCCATTGGGTAGATGCAATGTATAAGGACGAAGCCGCATCAAAATACTTTTCCGGTACAGCCATTCATTGGTATGCAAGTACTTTTGAAGTGTTTCCTGATGCCTTGCAGTATGCGCACGAGAAAGCTCCGGATAAACATTTGATCCAATCTGAAGCTTGTGTAGATGCCGAAGTTCCAAAATGGCAAGATGATAAATGGTATTGGTCTAAAGAAGCGACAGACTGGGGATTTGATTGGGCACCGGAGGCAGATAAGCCGATGCATCCCAAATATGTACCGGTCTACCGGTATGCCCGGGATATCATAGGGTGTATGAACAACTGGGTCGATGGATGGGTAGACTGGAATATGGTTTTGGACCGTCAAGGAGGTCCTAATTGGTTTAAAAACTGGTGTGTGGCACCCGTCATCGTAGATCCTGAACAAGACGAAACTTACTTTACCCCTCTCTATTATACCCTATCACATTTCAGCAGGTATATCCGACCAGGTGCCAAACGGATCGATTTTGAGATCACTGACGATGCCCTGCTGGCTACAGCGGCCAAAAACCCAGATGGTTCAATAGTACTAGTATTACTAAACCAAGGAATGGAGGCCAGGGAAATTGCACTTTCCCTGGGTGAACAAAATACAGGATTGAAGATAAATGCACAGGCCATACAGACTATAATAATCAAATAATAGAACGAACCAATCAAAATAATTATGAATCAAGTAAAGACACTTTCGAAAGATAAGGTCCCTATTGGAGAAAAAGCTGCCTTTGGAGCAGGCCATTTTATACTGAACATATTACCGGGAACGCTACAGGTCTTTATCCAATTCTTTTTACTTACGGCATGGGGAGTAGACCCCTTATGGTCTGGGCTGCTGGGAGGCTTACCCAGAATATTCGATGCCATTACCGACCCGATAATGGGTTTTATTTCAGACAATACGAAATCCAGGTACGGTAGAAGGAGACCCTATATATTTTTAGGGGCGCTCATTAGTGGTATTCTTTTCTTTTTGATGTGGCAACTCGATGATAACGCATCACAGACGTATATCATTTGGCATGTCATGGTGCTTCAAATTCTATTCCTTGTCGGGAATACAATGTTTGCTACACCTTTAGTAGGTCTCGGCTATGAATTAACATCTGATTATAATGAAAGGACCAGGATAATGAGTTTTGCAAATAGCATGGGACAGGTTGCCTGGATGATCGTGCCCTGGTTGTATGTAATAATTCCAGACTCAGATACTTTTAACACTCAAACGGAGGGCGTGCGTACAATGGCACTTATTGTAGGTGCAATGTGCGTATTATTTGGAATTCTACCCGCATTATTTTGCAAGGGTATTGATTCTGAACACATGGAGAACCGAAAAGAGATCAATTTCAAAACCCTAGCTACAAACATGAAAGATCTGTTTAAGGGGATTATTCAAGTGTCTAAGAACAAACCCTTTATGAAGTTATGTGGAGCTACTTTTTTAGTATTTAATGGATTTCAGCTCGTAGCTGCATTCGGTGTCTTCATTATAGTATTCTATATCTACAATGGAAGTTATGAGATAGCAGGTACATGGCCGGCATGGTTCAATTCCATCAATGCCATGATAACGGCCTTTATTGTAATCCCCATTATTTCAAAAATGGCAAATAAATGGGGAAAGAAAAATGCCTTTATCATCTCTACGGCGCTATCCATTGTAGGCTACATTCTAAAATGGTGGGGCTTTGACATAGAACTCAACAGTAAATTTAACCAGACAGGTTTAGGGAAGGGATTGAACTCAGCTGTTGGCTCAATCTTCGAATCACTGAATCCTGTGTTGGATAATATAGGAATGTCCTGGTTTTCCATAGATCCCGGTAGTGATATCCCATGGCTCATCTTTGCACCAATTCCGTTATTTGCTTTCGGTATGGGAGGGTTATTTACTTTGATGATGTCAATGACGGCAGATGTTTGTGATCTGGATGAGTTAGAAAATGGCATGCCAAGAAAGGAAGGTACTTTTGGTGCCATTTATTGGTGGATGGTTAAATTGGGACAGGCAATTGCTCTTGTTCTGGGTGGATTAATTTTAAAGCTCGTAGGATTTGATCCAAATCTTACGGAACAAACGCTAGAAACCATGAATAGGCTTAGGATCGCAGATATAATTGTTCCGTCTGCAACCGCTGCCCTGGCTATTTGGGTAATGTGGAAATATTCGTTATCAGAAAAAAGAGCTAGGGAAATTAAAGCAGAGTTGGTAAAAAGAAGAGGAGAATTATAAATAAATTATATAAGGAGTATTATGTCATTTAGAAAGGAAAAACATCTGGCACTGGCTTCGCTGGACTATGCAGGCAAGACCACAGAGGAATTGAAGGAGCTTTTTAGAGCGGTATTGGAAGATGGTATGCATGGCCTATGCTTCAGCCCTTATGAAGAAGGACAAAAACCAGGAGAACAAATTTCTGAGGCTCAGATCAGGAGGAGGATGGAAATAATTAAACCCTATACCAAATGGATACGTTCTTTTTCCTGTACAGATGGTAATGAAGCAATTCCAAGAATTGCCAGGGAGTACGGCATAAAAACCCTTGTGGGAGCCTGGTTAGGAGACGATCCAGATATCAATAAGAAAGAAGTTGAAAATCTTATTGAGTTAGCTAAAGAGGGATATATTGATATTGCTGCTGTTGGCAACGAAGTTATGTATCGAGGTGATTTGACGGAAGACGAACTATTAGATTTTATATATCAGGTCAAAAAAGCGATTCCTGATATTCCTGTAGGCTATGTTGATGCCTATTACGAGTTCAGGGAACGCCCAAGAATAACTGAAGCCTGTGATGTAATATTAGCTAATTGTTATCCTTATTGGGAAGGGTGCGATCTGGATTATTCTTTATTGTATATGAAAGATATGTATCAGCAGGCTTTACGTGCCGGAAGCGGAAAGAAAGTTATCATTTCAGAAACAGGATGGCCGAGTCAGGGAACTAATCTGGATGGCGCATATCCGTCCTTTGAAAATGCACTGAAATATTTCATCAATTCACAAAAATGGTCGGCAGAGGAAGAAATTGAAATCTTCTACTTTTCATCATTTGATGAATCCTGGAAAGTAGGCTCCGAAGGAGATGTAGGTGCGTATTGGGGTATCTGGGATGCTGATGAAAAATTAAAATTTTGAATCACTACACCGGTAGTATTTTACAATAGCCAATATGGGTATACCCCGGCTAATTTTAAATACATACCTATACAATTTACTATTTTCGAACAAGTACCTCCTGAACTTCTTCCAGGGTCTTTCCCTTGGTCTCAATGACAAACCTCTTCACAAAGAAGACAGCTAGAAGCGATAAGAGCGCATAAATGGCAAAAGTCATAGTAGGCCCTAGATTCGATAATTCCCATGGGAAAACCTGGGTAACGGAAAAGCTTATTAGCGAATTAAAGAATCCAACAGCTGATATGGCTATCCCTTTAATATTAGCCGGGAATACCTCCGAAAATAAGGTCCACATGACGGGTCCAAGTGAAATAGCAAAGGAGGCAACATATAACAAGATGGCTATTAGAACCAACGTCGCATTGATCTGGATAAAATTAGTGATCTGATTCCTTTTGAAATCCAGAAATTGCTCTTCCGATAATCGGGTCTCAACCTCAGTAAACAAGGCTGTCTGTCCGTCAAATGATTTTCCCTTAAGATCTGAAAGGGCCGATCTTGAAGCCTCATTACTCATTTTTCCAAGTGTATCTTCATTAAAATCATAGGTAGCACTATTAAACGCCCATGTGGCCATAGCAAGCGCAATGGTCATACATGTAGTCCCAATAAGTAATAAAGGTTTTCTGCCTAATTTATCGATCAGCCAGATAGCCACTAAAGTAAAAGCCAGGTTGGTGAGGCCTACAACAATGGCCTGCAGGAAAGAGGAATCCGTACTTCCACCTGCTTGTTCAAATATGGTCGGGGCGTAATAAAATATCGCATTGATCCCTGTGATCTGCTGAAAAAAGGCAATGCCAAATGCAATGATCATGATCGTTGCATATTTACTCTGAAAAATATCGGAAAGTTTACTCTTCTCCTCTTTGACTGAAATACCTCTTTTGATCTCTTCAATAGTGATCTCAGCATATGCTTCACCACCGATCTTTGTCAGTATCTTTCTCGCCAATGGAATGTTGTTGAGCTTCTGGATCAACCAGCGTGGACTTTTAGGTACCGTAAACAATGCGAGGAAATAGATCAGGGCAGGAATGGCTTCTACACCCAGCATCCAACGCCAGCTTTCCCCTTCTATATTGACCAGGAAATAATTGGAAAAATACGCCACCGAAATACCGATGACTATGTTCAATTGGTTAAATGAAACCAGGCTCCCGCGAAGTTTGGGAGGGGCAATTTCTGCAATATAAATAGGCGCAATTAAAATAGCTCCTCCAATGCCGATACCCCCTATGATCCTGGCAGTGATAAACTCAATATAACCAGTGGCCATGGCCGACCAGCTTGCAGAGACCGTAAATAAGGCTGCGACAATGATTAGGACGCTTTTACGCCCATATTTCTCTGCCATAGGGCCTGCAAGCAAATTCCCCGCCATGGCACCAAAAACAACACAGCCTACGGAAAATCCAAGCATCCATTCAGTCATATCAAAATAAACGGTAATGCCCTTCACTGCCCCTGAAATCACAGCACTGTCAAACCCTAATAAGAATCCGCCCAAGGCTACGATCAAACTGATAAGTACGGTATAGGACTTGTTCATTTTTATAGTGGTGGTGGTATCTCCCATGGCCTTGTTTTGGTTTGGTTCCAATTTAGTTAAGAAACAGTACTATATAAACATAAGGATCAAATGATCGCTTCTTTTCTTAGAAGTCTGTAATATAGGTAAAAGTAAGGTGTGTCCTTTTTACAAAAGAAAAAAAGTAACTAGACGATCTCGGCATTCAAGCCGGCCTGGAGCAGCCGTGTACAGCGGGGTTTAAGATCGTTATATTCGCCGGTTTTCACTGTACACTTACCATTGTAGTGCACGATCAGCGAGCACTGCTCTGCTTGTTCAGGTGTATGTTCGCACACATCGACCAGGGTGTCAATGACGTGTTCAAACGTATTGACATCGTCATTAAAGAGAACGATCTCATTGACGGTTACTTGTTGCTCTTCGAGCAATACTTCTTCCGATACCTTTTCTTTGGAGCTCATCGTACGGATATTGCTATGGTCTAAAATACATATTTTGCTGAAACCCAATTGTTTTTTTCCTGAAAATTTTCCAGTCGAAGTCCGGTCTTCGCGCAGACGGAAGTGATCTGCTCCAGATCTTCCGTAAAAAATCCGCTTAGGAGCAAGAGACCGTCTTTGTTAAGTCGATTAACATAGTTGGGAATATCCGACAATAGCACATTCCGATTAATATTGGCCAGGATGATATCATAGCTTTCCGGGCCCTTGAGCAGCTCCACATCTCCTTGCTCAATCTCAATTCCATTGCAATCATTGCTCTTGGCGTTCTCAAAGGAATTGGTATAACTCCATTCATCAATATCTATGGCCCTCACCTTCTTCGCGCCCATTTTACACGCCAATATGGCTAATACCCCCGTACCACAACCCATGTCAAGTACGTTTTTTCCAATTAAATCCAGTTGGAGCATTTGTCGTATCATAAGAAACGTGGTCTCGTGATGCCCGGTCCCAAAACTCATTTTTGGCATGATCACGATCTCATAAGCCACATCCTGAGTTTCGTGAAAAGGAGCCCGTACCAGACATAGCCCATCTACCAGGATCGGGTCAAAATCAGCCTCCCATTTTGCATTCCAGTTCTCTTCAGGGATGATCCGGGTGACATAGTCAATTTGAGACTTCCCAAATGTAAGTATGTTGAGCTCTTGTAGCGATGCAATGTCAAAATCTGCTTCCCTGATATATGCCTTCAGGCCATTTTCTGTTTCAAGAAAACTCTCATAAGGCAGCTGAGATAATTCTGCAATAAGGATCTCCCTGGCGGGATCCAATGGACGAATGCTAAATGAAACTTCGCGATAAGCAGCAGACATAGTTCCTATGCGCTCCTGACTATTGCCAGGAAGTCATCCGCCTTCAGGGCCGCCCCTCCAATTAGTCCGCCGTCAACATCCGGTTTTGAGAAAATATCTTTAGCATTCCCCGGTTTTACGCTTCCTCCATAAAGGATAGAAATATTCTCGGCAAGTGCAGCGTCGTACTTGTCCGTCAGCGTTTTTCGTATAAAAGCGTGCATTTCCTGTGCCTGTTCCGGACTGGCGGTTTCCCCGGTGCCAATCGCCCACACTGGCTCATAGGCTAAAATGATATTTTGCCAACTCTTGGAGTCCAGGTGGAATAAGCCTTCAGTTAGTTGATTTTTAACAACCTCAAAATGAATATCATTTTTTCGATCATGAAGTTCCTCACCGAAGCAAAAGATGATCGTCATGTTGTTTGCCAGGGCTGCATCCACTTTTTTAGCCAATAACTCATCCGTTTCACCAAAAATGGAGCGGCGCTCAGAATGACCAAGTATCACATGGTCTATACCAAGATGCAATAACATAGATGCAGAGATCTCTCCTGTAAATGCTCCGCTTTCAGCAAAATGCATATTCTGTGCAGCTACCTTAATGTTTGTGTTCTTTGCTGCATCTGCCGCGACAGCTAAATTAATAGAGGGAGGGGCGACCATTACGCGCGTATCGGTATTTCCCATATCCGCGGCAACAGCACGTATCAATTCTGCCGTTTCAGTGGCATTCTTATTCATTTTCCAGTTTCCTGCAACAATCATCGATCTCATAGGTTAGTCAAATTGAAGGTTATCTAAATCGTTATAATGTTCTTTTTGAACAATTGTCCCATCTTTCAGTAAGACGACACCCGGATTGGAACGGATAATAGTTTTTAAGGTGGTGGCGTCTGTAAAATAAAAAGGAACCGTTAAGGAATATCGGGCACTTAAAGCTGCTGCCTGTTCTTCAGAAGAAGCCGACATAGCAATCACTTTAAAGCCTGCTCCTTCAGCCTTTTTGATCACTTCAGGTAATTTAGAAAATCCGGCTGACTCACTCTGACTGAGGTCATAGGCAATGATCATGGCCAATTTTGGTTCCTTAAGAAGTATGGATGCCTGATCATTACCAGATTGTTCTATGGTAAAATCGTGAATCGGGGGTTCATATCCCTTTTGTATCTCCGTTGTCTCAACATCGATAAATTCTCCATCTACCTGGGGATAATCTCCCTGGGTAACGATTACTTTTTCTTCTCCATTAATATCAAATTTCCAGGCGTACTCGTAGATCGCTTTAGGTGCATCCTCCGGGATGCCCATCCCTTCTACAATATTCACCCCAACTTTATAGGCTCTGAAATCAATAGATGGTAAGTGATTATAAACATGATAGGCAAACCAGGCACATAGGGCAAGAGCAATACCCATGATCCATGTTCTTTTTCTGCCTTCTAATATGGGGGTGATCCATTGCCTACCCCGCCATAGAATCAAAATCATGACCAATAGAATGACATCTTTTGTAAAGGATTCCCAGGGAGTAAGTTTAATGGCATCACCAAAACAACCGCAATCCGTGACTTTATTGAAATAAGCGGAGTAAAAAGTAAGGAAGGTAAAAAAGACAATCATTCCCAATAAGAGCCACAATGTAAGTTTAGTCTTGTAGCCGAGTAGCAAAGCCAGGCCAAGTAATACTTCGGCAATAACAATTATTATAGATATTGCCAGGGCTAAAGGCATCAGAAAAGAAATATCAAATACAGCCGGACTGAAATATTCTTCAAGCTTAAAAGCGAATCCCACAGGATCATTCAGTTTGATCAGGCCACTAAAAATAAACAAGGCTCCAACTAGTATTCGGAACAGCGTAATAAGATGCTTCATGTATCAGGGAGTTTTTTGGTCTTGAGGTAGCGGTTCATTAATATGGATCATGGCAAAAACAGCATAATTGATCATATCCAGGTAATTGGCTTCAATGCCTTCACTTACCAGGGTCTTTCCCTGGTTATCCTCTATTTGTTTTACCCGCAATAGTTTTTGCAGGATCAGATCTGTTAAGGAGCTGATGCGCAGATCCCGCCAGGCCTCGCCGTAATCGTGATTCTTATCCTCCATCAGTTGCTTCGCAATGGTCGCCTGTTTATCAAATAATTTAGCTGCCTCTTCAGTTTCAATATCAGGCTGCTCCACAACGCCTAATTCCAACTGTATCAAAGCCATGATGGAGTAATTAATGATGCCCATAAACTCAGAAACCTCCCCCTCGTCTACGCGTCTTTCAGATTTCTCCTGAAGACTGCGAATGCGTTGAGCCTTAATAAAGATCTGATCCGTTAATGAGGGAAGTCTTAGGATGCGCCAGGCGCTGCCATAGTCCTGCATCTTTTTTACAAAGAGCTCCCGGCATCTGGCAATCACTGCGTCGAATTGAGTGGAGGTATGATTCATTCGATCCTTGAAATTTCCGTAAATTTCGCCCAAAAATACGGAACGGTCAAAGTTTGCGCGAGTATTTTACCAGCACCGTAGATACCATATTCATTCCTATGATACAAACCCACAAATCACTTAATTGCCTGGGGAATCTTATCGATCTGTCTACTCCATGTGTAATGGGGATCTTAAACGTAACTCCGGATTCATTCCACGATGGAGGGAAGTATACTCTAGAAAGAAAATGGCTCGCCCATGCTGGAAATATGCTCGAAGCTGGGGCTAGTTTTATCGATATTGGAGGGTACAGTAGCCGACCTAATGCCGAACATATCTCTATAGAGGAAGAACTGGACCGGGTTATCCCTGTAGTAAAATCGCTGATCACACACTTTCCGGGAGTCCTCATCTCTATAGATAGCTTCAGGAGTGAAGTAGTCCGGACCGCCCTTGACCTGGGGGCTTCGATGATAAACGATATTTCTGGCTGTCATGCCGATCCAAAAATGCTCCCACTTGTTGCCCAGTATCAGGTGCCTGTCATAATGATGCATATGAAGGGGACTCCACAAACTATGACGGCACATGCCAGCTATGAGAATTTGGTTGAAGAGATACTTTTCTATTTTTCAGAACAAATAGCAGCAGCAAGATCGTTGGGTATTAATGATCTGATCATAGATCCTGGATTCGGTTTCGCAAAAACCACGGAGCAAAATTTTGAACTCCTGGATCAACTGGGTTTATTTCAAACACTGGAGGTTCCGGTACTCGTAGGAGTCAGCAGAAAGTCCATGATCTATAAATCGCTGGGCGGATCTCCTAATGAGGCATTGAACGGAACAACTGCACTGCATATGAGCGCATTAGAAAGGGGCGCCAGTATTTTGAGGGTACACGATGTAAAGGAAGCCATGGAATGTATTGCACTATATGAACAACTGAAAAAAGTCGCTAAGCACAACCTAGCGTGATTTTTTCTAATTTTACAAAAACACCCTAAGTTGGAATTTTTAGACTTCCTCGAATTTAAAGTAACCGACTTCATCGATATTTTTCTTGTCGCCGTGTTGCTCTACTACATCTACAAGCTGGTTCGGGGCACAGTAGCTATCAACATTTTTATTGGCATTGTAATCGTTTGGGGCTTTTGGAAACTGACCCAGATTTTAGATATGAAAATGATCAGCAGTATGGTTGGTGGCTTTATGTCTGTTGGTCTAATCGCCTTAATCATTGTTTTTCAGCAGGAGCTCCGTCAATTCTTATTAATGATAGGAACGACAAACCTCGATAAGAAAAAATTTGCCAAACGGTTTAACCTGATAAAACAAGATGGTTTTGGTGTAGTAACCGATATTGATGCAATACTCACGGCCTGCGACAAAATGGCGAAGAGCAAGACAGGCGCCATCCTGGTCTTTAAAAAAAATAATTCACTGGATACATTTAAAGCCACAGGGGATACGATGAATCTGGAGGTGAACGGACCTATTTTGGAAAGCATATTTTTTAAGAATAGCCCCTTGCACGATGGAGCTGCGATCATTGAAAGAAATTCGATCACTGCTACGCGTGTTATTCTGCCTATTTCCAATGAACGCAACATCCCCCTGCGTTATGGTTTGCGCCACAGGGCAGCTGCCGGGATTACAGAAAAAACAGACGCTCTCGCCCTTGTCGTAAGTGAAGAGACTGGACAGATCTCTTATTTAAAAGGCGGACAATTTGTGCCTTTTAAAGATTTGGGAGCACTTTCCGAAATGCTAAAAACCGAATTAGATTAATGGAATGTAAGAATTGCAAGAACCTCCTCTCGGATATGGTTTTTTATTGCGAGAAATGCGGGGCAAGAGTAATCAGGAACAGGTTGAGTTTAAAAAATCTGTTTAGCTTTATTATTGAGTCCTATTTCAATATTGACAATTCCTTTTTAAGGACTATTATCACACTTTTTACCGATCCCAGGGATGTGATCCACGGCTATATCACCGGCTTACGAAAAAAGTACATGAACCCGATCGCTTTCATGACGATTGCTATTACGCTTTCCGGATTTATAATCTTAGTCATGCAACAAAAAATGGGTTATATAGATCTCAATATGTTCAACACAGGTGCAAATCCGGAAGGCGTCCAGAATTTCAATCAAAAAGTCATGACCTTCACCAATGAATATTATTCCTTGCTCTTCCTGTTATTCGTTCCGGTTTTTGCAATTGCCGGCTGGCTCACTTTTAATAAGAATGGCTATAACCTGACTGAGTATACAGTAGTGATCACCTATGCACAGGCCCAATTAAGCCTGCTAACTTTCCCATTCTCATTCGCCATTTTATATTTTTATCCTCAAGGTTATATGATATGGTCCTTAATATCTTCGGTTTTTATGGTTGCCTTGATCATTTATATAATTCAAATGCTCAACCGCTATAATTGGGGAAGTTTTATAGCCAGAATGATCGCATTTTTGGGCCTTTTGATCATAGGCTACATAGGTATAATCATCTTTCTTTACATAGTACTGTTTGCGACCGGCACGATCACAATAGAGGATTTTAAGAATATGAATCAAGCGACCTCTTCTGCCATAAACTGGGCTTCATACAATTTAGTGTAGTAACCTCCTTGTTTGAGAAGTTCACGATGGGTCCCTGATTCTACGATCTTCCCGGCATCCATTACAAGGATATTATCTGCTTTCTTTATAGTAGCAAGACGGTGTGCAATAATGATAGAAGTACGTCCCTTGGTGATTTGTTCCGTTGCCCCTTGTATGAGTCGTTCTGAATAACTATCCACCGAAGAAGTGGCTTCGTCCAGCACCAGGATACTCGGGTTGCTCACATAGGCGCGTAAGAAGGCAATGAGTTGTCGTTGTCCGCTTGAGAGCATGGTCCCGCGTTCTTTTACGTTGTAGGTATACCCACCTGGAAGGCTTTCAATAAACTCGTGTACACCAATCTGTTTTGCTGCCTCGATGATCTGCTCTCGCGTGATTTTCGGGTTTCTAAGGGAAATGTTATTTTCTATCGTATCAGCAAAAAGGAAAACATCCTGTAAAACCACAGCGATCCTTTTTCGGAGGGAAGCCAAAGTAAAATCCTGTATGGGAATACCGTCTATACGAATTGATCCTGAGTTGATCTCATAGAAACGGTTCAATAAATTTATGATGGTAGATTTGCCCGCCCCGGTAGCACCTACAATAGCAACTGTCTCCCCGGCTGTTGCCTTAAAACTCACCCCATGGAGGACTTCTTCTTCTTCAATATATCCAAATCTAACCGCATCAAATTCGATATTGCCTTTTACATCTGCTCTGGCTACGTCACCAGTATCAGCTATGTTACTTTCAGTATCTAGTATTTTAAAGACGCGATTGGCAGCAACCATCCCCATTTGCAGGGTATTGAACTTATCAGCAATCTGTCTGAGTGGGCGAAAAAGCATGCCGGAAAGCAGGATAAACGCAAATATGGTCCCGTATTCATCGGCATTTACCTGGCTTACGTTCTGCAGGCCCCCATACCAAACGATCAAACCTACGGTAATAGAAGAGACAATATCGGCGATGGGAAAGAAGAAGGAGTTATACCAGACAGTTTTTAACCAGGCGTCCTGATGCCTGGCATTTATCTTTCGGAATTTTTCACTTTCCAGGGATTCCCGGGTAAATAACTGTACGATCTTCATGCCTCCAATACGTTCCTGTACAAAGGAATTCAGACTGGACACCTGGGCTCTCACCTCAATAAATGCTTTTTTCATTGCCTGTTGAAAGACGCGTGTCGCGTATAGAATAACTGGCATAATCGCGAAAACAATAAGGGCTAACCGCCAATTGATCACAAGCATGACTGCGGCCACTACGAGCATTTTTAGGAGATCGGCTACAATAACAAAAAAGCCCTGGGAAAATATTTCTCCAATACGTTGCATATCGGCAACAGATCTTGTGACCAGTACCCCGATTGAAGAGTTGTCAAAATACTTCATCTTGAAGCCCATC